>OCHD01000042.1_pt1 | contig 168754 bp, 169 predicted proteins | sample 1538481 | NCBI WGS metagenome assembly OCHD01 (sample SAMN04571699, study PRJEB22368) | human gut metagenome | biome: human gut; material: stool | host: Homo sapiens | place: Luxembourg | collected 2012-09-07
CCGCTTCGGTTTATTCTCTAAAGGATTTTATTGTTTACTTTTCAATGTACTTTTTGTTCCGTTTTTAGTTGGAACGTTTTGCATTATACTATACCTTTTTTAGTTTGTCAATACTTTTTTCGACTTTTTTCAAAAAAAATTTCAAGCTATTTTTGAGCAAAATAAAAAACTAGTAATTATTGTTTTTATTCTATTCATTAAGTTTATTTTCATTACTAATTCTTTTCATTTTTTATCTGTTGCAAGGTACTTTCATATAATAACACTTTCATCTTTAAATGTCAATACATTTTTTATATTTTTTTATAAAATTTTATGTATTTCCTAGTGTTATTTTTTAATATTTCTTAATGCTTATTTATAATACCATTTAATTTGTTTTATGTCAATACTTTTTTACTTTTATTTTTATAATCTTAAATATTTTATTTTTTATCTTTATTTATTAAATTTCTACTAAGATTAAATCATCTCCGATACACTTTATTTTTTGCCACGGTATTACAATATCGTTATTTTGAGAAAATATATTTAAAATTTTATTGCTTCCTGGAACTATAATATGTGTAATTGTTCCAGTTTCTAAATCTGCACATACATCTTGAACATATCCTAGTCTTTTTCCATTTGTTATATTAACAACTTCCTTATGTTTAAAATCCAAGCCTTTATCCATCATTTTTATTTCCTCCCTTTTATATATATTCTTTTTCTTTTAAAAAATGTATTATATTAAAAATTAAATAACCAAAAGATTTAATTCTCTTGGTTATTTGTAAAATCTTTTTATATGATTAATAGCACTCTTTTCTAATCTTGATACTTGAGCCTGCGAAATTCCTATTTCTTCAGCTACTTCCATTTGTGTTCTTCCTTGAAAAAATCTTTTTGTTACAATCATTTTTTCCTTTTCATTTAATTTTTCTAAAGCTCCTTTTATAGTCATATTTTCTGCCCATAATTCATCAGTATTTTTATTATCTTTAATTTGGTCGATGATATATATATTCTCTGTGCCATCATTATAAATCGGTTCTTGCAAAGATATAGGATCTTGTATAGCATCAAAACTCACTGCAATTTCTTCTCTTTCCACTCCAAGTTCTTTTGCTATTTCTTCTATATTAGGCTCTTTTCCGTGTTCTTTTGTATATCGTTCTTTAAATTGAATCGCTTTATATGCTAAATCTCTTACTGATCTGCTTACTCTTATGCTATTATTATCTCTTAAATATCTTTTTACTTCACCTATTATCATAGGAACTGCATAAGTACTAAATTGCACATTTTGGCTTAAATCAAAATTGTCTATTGCTTTGATAAGTCCTACGCAGCCTACTTGAAATAAATCATCTGCTGTTTCTCCTCTTCCATAAAATCTCTGTATAACACTTAATACTAACCTTAAATTTCCGTTTATAAATACATTTCTTGCTTCTTCATCTCCTTCTTTTATTTTTACGAATAGTTCTTCTTTTTCTTTCTTACTTAATAATGGTAACTTTGATGTATTTACTCCACATATTTCTACTTTGTTGTTTAACAAAAGAAAAACCTCCTTTGAAAATATTTATTATAATTATTTCCAAATTGAGATTTTTTATACTATGTAATACATCAACCTATTTTGCTTGTAATTTCCTTTTTCATTTTATTTATTATCTTTTTTTCTAACCTAGAAATATAACTTTGTGATATTCCGAAGCTCATCTGCAACTTCCTTCTGTGTTTTTTCTTTTCCTGATTTAAAACCAAATCTCATTTCCATAATATCTTTTTCTCTGTCTTTTAGTTTCGATATCGAAGCTCTTAGCAACGTTTTGTCTACTTCATCTTCTAAATTTCTAGATGTAATATCTGGTTCTGTACCTAATATATCCGAAAGTAGTAACTCATTTCCATCTCTGTCTCTATTTAGAGGTTCATCGATAGATACTTCCCCCTTTATTTTATTACTTTTTCTTAAAAACATTAATATTTCATTTTCTATACATCTTGATGCATATGTGGCTAATTTTATCTTCTTTTCAGAATTAAAGGTATTAACTCCTTTCATAAGTCCAATTGTTCCTATTGATATCAAATCTTCAATTCCAATTCCTGTATTTTCAAACTTTTTTGCAATATATACTACTAATCTTAAATTTCTTTCTACTAATATTTGTCTTGCTTCTAAATTATCTTCATCTGCCAATTTTTCTATAAACTCCGCTTCTTCTTCTGGAGGTAATGGAGGTGGCAAAGTTTGACTTCCAGCTATATAAAAAATAGGTAAGTATTCTATCTCCTCTTTTTCATTTAGATATTTTGCACAAATTGTGTTAATACTATTTTTCACTAAATCTATGAATTTCATTTTTATCTCTCCTTCCTTTTGATATATTAATTTAAATAGTTTTTTATAAAAGTTCTATTCCAATTAAAGCTTGATATTCTCCTTTTTTTGTTAATGATTTTTCATATATTCCTATTATGACATTTTTATTTATTTTTTCTTGTTCATCTGTAATTACTTTTACATATTCAGGTCTTATCCCTATTAACATCCCATTTTGTTTTCCTAAAGAAGAAAATGGAATTAATTTTAATTTTGAGATATATTTTTCCTGTATATCACATGGTATATTTTTAAAATCACCTCCCATAATTTCTTTTAAATTATTTAAAATTTCTTTTGGCATGCATGAATATAAAAGTATATGTTCTACAACTATAACAGGCACATTAGTAATTGGTTCTTTTAACATATTTCCTGTGTCAATCATCGCTTTTGTTTTTATCTTTTTTTGATTAATTAATATTTCTATTTCACAAAACATATCTTTTTTAGAAATTTTATTTTTTATAATTGCAAATGCTCCTATAATAATACAAAAAGCAACAACAGCACCTAACATTACTGTTTTTAAAGTGTATGTACCTAAAAATAATCCATTTTTCATTAAAATATTTTGTGGTTTTATAATATAAATTAGTGCAAAAGCAGCTCCTCCAAACACAAAAGAAACAAGATAAAACAATAGTAAATCTTTACACATTTTCTTTATATTTTGTGGATTAAATGCTATATATATAATTAAAACAGATAATATTATTTTTAATATAATGCTAGAATATACTTTTATTATTCCCATATAAGCTATAATTGAATATCCTGCTCCCAGTAAACTTGCTAAAATAAGTCTTATATGGTTTACCTTTATTTTTAAAACAACTGCTGTTGTGAATAGTATTATATAATTCATAATTAAATTTTCTATTAATACTATGTCTATGTAAATTGTCATATTATCACCTGCCAAGTTATTTTACTACTTGCTGTTTAAAAATCTTGTCTTTTCTTATACGCGAAAAAAAGAAATAATCGATTACTTTCGATTATTTCTTTTTATTTTTCTCTATTATATAAAAATGTTTATTGTTTATGACATTTTTTCATGTATCTAATTACATATTTTTATTTTTATTTTTTCTTAAAAAAGAAGGAATATCTAAATCATTTTGTGATGCATTTACTTCACTACTTGATGGTATTGAATTGATTTTCTTTTCCCATGTTTTAGAAACAATGTTATCTACTCCAATACTTGAAATAGGTTCGTTTTTCTCAAAACCTGTTGCAATTACTGTTATTTGAATTTCATCTGTCATATTTGGATCTGTTACTGTTCCGAATATAATATTTGCTTCAGGATCTACACTGCGTTGAACTAATTCAGCAGCTGTATTTACTTCGTGTAATCCTAAATCTTCACCACCTGTAATATTTATAATAACTCCTTTTGCTCCTTCAATAGATGTTTCTAGTAATGGACTTTGAATTGCTTCTTTTGCAGCATCTTCAGCTCTATTTTCTCCTGTAGCTTTACCAACACCCATATGTGCCATTCCTTGATTTAACATTATTGTCTTTACATCTGCAAAGTCTAAGTTTACAAGACCAGGAATCGCAATTAAATCAGATATACCTTGTACACCTTGTCTTAAAATGTCATCTGCCATTTTAAAAGCTTCTATAATTGATGTTTTTCTATCAATTATTTGTAATAATTTATCATTTGGTATAACAACTAAAGTATCCACTTTTCCTTTTAAACTTTCAATTCCACGTTCTGCTTGTGATAATCTTTTCTTTCCTTCAAATGTAAATGGTTTTGTAACAACACCTATTGTTAATATTCCCATTTCTTTTGCTGCTGCAGCAACTACTGGTGCTGCACCTGTACCTGTTCCTCCACCCATTCCGGCAGTAACAAATACCATGTCAGCTCCTCTTAATACTTCAGCTACTTCAGCTTTACTTTCTTCTGCAGATTGAGCTCCAATATCAGGATTTGCACCTGCACCTAATCCTCTTGTTATTTTTTCTCCTATTTGTATTTTTGTATTTGCCTTTGATGTTTGTAATGCTTGTCTATCTGTATTAACTGCAATAAAATCTACGCCTTTTATTCCAGCATCAATCATTCTATTAACTGCATTATTTCCAGCTCCTCCTACACCTATAACTTTAATTGTCGCTGTTCCATCCATCATTGTTATATTGCTATCGTCATTATAATCCATCATTTAGTTTATTCCTCCCTTTCTCGAAACTGTTCTATTTCTGTGACAGTTTCATAATGCACGATGATTCGCTCTCATCTGCAATTGATTTTATTTTTTAAAATTAATAACTTTTTCTAGATTAAGAATAAAAAAATTCTTTTATTCTTTCCCAAATATTTTTCATAAAACTTTCGTTGTTTTGAGTATCTATGCTACTTGATACTGTTTTAGCAAAAGGTCTTGCTGCTATATATCTAACTAATGCATAACTAGTTCTATATATTGGCTTTACTGTGCTAATTGCTCTCCCTGTTGAAATTTTTACTGGTATATTTAAGTTTATTTTTCCTGCAACATCACTTTTGTTTATATTAACTATACCTTGTCCAGTTAAAACAACATTATTAATTTTTTGTTTTAATCCCTGATTTGTTATATCTTTATTTATAATAGAAAACATTTCTTCAATTCTTGCTTCTATGATTTCTATTAATTCTGAACTTTTTATTATTTTATTTTTATTATTATCTTTACAAGTATTTAAAATAATATCATTATCATTATCTATAAATGACTTTAAAGCTAATCCATACTGTCTTTTAAGTTTATCTGCCTCTTCCTCTGATATATTAAGTACAAGTGCTATATCATTTGTTATATTATCTCCTCCTAGAGGAATTGAATTTGTATATAAAAATGTTGTTCCTTCAAACACTCCTATATCAGTATTTCCTGCTCCTATATCCAATAGCATTATATTGTCATGCAATTCATTTTTATCGAGTATTAGATTTCTTTCTGCTAATGTAATTGGTACGATACCATCTATCTCTAAGCCTACTTTTCTAAAAATATTATTTAATTGTCTTACATAATCTCTTTCTGCTAGTATAACTTGTGCGCTTATTGTAAAACTTGAACTTAAATTTCCAACAGGATCAGAAACTACTGTTCCATTTTCTAAAGTTATTTTATCTGGTACTATATCAATTAATGTTTCACCTTCTGGAATTTCTATGTCTTTTACTTGCATAATAGCTGTCTGTACATCTCTAATAGATATTCCAGAATATTTATCTTTTACATCTTTGGTTATACTATTTTGTACTATTGTTACATATTTACCTGGAATAGTTACATATGCTGAATTAATTTTTAAATTTGTTTCATCTTCGGCATCTTTGATTGTCTTTGCTAAACTTAAAATAACTTCTTCTTCATTTATTATTTTTCCCTTCTTTAGTCCACTACATTTATATGAGGTGTTAGCTATAATTTCAATTTGTCCAAAGTTGTTTACTTCTCCAACAACTGTGCAGACTTTACTTGTACCTATGTCAACACCTACTATGATATCTCCTATTGCCAAGTTAATTCCTCCATTTTTTTGGTATAAATTTTCTAAGTGTATATATATTACATTTTAAGAAAAATGTCAATAGAATTTGTTATATTTTTGTAATATTTTTGTAATACTTCTGTAATAAAGTTTGTTGTTGTCTATTTTACTGTATTTTTCTTTAATAATGTTTTAAACTGAATTCAAAAACTTATAATTTTTGAATTCAGTTCTATTTCATTTTTATTTAATTTTGTTCTATTTTTCTTCTTTCACTTTTTACTTTTCTTTTTTTGATAATTTTTATCCATTTATCTACATAGTATCTTCTTATAATCGCTAAATTTACAAACATTCTTCCTACAAATACAACAATTGCTGCTAAATAAATATCTACATTTAACTTCTGTCCCAATATTGTTAATAGAATGGCTAGAATGGCATTTCCAAAAAAACCTGTTACAAATATTTTTAAATCAAAATTTTTATTTATTACTGATGTTATTCCTCCAAAAACCGAATCTAATGCTGCAATAATAGCTATTGCAAGATAACTTGAATATGTATAAGAAATCATCGGCGCATTCATTCCAATTAAAGCTCCTAAAATACAGCCTATTAATATCGCTATAAAAATCATAATATTCCCTCCTATTTTTATTGTATATATTTTGTTTTTATTTCCCCGTCATATTTAAGAATTTTAACTTTATTCATCTTTTCAATTGAGATATTTTGTCCTATTTTCTTCATTTCATCTACATGTCCGCCATTTCCTGTTAATGCTGTCTCTAAATAAGATGAATTTCCAATTGCTTTTATAACATATGGAGCTAATATTCTTTGCCCATTTACTTTTATAAAAGTTTCATTAATATCAACAATATCACTCATATTAATAATTCTTTGGTCATTAATTGATATTGCTTCTGCTCCTGCCATTTTTAGTGAATTTACAATTACTAATAAATCATCTCCATTAATTCTTGCTATTTCTTCACTTTCATTCTCTCTTAATGTAACTTCTATTCCTTGTCCTTGTACATCTGTTTTTCCTAGAGATAAATTTACTTGTGACAACTCTTCATCTACTAACTTTTCTGTTTCTTCGTTTGATTGACTTGTTTGCTTATACTCTTCTATCTTTTGAGTTGTCTCTTCGTATTTTTGATTAGTCTCTTCATACTTTGATTTCCAATTAGCTAACTCTGTTCTTAGTTCTGCCTCTCTCATGTTTTCTATTGATGTAATATCTGTTTCATTAACAATTTTAAATTGCATAAACATTACTAAAACTAATGCAAAACAGGATATTCCAATTGTTATAATCATTGTAATTTTTCCCTTTTTCATTCTTTTTTTCATGTTAACCTCCTAATAAAGATTATTTTACTGTTTGAGCATACTGATAATTAATTACACCTGTATATTTTGAAATAGTTATATTATTAGATTTTTTAAGTTCTACTCCAACACTAGCTCCTTTTAATATTTCTAAATATCCTCCTGGTCTTGATAATCCTGCCAGTTGCTCTGGAAGCCCAATAGCTTTTATTACAAATGGTGTTCCTACTTTTTCTCCATTAATATCAATAATATTCCCTCCACATGAAATACTCGTTGTTGGCACTATTCTTTGATCATTAATTGATATCGCTTCTGCTCCTGCATTTTTTAGTTCATTTACAACACCCAAAATATCTACATCATGAACAAGTAATGTACTTGGATTTAAAACACTATTGGCATCTTTTTTACTATCACTAAGTGTAACAATTACACCTGGTCCTGTAACTTCTGTTAGTCCAATCATCTTATTTCCTTGTTTTATTTGTTCTTCCTTTTCCTCTAATTGTGAATTATCTTTTGTTGAATTTTGTCTTTCTTTTTCTAGCTCTTCTTCTGCTTTTTCTAATTCTTTATATTTATTATCATATTTTTCTTTATATTTTAATACTTCAGCTCTTAAATTATTTTCTTCATAATTACTGCTAACTGTTGAATTTGAGTTTTTTACTGTTCTAATTTGAATACATATTCCTAAAGCTAAAGCAAAACACATAATTCCTAAAACTACACTAATCTTCGTTTTATTTATTTTATTTTTCTTTTCTTCCAATTTATTTTGCCTCCTAACTATACTTTTTCTCTAAAATATGGCTGAAATTTATTATTCAAATCACCATTTACAAATATATCCCCTTGTTTTCCTTTTTCAGCTTCTATTATTGCCATTACATATAACATTTTATTACTCAAATTTGTACTATCTCCTAAATGAACTTTTTTGTTTTCTTCTTCTATATAAATACTATATTCATTTTTATTGCTAATGTCAATACTTGTGACTTTACCATCTAAACCATTTTCATTAGCTGAGTCTAATATTTTTATAACATCTTCTAATTTATTTAGATCATCATTATTTAATCTTTTTCCTGGTATAACCTCTTCTTCTGAAGTTGAAATTCCTTGAATAATCGGCATCTTTTTATTATCTTCTGCAATCTCTAATATGTAACCTTGTGTATTAATATACGCATATTTTCCCATATAGTCAACACTATATTTTGCTACTCTTTCTTTTACGTCTATTTCAATTGTATTTGGAATTTTTCTATGTACTTTTACATCTTCTATATAAGGATTTTCTTTTATCTTATCTTCAATGTTATTTGAGTAAAATTTAAATATATTTTCATCTGCATTTAATCCTGACAAACTAATTATTGTATCTTGAGATACTTGATTATTATTTATTACTTTTATGTCCTTTATGTTAAATATTGGTGACGTTAAAGCAAAAACAATTCCTCCTGAAATTATTCCTAAAAATATTATTATTTTTAATATTGTTTTTATTCTCTTATTTCTTTTCTTTCTTCTTCTTTGTTCTTTACTTAATTGCTTCCTTTTTTCTTCTTCTTTTTTTATTCTGTTTCTATTTGTCATTTGAAGGACTGTTTCTGTTTCCAAGTCAAACTCATCTTTTAAAGTTTCTTGTTTTTTTTCTTTTATCCTTTTTTCTCTTTCTTTTTCTTTTTTCTTTCTTTCTTTTTCCTCAATAATTGTTTTATTTTTGGCTTGTCCATTTTTCATATAATATAAATCCTTTTTACTTTCTTTTGCCTTCTTACTCAATTTATTTCCTCCTTTTGGACAGGTTTTATTCTTATAAGGGCTTACCGCCCTTATATCTTTAATTGTATTTTCACTCCAAGTTTTTCAAGTTTTTTATCAAATCTTTCATATCCTCTTAAAATATAATCTATATTTTCTACTTTAGTTATTCCTTTTGCTGTTGTCGCTGCCATTACCAAAGCCGCTCCTCCTCTTAAATCTGTTGCTTTCACATTTGCTCCATATAATTTTTTTACACCTTTTATAATAGCTGTTTTTCCTTCCACCGATATCTTAGCTCCCATTCTTATTAATTCTTGAGTGTATTTATATCTATTTTCAAATATATTTTCAACAATAATTGAACTTCCTTTTGCTGTTGTTAATAATGTTGCAAATATTGATTGCATATCTGTTGGAAATCCTGGATATGGCATTGTTTTTATATTAACTGATTTTAATTTTTTTGGTGCTTTTATCTGTATTTGTCTATCTTCTATTTGTAGTTCACATCCTGCTTCTTCTAATTTATCAATAATAGGAATAATATGATCTTCATCTATATTTTTTACTATAATATTTGAATGATTCATAGCTGCTATACATAAAAATGTTCCCGCCTCTATTCTATCAGACATAATATTATAACTTACATCTTTTAACTGTTTTACTCCTTCAATTTCAATTTGACTTGAACCAGCTCCTTTTATTTTTGCCCCCATCTTATTTAAGAAGTTTTGTAAATCTGTTATTTCTGGTTCTTTTGCTGCATTAGTTATAATTGTTTTTCCGCGTTGCTAAACAACTTGCAAGTATTGCGTTTTCTGTTGCTCCTACACTTGGAAAATCTAAGTCTATTTTTTCTCCTATTATTTTATCACAACTACATTCTATATTTCCATAGTTTTTGTTAATATTTATTCCTAATTTTTCAAAGGCTTTCAAATGTAACTCAATTGGTCGTGTTCCAATGTCACATCCTCCTGGATAAGAAAAGGTAACTTTTCTATGCTTTCCTACCAAGCTACCAACAAAAATTACAGAAGAACGCATTTGTCTCATCAGATCTTCTGGTATTTCATATTTATCTATCTTACTAGTATCTATTATTACTTTATTAGGCTTTTTTGTTACCGTTCCTCCTAATTTTCTTAATATTTCAAACATCATTTGCGTGTCATGTATGTTTGGCACATTATATAGTGTCGTTTTCCCTCCATTTAAAATAGTAGCTGCAATAATAGGTAATGCTGCATTTTTTGAGCCTGATATTTCTACTTCTCCTTCTAGTTTTCTGCCACCTTCTATTATGTAATCAGACATAATTCTCCCACCTTTCACGTTATTTTGCTATATATTATGTTTTCTTTACGTAAAAAGTGAATGTTAAAAAGTTCTAAAACATCAATATTTCTACTGAAATTTTAGAACTTTTATTTTCACTATTTACTTTTACTAAATATCTTCTTATTTTTTTCTTTTACATTTTGTCTTTTGTATAGTCTCTTTTCATCTTTATTATTTCTTACTATCAATATTTATTTTATGTTCCGGATATTTTCCTTCTTTTAATATTTCTTTTACGACTTGTGGCAAAATAGGTTGTTCGTTAATATTATCTAAGTCTAGCCAAATATATTTTAGGTAGTCTTTTCCTTCTTCATTTTTTAATTCTTCTTCAATCTTTTTATCTTCTGCTTCTTTAAATTCTGCTTGATATACAAACATATACTCATGATATTTTGAGCCTTTCATTTCAAAGAAATTCTCTATTGTTGCTATATAACCAGTTATTTCTATTTGTTTTCCAATCTCTTCTTCTACTTCTCTTTTAATTGTTGTCTCTGAATCTTCACCTATTTTTACTCTTCCTCCAATCAAACAATAATAATTTGAATTAATATTCTTATGTACTAAAATTTTATTATTATGCTTAATAACACAGGCTGCTCTTACATTTAATTTGTAATCATTTACATCAATTGTAATATCCATTTTTATACCTCCTATTATTTTTTTATTATACATATATTATATATTTTGGTCAATTAAATTTATTGTATTTTCCAAGATATAATAAATATTATAGTATAATTAAATAGTGTAAGAATTTGTTACTGTTATAATATATAAAAAAGAACCATATACTTACTATATGATTCTTTATCTGTTTTATTTTCCATAATAGCTATCTAAAAGAATTTGTTTTAATTCACTAACTAAAGGTAATCTTGGATTTGCTGTTGTACATTGATCTTCAAAAGCTCTATCAGCTAACATATCTACTTTAGCTAAAAATTCTTCTTCTTCTATTCCTGCTTCCTTGAAAGATTTAGGAATATTCATATGAGAATTCATCTCTTTTATCTTTTCAATTAAACTATTAATTCCTTCTTCTTTAGAATCTGCTTTTAGTCCTAGTTTTTTTGCTAATTGATAATATTTCTCATCTGCTATAAAATACTCATATTTAGGGAATGACACAAATTTAGTTGGCTTGCTACTATTGTATCTAATAACATATGGTAATAAAATAGCATTTATTCTTCCGTGTGGTAAATGAAATTCTGCCCCCATTTTATGAGCTAGAGAATGGTTTATTCCTAAGAAAGCGTTTGTAAATGCCATTCCTGCTATTGTACTTGCATTATGCATTCTTTCTCTTGCATTTTTGTTTGTTCCCTCATCATATGCTGTTTTTAAATATTTTACTACTAATTCTGCTGCCTTTTCTGCTAATCCATCTGTATAGTCAGAAGCCATATTTGAAACATATGCCTCGATTGCATGTGTTAAAACGTCCATTCCTGTATCTGCTGTAATTGATTTTGGTAAACTCATTACTAAATCTGGATCTACAATTGCTACATCTGGTGTTAATTCATAATCAGCTAATGGATATTTTTTATTTTTTTCTTTGTCTGTTATAACAGCAAAAGAAGTTACTTCTGAGCCTGTTCCAGAAGTTGTTGGTATTGCTACCATCTTACATTTTTTACCTAATTTAGGGAACTTATAAGTACGTTTTCTAATATCCATAAATTTTAATTTCATTCCTTCTGCATCTGCATCTGGATATTCGTAAAATAACCACATACCTTTCGCTGCATCAATTGGGCTTCCTCCTCCTAATGCTATAACAACATCAGGTTGAAAACTTTCCATTGCCTTTACTCCTCTTTTTATTGTATCAAAAGATGGATCTGATTCTACTTCACTAAATATTTCAGAATGTACATATTGTTGTCTTTTTCTTAAATGATATAATATTTTATCTACATATCCTAATTTTACCATTGATTCATCTGTTACAATAAAAGCTCTTTCTATTTCTGGCATTTTTTCTAAATATTGAATTGCTCCTGCTTCAAAATATATTTTCTCTGGAACCTTAAACCATTGCATATTAACTCTCCTTTTACTTGTTCTTTTAATATTAATTAAATTTACTGAAGATACATTTGCTGTTGTTGAATTTCCACCAAATGATCCGCATCCAAGTGTAAGTGATGGCATATTAGTATTATATATATCTCCTATTGCACCATGAGTTGATGGTGAATTTACAATAATTCTACCTGCCTTCATTTTTTTTGAGAATTTTAAAATGGTTTCTTTATTTTCAGAATGAATAACTGCTGAATGACCTAGTCCTCCAAATTCCAATAATTTTTCTGCTTTACCAATTCCTTCTTCTTCATTTTCTACAATATAGTATGTTAAAACTGGACTTAGTTTTTCTTTTGAAAAAGGATATTCGTTTCCAATCCCTTCTTCGTATACTACTAAAACTTTTGTATCTTCAGGTACTTCAAACCCTGCTTCTTTAGCAATAGTACATGGTGATTGGCCTGGTACATGAGATTTTAATTTATAACCATATTCTTCTGTTTTTTCAAACATACTTTCTTGTAATTTATTTTTTTCTTCTGGACTTACAAAATAACATCCATCTTCTTTCATGAGTTTTTCAAACTCTTCATAAATATCCCTATCTACTAAAACAGCTTGTTCTGATGCGCATATCATTCCATTATCAAAAGCTTTTGATAGAACTAAATCATTAACAGATGTTCTCAACTTTGCTGTTTTATCAATATAGCATGGTACATTTCCTGGTCCAACACCTAATGCTGGTTTTCCACAAGAATATGCTGATTTTACCATTCCTGTTCCACCTGTTGCCAAAATTAAATTGACTCCTGGATGGTTCATTAGTAATCTTGTTGCTAAAATACTTGGTTCTTCTATCCATAAAATGCAATCTTTTGGAGCTCCTGCTTTTACTGCCGCATCTCTCAGAATTTCTGCTGCTTTTGAACTACATTTTTGAGCAGATGGATGAAAACCAAATATAATAACATTTCTTGTTTTTGCTGATATAATAGATTTAAACATTGTAGTTGATGTTGGATTTGTAACCGGTGTTACTCCTGCAATAATTCCAACTGGTTCAGCAATTTCAACATATCCTTCTTCTTCATTTTCTTTTATAATTCCTACAGTTTTTTCATGTTTTATACTATGATAAATATATTCTGTTGCAAACATATTCTTTGTTATTTTATCTTCATAAATTCCTCTGCCTGTTTCTTCTACAGCCATTTTTGCAAGTTCCATATGATGTTCTAGTCCTGCCATAGACATCGCTTTAGTTATATTATCTACTGTTTTTTGATCTAATTTTAAATATTCTTCTGATGCAATTTTAGCTCTTTTTACTAAATCATCAATCATTTTCTCTACTTTTTCTTCTTGGTTTATCTCTTCAGACATAAATTATCCTCCTTTTATTCTTTTGTTTATTCTAACCATTTTTATTATATATTATTAGAATTTTTTGTCAAGAAAAATTACTTATAGTTTTTATTTTTATTATAATATTATATATTGTTTTTAACATTTTAGAACACTATTTGCTATATTAATAAAAAATTATAATTATATTATAGTAAATTTACAGAATTTTTTATAATATAAAAACCGAAATGTTTATTAAAACGTAAGCGATCGATAAAAACACAAATTATTTTATGAATATATGTATTTTTTACAAAAAGTCTTAAAAATATATTTTTTTCACGTATAATATTTTCTTCTATAATCAAAAATAAAACAAACCATATATAAATATAGTTTGTTTTATTTTTAATTATACAGATATTTTTGTGGATTAACATGGTTACCATTAATTCTGATTTCAAAATGTAAATGAGCTCCTGTTGAATTTCCTGTTGATCCAACCGCTGCTATAGTATCTCCTGCTGAAACCTTTTGCCCTACTGTTACATACATTTTACTTGTATGCGCATACCAAGTTTCAACTCCATCTCCATGGCTAATTTTTACCAAATTCCCATATGAACCACTGTAACTTGCATTAGTTACAATTCCATCTGCGACAACTTTAATTGGCGTTCCTGTAGTAGCTGCTATATCTAATCCTGTATGAGTTGATTTTCTAAGACTACTACTTTCTCCATATCTAGAAGTAATTGTTCCTGATATAGGTTTTAAGGCTAGTTTTATACCATTAACTTCTGGCATTAATTCCTCTTCTTTTTCTTCTTTTTGTTTTTCTATTTTTTCTTTTATCATTTCTTCTGATTCTTGCTTAGCTACTTCTATTTTTGTAGTATTAACTTCATCCTCATTTTGAGTGTATTTTTCTATAATACTCAAATCTAATTCTTTTTCTTCATTATCATCCTTAATTTGTTTAATTAATTCCTCTGCTTCTTCTATTGTATTTACTGAATTTATTTTTTCATTATTAAAAGCTATTTCATAATATTTATATGTTATAAGTAAATTTTCTTGAATTTCATTTATAATTTGGTCATCGTTTGTCTTAAGTGTTCTGTCTACAAGCTTTAACTCATATTCTGGGTTTTCTTTCATTTCAACTGTGTCAATATTTTTTTGACTTGTCGCAACAACTTTATTTTCTATTAATTCTTCTAAAGATTGTTTATTTTGAATAATTCCTAATTCTTTTCCAGATATACTTACTATATAACTTGGTTTATATTTGATTAATATTATCGCGATTATAAAACCAATAGCTATTAGTATGATGTTAAAATACTTTAAAATTTCTTTTGTACAGTATTTTAATTTCCTGTTTAAAATATATATTCACTCTCCTTTTTTTGATTGTATTTAAAACGCGACCAATTTCTATTATACTATATATTTTCCCAAAAATCAAATTATGTATACTTTTTTTGGCTTAATTTGTCTTTTTATAGTAAAAATACTTTTCATAATTTCCTTTTTTTGCTATTTTTCCTCTTTTTTATTTCTTTTTGCTTCATTTTTCTTGCTTTTTCTCGTTTGTTTAATTCTCAACTATCAATTCAGCAATCATTTTAACCTATAGGTTGCACCTGTATATTTTAGTTTCTGTAAATTTAAACCATAAAATGCTATTATGTTTTAAAAAATAGGAAGGTGATAAAAATGGCTTTAGATTATAGCGTAATCGGTCAAAGAATAAAACAGGCAAGACTTGCTAAAAATTTAACACAAGAAGATTTAGCAGAACAAATTGACATTTCTGTCGCATTTTTAAGCAGAGTTGAAAGAGGAAACTCACATATAAATTTGAAAAGGTTAAATCAGCTATGTAGATTGTTAGATGTTTCAGAAGGTTATATTTTAAATGGTGCTTCTAGCAATTCAACTAACTATTTAGATAAAGAATTTTCAGAATTACTAAAAGGTTGTTCTTCTGAAAAACAAAGACTTATTTATGATATAGCAAAAGTAATTGCAGAATCTGATAATAATGATGATTAATAATAATTGAAGTTATAAAATAAATGTGGACACAAAATGTTTACATTTATTTTTTTTATTTTGATTGATAATGTTTTTATGATATGTTATTATAATAAATGATTAATTAGTAAATAATATAATTATATGAGGAGGTAAATTATGAAATTTGAACAATGGAAAGATTTTAAAAAGGGAGATTGGGAATCAGAAATTAATGTAAGAGATTTTATTCAAAAGAATTATACGCCTTATGAGGGAGATAGTTCTTTCTTAACAGGAACAACAGAAAAAACAAAAAAGCTTTGGAACGAAGTTCTTGATCTTTACAAAAAAGAACACGATTCAGAAGGTGGAGTTCTTGATATAGATACAAAAACAATATCAACTGTTGCTTCTCATGAGGCTGGTTATATTGATAAAGATTTAGAAGATATAGTAGGACTTCAAACTGATAGTCCTCTAAAAAGAGCTATAATGCCATTTGGTGGTATAAGAATAGTTGAGAAATCTTGTGAAGCATATGGAAGAAAAGTAGATGAAGAAGTAGAAGAAATTTTTCATAAATATAGAAAAACTCATAATGATGGAGTATTTGACGTATATACACCAGACATAAGAGCTGCTAGAAGTTCTCATTTAATTACAGGTCTTCCTGATGGTTATGGTCGTGGAAGAATTATAGGAGATTATAGAAGAGTTGCGCTTTATGGTGTTGATATTTTAATAGATGAAAAGAAACAAGAATTAAATGTTTTAGATGTTGATGAATTAACAGAAGACATAATTCGTGAAAGAGAAGAAATCAGCGAACAAATTAAAGCTTTGAATGCCTTAAAAATTATGGCTTCTAAATATGGATTTGATATTTCTCAACCTGCAAAAAATAGTATAGAAGCTGTTCAATGGTTATACTTTGGATATTTAGGTGCTATTAAAGATCAAAATGGTGCTGCTATGAGTATTGGTAGAACTTCTACTTTCTTAGATATTTATTTTGAAAGAGATTTAAAAAATGGTACTATTACTGAAGAAGAAGCTCAAGAAATTATGGATCATTTTGTTATGAAATTAAGATTAGTTAGATTTCTTAGAACTCCTGAATATAATGAATTATTTAGTGGAGACCCTGTATGGGTAACAGAAAGTATTGGTGGTATGGGAATTGATGGTAGAACTTTAGTTACAAAAAATTCTTTTAGAATTTTACACACATTAGAAAATTTAGGACCTGCTCCTGAACCAAATTTAACTGTATTATGGTCAACTAGACTACCTGAAGGATTTAAAAAATTCACTACTGATTTATCTATAAAAACTTCTTCAATTCAATATGAAAATGATGATTTAATGAGAATAACTTTAGGAGATGATTATGGAATCGCTTGCTGTGTTTCTCCTATGAAAATTGGAAAACAAATGCAATTCTTTGGTGCTAGGGCAAATTTAGCTAAAACTTTACTATATGCAATTAATGGTGGAAAAGATGAAAAAACTGGAAAACAAGTAACTCCAAAATTCGAACCTATTACTTCTGAATATTTAGATTATAATGAAGTAATGGATAAATTTAATCAAATGATGGATTATGTAGCAAAAATTTATATTAAAGCTTTAAATGCTATTCATTATATGCATGATAAATATTCTTATGAAGCAATTGAAATGGCTTTACACGATAGAGAAATTTATCGTACAATGGCTTGTGGAATTGCTGGTTTATCTGTAGTTGCAGACTCTTTATCTGCTATTAAATACGCAAAAGTTAAAGTTATTAGAGATGAAACAGGTTTGGCTGTTGATTATGAAATAGAAGGTGACTTCCCAAAATTCGGTAATGATGATGATAAAGTTGATCAAATTGCTGTTGATATAGTAAAGAATTTTATGGATAAATTAAGAAAACATCAAACTTATAGAAATTCTACTCATACTTTATCTATTTTAACAATTACTTCAAATGTAGTTTATGGTAAAGCAACAGGAAATACTCCTGATGGTAGAAGAGCTGGCGCTCCATTTGGGCCTGGTGCAAACCCTCTTCATGGAAGAGATACTAATGGTGCATTAGCAGTTATGAATTCAATTGCTAAATTACCATTTGATTCTGCTCAAGATGGAATTTCTTATACATTTTCTATTACTCCAGGAACTCTTGGAAAAACAGAAGAGGAACGTGTAAACAATTTAGTAAATATGCTTGATGGATATTTTACACAAACAGGTCATCATATTAATGTAAATGTTTTTGATAGAAGTCTATTAGAAGATGCAATGGAACACCCTGAAAAATATCCTCAATTAACAATAAGAGTTTCAGGATATGCAGTTAATTTTGTTAAATTAACAAGAGAACAACAATTAGATGTAATTAATAGAACAATACATGAAAAAATTTAAAATATTTTGTTCTTAAGTAAGGAGCATTTAAATGGAAGAAAAAGATTTAAGATATTATGCTAAAGTTCATTCTGTTGAATCTTTTGGTACAGTAGATGGACCGGGTATTCGTTTTGTACTTTTCTTACAAGGTTGTCATTTACAATGTAAATATTGTCACAATAGAGATACTTGGGATATGAAAGGTGGTAGTTACAAATCTTTAGATGATATATTTAATAAAATAATGAACTACAAGAACTATATCTTCCCTAATGGTGGCGTTACTATTACTGGTGGTGAACCTCTTTTACAAGCCAAATTTATTTTCGAACTTTTTTCAAAGTTAAAAGAACAGCATATCCATACTTGTATTGATACATCTGGAATGGTTGCTTTAACAGAAGATATTAAAAAGGTTTTATCTGTAACCGATTTGGTTTTATTAGATATTAAACACATTGATGATGAAAAGTGTAAAAATTTGGTTGGAAAATCAAATAAACTTGAATTAGAATTTGCAAAATATCTGAGTGATAATAATATAAAAATGTGGATTAGACAAGTTTTAGTTCCTGGATATACTGATGATAAAGATGATTTATTGAAATTAAAGAATTTTATTTCTACATTAAAAACTGTTCAAAAAGTTGAATTGCTACCTTATCATAATCTTGGAAGATATAAATGGGAAAAACTTGGTATTACTTATCCTTTGGAAGGTGTTTCTCCTGCTAGTGATGAAGATGTAGAAAAAGCAAAAAATATTTTGGGAATTTAATAACTTAAGTATTTTTATAATATAAAAAAAGAGTTAATATTAGATATTTTCTAACTTAACTCTTTTTTTGTTACATTCCTAATAATTTTAATTCAACATTTTCTTTTTTATATTTTCCATTTTCTAATTTAAACTCTACCAAGGTATTCTCTAATGTTTCCTCGTTTTGTCTTAAATCAGTTGTAAAATACAATTTTATTTGAGGTATTTCAACTTGATTTGTTACAATTTCTTTGAATGCTTCTGCCATATGTTTTTCATCCTCACAAATCAATATTAATTGTGGCATTCCTGAAAATCCCGAATCTCCTGGTACAAAATTTTCATAAAAATCTTTATATAAAATCATTTTATCTATTAATTTCTTTTTCCAGTCTTGTTCTCTTCTAATTGCTTCAAAAACAAATTGAATAGATTTTCCATTTTTGGTTAATTTAACTGCTCCTCCAGTTGCTTTAAAAACTTTTCCTGCTATTTTTGCATTAATTGCTGGTTTTACTATATAACTATCAAAAGCTTTTACTTTTCTTAAATATGCAATTAATGTTTGGTTTCCAGCTAATCTTTTCTTTATCATTGCAACTGGCTTCGTGTTATCAGATGGTTGCCATTTACATTCAGTTTCTTTTGAATTTAATAAATATTTTCCCATTTTTTCTAAGCAATAAATTCTATATATTCCTTTTCCTTCTTCTGAAGTAAAATAATATCTAGTTAAAATTTTTGATTTCACTAATTGCTCTAATTTATTATTTAATTTATCTTGAGATTTTGGATCGAATCCTTTAATTTCTAACATTTGATATAACTGTCTTGAAGTAATAAATTCAAATTCATTTACTAAGTCCAATATTGCAAAATGAATTTCATTTATATGACCAATATTTATCTTATGTACAATTTGATTCATTGACACATATCCGTCTTTACCATCAAAAGTTTTAATTTCTCCTTCTCTAATAGCAAATGGTGATATCTGTGCTTTTATCTGGTTATCTTCAACCATTTCAATTCCTCCTCTTTTAATTTATATAAATTATTTTTTAATACTAGTTTAAACAATTAATAACTTTACTTTTTTCTTATCTGCATCAATTTTCTTTATATATACTTCTACATCTTGTCCATATTGAAGTCCCTCTTCATATTCTGCCATTCCTACTAAGTTTGGAGTAAGTTCAATAAAAATTCCATTTTTGTGTTTTTCTGTTTCTCTTACTTTTCCTTTTACTTTTATTCCTGTAGTAAATTTTTCTACATTTTCTTCCCATGAACCTAATGTCTCTTTATAAGATAAAATTACTTTTCCTTGCTCTCTATCTATAGATTTTACCACAACTTCTATTTTTTGTCCAATTCTTACTCTTTCATATGGTGTTTTAATTCTAGCAACTGATAAATCTTCTATATGAACTAATCCTACGACTCCACCACCAATTTCTACAAAAGCTCCATATGGTTTTATATTTTTTACTATTCCTGTTACTTTTTCGCCTATTTTTAAATCATTTTTTACCCAATCCAATGCTTCTTCTTGAACCTCTCTTCTTGATAAAATTAGTTGCATTTCTGGGTCTATATCTCTCACTTTAAATTGTACAAATTTATTTACTTTACCTGTACATAAATTTTCTTTTGGTAGTCCATTTTCTTGTAAGTTAATCCCTTCTACATCTTTCCTTGGTATAATTCCATTTAATCCATTTTCAAAACTTACATATAAATTATAATTATCATCACATTTTTTCACAAGTCCTTGTACTGTTTCATTGTTTTTTATATACTGTTTCACATTTGTTTGATTTAATTTTGTGACTTCATTATTCCATCCTTCTGGCATAATTCTCATTGTATTCATTCGTTATTTTCTCCTTTTATCTTATGTTTTTGGTTTATTATATCCCGTCTAATCTTATTTTTCAATATTTTCATTTAAAATTTTTCTTACTTCTTTATTATTTAAATATCTCCATTTTCCGAAGTGGTATATCTTTTACTCCTATTCCAGCAATCTTACTTCTGTGTAAGGCTAAAACACTATGACCAATTGCTTCACACATTTTCCTAACTTGTCTATTTTTTCCTTCATGAATTGTAATTTCTAGTCTTGAAATATTTTTTTCTTCATCAGTTTTTAAAATCTTTACTTTGGCAGGTTTTGTTATATATTCTCCTATATCTACTCCTATTTCCAAATTTTTAACTTCTTCTTTTTTTATAATTCCTTTTATTGTTACTGTATATGTCTTTTCTATCTCATGTTTTGGATGTGTTACTTTATAAACAAATTCACCATCATTCGTAAGAATTAAAGCTCCTGATGTATACATATCTAATCTTCCAACAGGTACTAGTCTTTTTCTTATTTTTACTAAATCCATAACTGAATCTCTATTAAATTGATCTTTTACTGTTGTTACATATCCTATAGGTTTATTTAACAAAATATAAATATACTTTTCTTCTATTTCTACTTTCTTTCCCTCATATCTTATTTCATCTACATTAGGTGTTACTTTTGTTCCTAACTCATTTACTATTTTTCCATTAACATATACCTTTCCCTGTTTAATTAACTCCTCTGCTTTTCTTCTAGACGCAATTCCAGCATCTGCAAGATATTTTTGTAACCTTATTTGCTCCATATTTCCTCCTTGAGACAGAGGGGACAGGTCTTTAGTGTCTCATTTCTTTATTATTTTTTTATTTTAACTCTATCTACTTTTAATGAGACACTAAAGACCTGTCCCCCTTTGTCTCATTTGTTCTATAATATCTTTAAAATACTTTGGTAGTTCAGCTTCTATAAACATCTCTTTTTTTGTAACTGGATGTTTAAATTTTAAACTTTTAGCATGTAAGCATTGCCCTTTTATGTTCCACTGATTTTTTCCATTAGAATATACTTCGTCTCCTATAACAGGATATCCTATTTCAGATAAATGTACTCTTATTTGATGTGTTCTTCCTGTTTCTATTTTTATTTCTAGTAATGTACAATTATATTTTGGAAATCTTTCTATTACTTTAAAATGTGTAATTGCTTCTTTTCCTTTTTTATTTACTGCCATTTTTTTTCTATCTTTTGTGCTTCTTCCGATTGGCATGTTTATTGTTGCTTGATTTTCCTTAACTATTCCTTTTACTAATGCTATATATGTTTTTTCTACTTCGTGCTTTTTTATTTGTTCACTCATTTTTACATGAGCTATATCATTTTTTGCAACTATAAGTACTCCTGATGTATCTTTGTCTAATCTGTGTACAATTCCTGGTCTTAATTCTCCTCCAATTCCAGATAAAGTTCCTTTACAAATAGCCATTATTGCATTTACTAATGTTCCATCTGGATTTCCATTTGCAGGATGAACAACTAGTCCTTTTGGCTTGTTTACTACAATAATGTCATTATCTTCATAAAGAATCTCAATTGGTATATTCTGTGCTTTTATAGATACTTCTTTTGGTTTATCTTCTTCTACTATAACCTCATCTTTTTCTTGAATTTTATATGATGCTTTTGTCTTTTTATTGTTTACTAAAATTTTTCCTTCTTCTATTAATCTCTGAATTGTAACTCTTGAAGCAGTTTCTATTTTAGTTGATAAATAAGCATCTATCCTATTATTCTCTTCCTCTTTTTTTACAATAATCTTTTCCATTAATTTACTTCCTATCTTTTTATACAAAAATGTTTTTTGTATTAATACATGATTTAAAGATAAAACAATTTTCTATATTTACGCTCTATTATTCAGTGATTCTTTCATATACAACAAAATACTTATCACTATATAATTCTTTATATTTCTTATCATTTGTTTTAGTTATAATCATATTCATTTTAGAATTTTTATATGTTATAACATGTGTTATTTTGTATTTTTCAAAAGTATCTTCATAAAATTCACTTATATTTGATGTTTCTATAAAATCCATAAATATATCATCTTGTTTACCACTAAATTCTGGTGCATATAAATCTGCTCTTGAATCTATAAATACTGGAATTCCTCTATATAACATATAAGATCCATAATTATATTCATTATAAAATCTAGCTTGTCCTAAGTCTATATTATTTAATATATAATCACATGCCTGTACAGGATAAGTTGATTCATCAATATAAGAATCATTAATTTTATCTTTTGCCATGTAATAACTAAATCCTAACATTATAATTGATATACTAATAATTCCAATTGCACTTGTAATTTTTTTCATAATATCTTCTAATTTTATTTTTGTATATTGACTTATTAAATCCATTATTAACCTATTAAATATAAGTGAACACACTAAAGCAAACATTGTTATTTGCCTTCTAGATGCTAACATTAAATAGCACAATCCCCCTAGCATAAATAAGTCACTTAATCTTATTTTTACCTTTGTAAATATTAACATTGCTAAAAATAATATTAAAGTACAAATTACTTCTGTTTCATTTGTAATTGTCATTGGTAAATGTTCATTTATATTTTGAGTTGTATTTCCTTGTATTGTTTTTACTAAATACGTATATGGTGTTGTTCCTAATGGTGTTAATAGTCCTGTAAATAAACAAATTATCATAATTAAAATTAGCCATTTAACATTGTCATTTCTATTTAATTTTATTTTATAAGGATTTTGTAATTCTTTACTTCTTTTTATTTTTATTTTATCTATTTTTTCTTCTAACTCTTTTAATTCTTTCTTTGCCTCTGATAATTTTTCTTCTTGATTTTCCATTTTAGATAATTTTTTTATTTTATTCTTTAGTTGTCTAACAGTTGTTTTTCTATATATAATAGTTTCTGCAAAACATGCAATAATGTATTGTGCTATATATGGCAAATATAATACAAAATAAAATGGAAATACTGCTAAGTGTAAGTTAGCAATTAATATTGGAATTATAATTAATCCTATTGCATATCTTTTCTTTTTGCTTTCTAAAAACTTCTCAATAAAAAATATAGTTAAAATAAATAATATAAAAGTTACTAATTGCGCTCTTGCTGCTATATATCCTCTTATTAAATACATAACTCCTATTGTTATTAAAAATGATAATATCTGATTTTTAGCTAATTTAGTATTTACTAGATAAATTGAAATGCCTAATATTGCTGATAAAATACATGTTGTAACATATATTCCAGTCATGCCAAACGAATTATAAATAAAATAAGTTATTACATCATATGCCCAATGTGGATATGTGTATGCTAAATTTTCATGCCATGAAAATGGATCTTGCATGTCAATTCCATCTTTTACTATATGTTCTCCTATTTTTATTGTATAAAAAGTATCATTTTGCAAAGTGACTGGTGTTAATGCTATGCAAAAAATTGCTATTAATATAATTGCCATTATATTAAATTTGATAATTGAATTTATCTTTTTAGTTTTAGAAACTTCCTTATTTTTTACTGTACTCATTATATACCTCTTCTTATTAATTTTGTTGTTAAAATTATAACAAAAAAAGTTTCAAAAGACTAGACTTTTGAAACCTTTTTATAAAATTTATTGTTATAATTTTAATTATTAAACTTATTATAGTAATATAATCTATTTTATATTTTTACACAGCTTCTTGATTTTCTTTTTCTACTTCATTTTCATTATTTTTTTCTTCAATAACTTCTAAACTTCCAATTGAAACTTCATAAGCAACTCTAGTTTCTACTGTACCATCTTCATGCTTTTTCTCATAAGTTCTTGATTGGACTCTACCAACAACTTTTACTTGACTACCTACTTCTAAGTTTTGACAAAATCTTGCATTTCTTCCCCATGCTATACATGGAATATAATCTGACTTATTATAAGCTCTGTTTACAGCAAGTAAAATATCTGATATTTCTCTTCCAAATGGTGTTTGTCTATAAATAGGTTTTTTACAAATATATCCTATTAATACAACTTCATTTGTTATCATGTCTTTTTTTACCATTTCATTTTCTTCTATTTCTTCTTCATTATCGTCTTCTAGTTCTGTAATGTCTTTTGCAAAAACAGTTAGTATTAATCTGTTTCTTTCATTTTCGTAGCTATTATAAGATCTAAATTGACCTTTTACTAATAGTTTGTTTCCTTCTTGTAATGTATCTTCTTTAATCAATCTTTCTGAAACAGTAATAGGTATAATATCACTATTTCCACTTAAACGAGGTATCATTAAGTTAAATATATAAAAGCTTTCTCCATAAATTTCATGACTAAATTTCTTTTCTCCTGTAACTTTACCAACTAATGTTAAATAGTTGTTTTCTAAATAATTTGTATCCAATTTTTTTCCTCCCTATTTTTTTATTTATCCTCGGTTTACAAAATTATTTTATAATTTTGCATAAGTTATTTGCCTTTATTTTTCAAATAACTTAATTGTATATTTTTCTTTGTGTACGATTAACTACAGTTACTATTATACACCATTTTTTTGGTTTTGTCTACATAAAAAGTTAATTTTGTTCAAAAAAGTTAGATTTTTCCTGTGTTTTGTTAATTATGGAATTATCATTAATTAAATATATTATATATATTATCAAAATTTCATAAACCATTACTCTCTCATTTTCACTTATTTTTATTCTCTTTTCTCCTATTTCTATTATTTGATTTTTTCTATTTAATATGTTTTTTTGTAAATATATTAGTATATTAGCATCTGTTATACTAGATACTGTTACATCTGCTTTTTGGTTTAATCCATAAGTTATAATATTAGTTTTATCTTGATTTAAAATTTCAAATTGTAAATTTATGTCTGTATTAATAATTACATATTTTGATTTTGAACATAATTTTTCAATTATATTAATTTCATTCGTAAAATTTTCCAGATTTGAATTTATTATGATAATTTCAAATTTTATATTTTTTATATTTCCTATACTTTTTTTATTAATATGAATTAACTCTAATTGTGTTTCTTTCAATTCTTCCTTTACCTTGTCAAAACTTTTATGATCTGAAATCATTCCAATAAAAGTCATTTTTTATCCCCTTACATTTTTTTATTTTTATTATGTCCTACATTTCCAATTTTATACATTATTTACTTTTTATTTGTGTTCCATTATTATTAATTGTATAATTTTCTTGATATATTAAATCTGATATTCTAACAACTTCAAGGCCTTTTGCTTTTATATTTTTTATTATCATATCTAAACTGTCTGCTGTATGCTTAGTTCCATTATGGCTAAGTATAATATCACCAGCTTTTATCTTTTCTTTTAACCTATTCCACATTTCGTCTCCTGTAATTCCTGTATAATCTAAAGTATCTAGATTCCATTGAATACAGAAATATCCTTTATCTCTTGTTGCTTTTATTACTGTGTTATTATATTCTCCATATGGCGCCCTGTATATTTTTGTTCTATTTCCTGTTATTTTTTCAATTTTATCGTTACTTTTTTCTATTTCATTAATATTTTCTTCATATGTTAAATTATTTACATGTGGGTGTGTATCACTATGGCTTGCTATTTCATGTCCTGCATCTTTTATCTTTTTTACTGCTTCTGGGAACTTTTCAATCCAATCTCCTACCATAAAAAATGTTATCTTTGTATTGTTTTTTTGTAATGTTTCTAATATGCTATCTATATCATCTGCATTCCATGCACAATTCATTGTAAAAGCAACTTTATTTTCTTCTGTTTGTACATTATAAATTGGTAGTAGTTTTTGGTTGTCAGCAGATGTCTCTATTGTTTTCTGATTTTCTTGACCAAAGTTACTTGCTACAAAGAATAATACTATTACTGTTACTAAAGATACTGCATATGTATATATTTTTTGTTTATTAAATACGAAAAACATAAAAAACCTCCTATTTCAAGCTACTTTAATTTTATGCTTGTTATAGGAAAAAAATTCATATTTTATTTTTATATTAATCTCTTTTTTTAGTATGTATTTTTATTCATTTGTACATGCCATATATTTCACATAAAATATCATACAAAACAATTCAACTTTCGTCTTTTTTCTTCATATTATATACAAACAACATTTAAGTTGTTTAAAAGAAAGGAATGAGGAAATATGGATATGGAAGGTAAGAAACCTTATTGCCCAGTTTTAGATGTTGATGGTGTTATTTCAGGTGGTAAACAATTTGATTTAGATATTACTTTACCAGAAGATAATCGTGATGTTATATATGGTGTTGTAAAAAATTGTTTTAAAGAGCCAGTAGATAATGCTGTTGTAAAATTAGTTGAAGTAGTATGTGAACATGGCAAAGAAGAAAGAAGACCTATAGGTCATACTTTCACTGATAAAGAAGGAGAATTTGTATTTGGTCCTTTATGCCCTGGAAAAGAATATGCTTTACAAATCTGGGTTAATGATACAAAAAAAGTAAAAATATGTGCAAAATGTCATCATGAAGGCAAATGCCTAAAAGGTAATAAATGCGATAAATGTGATTGTTTTATTGATGAAAAACATGAACCATGTAAAAAATGTGATAAAAAAGACGGCTTTTTAAAAGAAGAAGATTTTAAAGATATGAATTTCTAATAAAACTATAAATATCTGTTAATTTTAGTTTGATAAAAAAAAGATGCTTATTTTGAGTTTTATCTCCTATAAGCATCTTTTACCTTATTACATAATTCCCATCTTTTTTGCTAATTGTTTACCTTTTTTCATAATCATTTTTTTGTTCATTTTTCCTGTTTCTGCATACATCATAACAAATCCCGTAGTTATTAAACCTCCAATTACAACTCCTTTTACAAATTTCATAAAAATTCCTCCTCTTTTTATTTATTATTTGTTTTTTTTATCTTTTTTATACAATCTTATTATGGAATATATTTCATTAATCGCAACTATTATTAAAAAAACCCCAAAACATTTTTTTAATATTTTAACATCTGTATATACTGATATATTAGAGCCTATAATAGCTCCTAAAATACCAAATATAGATATTATTATTGCTAATTTTAAATCAATATTTTTATTTTTTATATTTATAATTATTGCAACAATTGAAGTTGGAATAAAGAATATTAAGTTTGTCGCTTGAGCCACATGTTGCTCTATTCCCATCATAAAAGTAAGAAGAAATATTAAAATTGTTCCTCCTCCCATACCCGTTCCACTTACAATTCCAGATATCATTCCAATAAGAATTTCTATCATATTTCTACCTCCGATTTGGAATGTTTCCGATTTTTATTTTTGCAATTGTTTAATTTGCTGTTAACATTCTAACTGCTACATATATTAAAAATATAGCAAAAGCACTTTTTAATATCTTTTCTGGCAATTTTTTTAATAATCTTGCTCCTATATATCCCCCTATTGCACCTCCTAGAGCACACAAAAATGCTATTTTCCAATTAATATAGTTTCCTTTATAATAGAAAAAACTACTTGTTAATACCATAGGTAAAATACAAAATATTGATGTTCCTCTTGCTTTTATATCTTTGATTTTTAATAAATATATAAATGCTGGAACTAATATCATTCCTCCTCCAGTAGAAAATAGTCCGCTTATTATTCCAGCTATAAAACCTATTGCCATTTTTAAAAAAATTTTGTTTTTATTCATATTATTATTTTGAAGTTTTTTTCAGAATTTATTCATTTTATTTTAAAAAAAGAGCTATATTACATAGTAATATAACTCATTTTTCATCTTTTACATAATATTTAGTTCCAACCATTTTATCTGGAAGATATTGTTGCTCTACATAGTGTCCTGGGAAATCATGTGGATACAAGTATCCCTCATGATAGCCTAATTCTTTCATTTTTTCTATAGGAGCATTTCTAATATGCATTGGAACTTCTCCTGTGTCTTTTGTTTTAACATCTTCTAATGCTTTGTTTATTGCCATATATGATGCATTTGATTTTTTTGATGTTGCTACATAAATAGCTGCTTCTGACAATAATATTCTTGCTTCTGGCATTCCTATTATATGTACTGCTTGCATTGCACTATTTGCAACAACTAACGCATTTGGATTTGCCATTCCAACATCTTCTGATGCACATATTACTATTCTTCTAGCTAAAAACATTGGATCTTCTCCACCATTTAACGCACGTGCTAAATAAAATACTGCTGCATCTGGATCTGAACCTCTCATTGATTTAATGAATGCACTAATATTATCATAATGTTGCTCACCGTTTTTATCGAAAATCGCCTTTTTACTTTGAACACTATTTTTTATATCTTCATCTGTTAAATGAATATAACCATCATCACTCATTGCTGTTGTTAAAGTTGCTACTTCTAATCCATTTAGTGCTGTTCTTACATCACCATTGGATATTGTAGCTAATTTTTTTAATGTAGCATCTTCAATTTTTATATTATATTCTCCAAGCCCATCTTTATTTTTTATTGCATTTTTTAAAATATCGTATATATTGTCCTCTGTTAATGGATCTAGCTTTACAACCATTGATCTTGAAATTAAAGCTTTGTTTACTTCAAAATATGGATTTTCTGTTGTAGCTCCTATTAGTATTATTGTTCCATTTTCTACATAAGGAAGTAGAGCATCTTGTTGTAATTTGTTAAATCTATGAATTTCATCTATAAATAATATGCTTTTTCCTGTTGGATTTAGCATGAAGTTTTTTGTTTCTTCTATTACTTTTTTTATATCTGCTACTCCTGCTGTTACTGCATTTATTTTGTAAAATTTATATTTCGTTGTTTCACTTATTACTCTTGCAAGTGAAGTTTTTCCACATCCTGGAGGTCCAAATAGAATGATACTAGATAGTCTATCTGCTTTAATTGTTCTATATAAAATTTTATCTTTTCCGTAATACATGTTCTTGACCAATATATTCTTCTAATGTTTTTGGTCTTACTCGAAATGCTAATGGTTCATTCATATTCATAATCTCTACCTCTATTTTTATTATTTTCCTAATGCTACTAATCCTTTTCTTATTAATTCTTCTGTTGACATTTCTATCGTTGGTAATTTTCCAAAGGCTTTTTCTATTTCTTTTCTATTATATCCTAAAACTTGAAGAGCTGAAATTGCTTCTTTTACTTTTTCGTCATTTTGAATAGCTATTTGTATTTTTGAACTTGCCTTATTTTCTATTGTATCTTTTATAGCTTTTACTTCTTGTTCTTTCTTTATTTTATCTTTTAGTTCTAATATTATTCTTTTAGCTGATTTTGGTCCTATTCCAGGAATTCCTGTTAATGCTTTTACATCTTCTGAAATAACAGCTAATGCAAACTCAGAAGGTTCACATACTGCAAGCATTGTAAGAGCTGTTTTTGCTCCAACTCCACTTACTCCAAGTAAAAGTTCAAACATCTTTAATTCTTCTAGGGTATTAAAACCAAAAATACTTATGTCATCCTCTCTTACTCTGTAATATGTATGTACTTTTACTGTGTCTCCTATATTTCCTATATTTTCTATTCCTAATTCTGACATGAATACTTTATAACCAATGCCTCCAACATCTATTACTACATATTCAGTCATTTTCATTTCTAATTTTCCCTTTATATATGCTATCATTTTTTTCCTCTCTAATTTAACTTTTATGTATCATAAAAATAAGTTGCTTCCAAGTCTGCTTCATGTGTTAATAAAGCAATTGGATATTTTGTATAACTTGCTCCTATTGCATTATAATTTTCTTTTGGCTCAGTGTATCCCATATGCCAACGTATAGAGTATTTTTCTTCTGGTGTTAATTTCATATATTCTGTAATCATCATTACTGATTTTTCTCCATGTCCATATGGTATTGTATCTTCTATTGTGTAATATGGTACTTTTTCCCAAACTCCCAAGGCATTTTTAGCATTTCTAAAATCTACTTTATAAAAATTAGTTTTACAAATATCATGTAATAATCCTATTATAATTATTGATTCTTCTGGTATATCTATTTTTAATATGCTATTTTCTACTTTATGTTTTAATATTTCATAAACTTTTATACTATGTTCTACAAGACCACCTTCGTGATTTCCATGAAATCTTGTACTTGCTGGTGCAATAAAAAAATCTGATTTTTCTAAAAATTGTATTAATTCGTCTATTCCTTCTCTTTTTACTTTTTTTAATAATTCTAAAAATTGTTCCTTCATTTTTCGCCCACCTTTTTTAATTTTTTCTTTGTTAATTATATAAATATTATAATTAAAAGTCAACATTTTTTACAAATTTATGTTTGTATTATTTTCATTTAATTGTAATTTACAAACCTATAGTATAATTAGAATGTATATATGTATATGATTTTAACCTGAGTGAAAGTGCCTTATTTTTTATACTAGATTCTCTTTTTGAACATAATGAACAGATTAGATTAATCTGTAATACTATTTAACAATTTATTACATACCAATTTTAAAATTAATAAAAAGGTAATGACTACTTTCTTAGTAATCACTACCTTCTCTTTTTACATTACCTTTTTTATTCTCTCAATTGCCTTAATTGTATTTTCCTTCGTTCCAAAAGCTGTTAATCTAAAATATCCCTCTCCATGAGGTCCAAATCCACTTCCTGGAGTTCCTACAACATTTGCTTTTTCTAATAGTTCATCAAAAAACTCCCAAGACGTCATACCATCTGGAACTTTCAACCATACATATGGTGAATTAACCCCTCCATAGCATGTAAATCCTGCTTCTTCTAAACCTTTTTTTATTATTTTAGCATTTTCCAAATAATAATTTATATTTTCTTTTATTTCTTTTTTACCTTTTTCAGAATATGTTGCTTCTGCTGCTCTTTGTACTATGTAAGATACACCATTAAATTTTGTACAAGTTCTTCTATTCCATAACTTATTATAGCTTATTTCTTTTCCATCTTTTGTATATCCTTTTAACTCTTTTGGTATTACTACATATGCACATCTAACTCCTGTAAATCCTGCTGTTTTTGAGTAGCTTTTGAACTCAATTGCAACTTCCTTTGCTCCTTCTACTTCATAAATACTATGTGGTATTTTTTCTTCTGTTATGAATGCTTCGTATGCAGCATCATATAAAATTACTGAATTATTTGCTTTAGCATAGTCTACCCACTTCTTCAATTCTTCTTTTGTTAAAACTGTTCCTGTTGGATTATTTGGGAAACATAGATATATCATATCTACTTTTTCTTTTGGTAGCTCTGGCATAAAGTTATTTTTAGCAGTTACAGGTAAGTATATAACATCTCTTCCTGACATAATGTTTGTATCTAAATATACAGGATAAACAGGGTCTGTAATAGCTACTTTATTTTCTTTTCCAAAAATATCTACTATATTTCCACAATCACATTTTGCTCCATCTGATACAAATATTTCATCTTTTTTTACATCTATTCCTCTTGATTTATAATCGTTTTTTACTATTGCATCTCTTAAGAAATCGTAACCTTGCTCTGGTCCATATCCTTTAAAACCTTCTTTTGTTCCTATTTCATCTACTGCTTTATGCATAGCTTCTATACATGCTGGAACTATAGGCCTTGTAACATCACCTATTCCAAGTTTTATTATTTCCTTTTCTGGATTTTCTTCAGTAAATTTTGCTACTTTTTTTGCTATTGTTGAAAATAAATAGCTATCTTGTAATTTTAAAAAATTTTCATTTATTAAACTCATTCTAATTCCCCCTCAAATACTGTTACTGCTGGTCCTGTCATATAAATATGATTATCTTCTTTATTCCATTCTATTTTTAATGTTCCTCCGAAGTAATTCTATGTATACATTTCTATCTGTAAGACCATTTAGATGGCAGGCAACTGCTGTTGCACATGCTCCTGTTCCACAAGCTAAAGTTTCTCCTGCACCTCTTTCCCATACTCTCATTTTTATATGTTCTTTGTCTACTATTTGAACAAATTCAACATTTGTTTTATTTGGAAAAGCTTTGTCTACTTCCAATATTCTTCCATAAGTTTCTACATCAAATTTTTCTGTGTCTTTTACTACTGTAATAGCATGCGGATTTCCCATAGATACACAAGTAAAAATAAATTCTTTATCTAAAGCTTTTAACTTTAAATTTTTTACTGGATTTTCACTTGATATAACTGGAATCTTTTCTGGATTTAAAATTGGTTCTCCCATATCTACCCTTACTGTTTCTACTTTTTTATCTTTTAAATTAAATTTTAATGTTTTTATTCCAGCTAAAGTCTCAATTGTTACCGTTGTTTTATTAGTTAACCCTTTGTCATATACGAATTTTCCTACACAACGAATTCCATTGCCACACATTTCTGCTTCACTACCATCTTGATTAAACATTCTCATTTTAAAATCAGCAATATCACTTTTACAGATTAAAATCAAACCATCTGAACCAATCCCAAAGTGCCTATTACTAACAAAACGAGCTAGTTCAGATTCATTGTCTATTTTTTGGTGTATGGCATCCATATAGACATAATCATTTCCTAACCCGTGCATTTTTGTAAATTTTTTCATTTTCTTCACCCTCTTTAGGTATTAATACTAAATAAAATATAGTTATATTTTATTAGTTGTCATTCTATCATATGTATATTTTTTTGTAAAGCTTTCTTATTTTTAAGTTTTAGTATTTTGTTATAGGTCAGTAAGAAATGCTTATGATGTCCAAGCTTTGGCTCCCACTATAACACTTAGATTTTATTTAATGACGTTTGATTTGAATGAAAAATAGAAAATATTTTACAAGAAAATGAGTAATGTTCACGGGCAAAATTATTATTATATGAATTTAAACTTTTCTCGGTTCAATACATAATCTAAGAATTTCTAAAATAATTTAATGGCACCCTTTCACTTAGTCCGAGCTAAAGCTCGACGTGAACATTTTCCATTAAATTATTTAAAAAATTCTAAGATTACTCCAATTACATTCGAAAAGTTTAAATTCATATAATAATAATTTTGAGTCTGAGTGAAAGCGCCTTGTTTTCTTGTATTAGATTTCCTTTTTGAATGAAATGAAAAGACATTAAATAAAATCTAAGTGTTATAGTTGGAGCCAATGCTTGGACATCATAAGCATTTTTTACTGACCTGTAACAGTATTTTTTCAAACCTACTTTTCAAAAAACAAACTTTCTTGTATAATATAAAAAAAGGGTGATAAATTTATGAAAATACTAAAAAAATTATTAATTTTCTTATTAATTTTACTACTACTTGTTAGTACTTTTATTTTTCTAATTGGTTTTGGATATTACTCTAAAACCCTCCATGAGAAATCTCTAACATCTCGTGTAGAAGAAGTAACTAGTAAAGAACATTTTGTTCCTTTTGAACAGTTACCAAAAAACTATATTAATGCAGTAATTGCTGTAGAAGATCATCGCTACTATGAGCATGGACCTGTTGATTTTATTGGCATTGCTAGGGCCTTGTATACTAATATTAGAGATGGAGAATTTGATGAAGGTGGAAGTACTATTACACAACAAGTTGCAAAAAATATTATTTTTAATCAAGATAAAACTTTAATTAGAAAAATAGGTGAAATTTTTGGTGCTTACGATTTAGAAAAAAATTACTCTAAAGATGAAATACTAGCATTATATGTAAATTCAAATTATTTTGGTGATGGTTATTATGGAATCTATGCTGCAAGTATGGGATATTATAAAAAAGAACCCAAAGATTTAACTTTAGAAGAAGCTTCTATGTTAGCTGGAATTCCAAATGCTCCTTCTGTTTATTCACCTTCTATAAATCCCGACTTAGCAAAAAAAAGGCAATCTCATGTTTTAAATGCAATGGTTCAGTATGGATACATTACAGAAGAAGAAGCTAATTCAATTAAATAGTAAATAAAAGTCATAAAAAATTTTTTATGACTTTTTTATTTTCTGTTACATATATTTAAAATAAGGAGTTTAATTATGAGAATTTTAATTTTTAATAAAAAGTTTTTAATTTTTATGTGCATTATATTTTTTATAATATTTTCTATGTATTTCTATTATCATAATCCATTTTCCATGGCTGTTGAGCTTTCAATAAACAATGGCTTAGATGATAACGCAAAAGAAAAAATAATGTCTTTAACAAAAGGAACTGAAAAAATTGCATATTTAACTTTTGATGATGGACCTACTCTTAGAGCTACGCCTAGGGTATTAGATATACTTAAAGAAGAAAATGTAAAAGCTTCATTTTTTGTTATTGGAAAGTATGTAGATAAACATCCTGAACTAGTAAAGAGAGCCTATGATGATGGTCATTATATTGCAAATCATGGTTATGATCATAGTAATAAAAAATTATACGAGAGTAATACTAGTTTTATTAATGAAGTAAAAAAAACTGATATCGAAATTGGAAAAGCGATTGGCATTGATAATTATTGTTCTCATATATTTCGATTTCCAAATGGTTATATGTCTCCAAACAATAAATCTCAAAAAAAGGTAAGTGCTAAGCTTCTTCAAGAAATGGATTATGTATATGTAGATTGGAATTGTTTAAATAATGATTCTGTAAAAAAATATTCTAATTATCAATTATTAAACAATCTTAAAAAATCTGCTAAAAACAAAGGAACTTTAGTTGTTCTAATGCATGATACTTCTGATGTTAATGATACTCCTAGTATTTTAAAAGATTCCATAGATTATTTAAAAAGTGAAGGTTATGTATTTAAAAATTTTTATGATTTATTGTAATATACAAAGAACAGTATAATTCAAAATAATTATACTGTTCTTTGTATAAATGATTTACATAGTCACCTCAATTTGATATATATTTCTGCTTCCATCTAATTTAATATAATTTTCTATCTTCTCGCCATTTAATTTTATCTCAGAAACTCCCATATTCTTTCCATTTGTATTTTTTATTCTAATATTATAAATACTTTCTTTCCATTTGTATTGAATTTGGTATTCTTTCCATTCTTTTGGAATGCATGGTTCTATCTTCATATATCCCTTTTCTATTTTTAATCCTAATATATATTCAATTCCCGCTTTATAATACCAGCTACTTGACCCTGTATACCATGTCCAACCACCTTGTCCTGCTAAATTACTTGCTCCATAAACATCTGCAGCAATAACATATGGCTCTACTTTATACTTTTTACTTGCTTCTTTTGTCCTTGCATGTTCAATCGGATTTATCATTCTGTATAGTTCTGTTGCTTTATCTCCAAATCCTAGCATTGTCTCTGCTATAATAACCCATATTGCACTATGTGTGTATTGTTGTTGTGGACATTTTTTCTATCCTACTTTTTTCTCATATTCTTTTCTAGCACATATAAAATTATTATTTAAATCTTGTAATGGTTTAAAATTGAAATAAATATCAACTTGCTTGTCGCTATGAATTTCAATTTTTTCTATAAATTCTCTAATTATTTCTTTTGTTGGTTTCTCCATATTAAGAAACTCTTCTATCAAATTATCTAATCTATTATCATTTTTTGTCTTATCACTTTCTCCTGATAGCTCTTGTTCAAGCTCTTTGATGTTTTGTTCATATCCTCTAACCAATTCTTTTATTCTATTTGCATTTTTCATATATTCCTCAAGTGTTATAATTCCTGCCAGTCTATCATCATACATTACTTCCAACTTTCTAGTTTCACTCTCTACCTGCTGTTTAAAAGATTCTATTTGTTTTTTTATATCTATTTCTTTTGATTGTTTTGTTTTTGTTTGTTTTGCAATTTCTTCTAGTTTTTTTGTATTGGTATATTCTTTACAAACTTCTCTTAAAACTTCTAGCATTTGTTCTTCAAAAACTTGATAATTAAAATTGTGTGGTGAACATACATCAAATTTTCCAAACCTTCCATATCTTTGGCATCTACCATAAATATTTCCGTTTTTATCTGGACTTCTTATTCCTATATATCCTTTGCAATCATAACATCTAAGTAATCCCTTAAATAAGTAATCATTTTGAACTACTCTTGAGCCTTTAGTTGCTTGAATTACTTTTTTTGCTCTTTCAAAATCCTCTTTACTTATAATAGCTTCGTGCATATTTTCTACTTTTATCCAATCTTCTTCTGGTAAATCTATAAATTTTTTAGATTTAAAACTTACTTTCTTTCTTTTTCCTTGTATAACTGTTCCTATATAAATTTCATTTGAAAGAATAAATCTTACTGTAGATTGTTGCCATAGTCCATAAGTTAAAGACTTTGTTCCCCTTTTTCTCTTGTTATAATCTGATGGAATTGGAATCTTCTTTTTACTTAAATAATCTGCTATTTGCATTGTACCAAACCCTGCTAAATATTTTTCATATATTAGTTTTACTACATTTGCTGCTTCTTCATCTATTATTAAATGGTATTTATTTTCTGGATCTTTTTTATAGCCATAAGGTGCTGTTCCTAAATATTCTCCAAGATTTCTTTTTGATTGTAATACACTATTTATTTTCTTTGATGTATCTTTTGCATACATTTCATTTAATATTGATTTAAATGGTGCTATATCATTGTTTGATGTATCATAAGCCGTATCTATATTGTCTAATATTGCAACAAACCTTACTTCATGTTCTGGAAAATATGTTTCAATGTATAATCCTGATTGCACATAATTTCTACCTAGTCTTGATAAGTCTTTCGTGACGATCATATTGATTTTACCGAGTTTCAATATCTGCTATCATTCTATTAAATGCAGGTCTATCAAAACTTGTACCACTTACACCATCATCAACGTATTCTGATATAAAGTTTAGTTTGTTTTCTTTGATATATTGCATTAGCAAAGTTCTTTGGTTTCCAATACTTTCACTTTCTTGATATTTTTCTTTTTCTTCATCTTCTCTTGAAAGCCTTATATATATGCCTACTTTATAATCAATATTATTCATTATTGTATAGCTCACATTTACCTCCTTACTTGCTATGTAAAGATAATGAGATAATATTGATACTCTTTGCAAGTATTATAACATATTATCTCACTAAATACCATTATTTTACTTTAATTTTTCTTCAGACAATAATTTCCAAATGCTCTTTCTATTATTTTCTCTAATGCTTCTCCTTTTTCATTAAATATAATATTTATTTTAAAATTCTTTTTCTTTTTATACTTTTTCTTTTCTTTTCTTTCTTGCATAAATCTCACTCCTTTAGTTGTAATTATTTCCAATTTTTCCTTACTTTATACAATACACTCTGCTATGTCTTATCAATTTAAAAACCACAAGTGGATTTAATCCCATATGAGATTTGCCCTCATTCCTCTTTTTAGAGAATCGCCCCTTCACATCACGTTAGCCAGACGAAAGTTTCATTATCTGTGCTTGTAGTTTGCTATTCAATTTTCAATGTGCTTTACTGTGATAGAAAATAATTATTTACACGTGCTATTTTCTACTTGCGATTTTTATTATAAGAGCCTTAAAAAGTGTTGTAAATACTTTTTTGCAAGTCTATAGATAAATTAAAAATTGAAATAGCTATATTCTATTTTTGAAAATGGAGGAAACATTGATATGATAACTAATTTTACACTTAAGAATAATAAAATTGTAATAAAAAATGATAGGAGAATTTTTTGGTGCTACTCATGATTTTGAATATAATATTGGAGATAAATTATATGAATTTGCAATAATGAGTTATGAAGATTTTGATAAATTGAAAACAATGTATACTGGGTTAATAGAACTTGTATGTTCTGCTAAAGAAGCAAATATTATGGATGAAAAATTAGATTGTTTCTTTAAAATGTTTCAAATAGTTAGAGCGTGTTTAGAATTTTCGCCATATACTCATTTTTATACACAAGTCTTAATAGATATAATAGAAAATCTTATAAAAAAAAGACTGATTTAAAAAAGCGATTAGAATTGATAAGTAAATATTCTAATAACTCTATTGTAAAAAATTTAAGTACAGAAGAAAGACTATATTTATATGAGGCAAAAAGATTTTTTGACATACACTATCTTAATACTAATCCAGCACATGCAATCTTTTTAGATACCAAATTTAAAACAAAATATGTCTGTAATAAAGGATTATCACTACAAGAGAGAAGATTAGATGTAGAAGATGTAGTTAAATTAATCAAAGAAAAACATATTGCTGTAGAAGAAGTCTATGAATTAGAAAGTTCTGAAGAACAAATTAGATTTGAGTTATTTAAAGTAATTCAAAATAATTTTACTATCAATAAATGTGAAAATTGTGGAAAATTATTTATTCCTGTAACCAGTAGTAAAAATCCAAATCAAAAAGGAAAAAATGGCCAAAAATATTGCAATAGCTTATATTTAGATACTGGAAAAACTTGTAAAGAAATTGGAGCATTAAATAAACAAAAAGAAATAGTTCAAAATAGTTCAATTTTAAAGGAATACAACAGAGAATATAAAAGAATGCATGGTTTACACTATAATCATACGAAAGAATTTAAAGAAAAGCAATTCAAAGAATGGTCTGAAAAAGCTAGAGAATTAAGAGATACTTATACTAATGAACAAATAGAAGATTTTAAAATAGAATTGAAGAAATTAAGTGATTTGTATTGGAAATAGAAAAGTATACATATATTCAATTTTTCAATTTACTAATACATATACTTTTATAATTCATATTTTAACACTCCAACTCCCTATTAAAAAATATATAAAAAAGAAGGAGGAACTCTGAAATTTCAAAGTTCTCTCCTTCTATCTGTGTTTGGAAACAAATTAGGATAGTTTTACAGTGGTCAGTACTACTTAATATAAAGCGTGGCACGAAAACCAGTGTCGTTATAGCTGAAATCAGGACTGCTGTAATCGCGATAGGCGACAGGACAAAAGTCCCCATTAATGCTGTAATTGCCACCACGGATAACACGATACGAACTTTTATTCTGTTCTTGTGTCCATTCATCTACATTACCTGCAAGGTCGTAGATGTTATTAACACACCATTTTTCTCTGCTTCCTGTTTCAACTACTTTCTTTGGAGAATTCTCTGTATTACAATAATTGCTCCATTCAGTAGAGTCCTCTGCAATTTCAGCAAGAGTTTTAACTTCCGTTTTGATAAACCATTCCAATACCGAATCATATTCTGCACCAAAAGTCAGATGACTTTTAACTGCTTCATTGTCTTCGATAGTGGATGCAATCTTCTTGGCATCATCAAAATTGATGTTTACCCACGGCATAACTCCTTTTACCGACTGCGGTTTTCCTGCTGAACTCTTGGAAATGTCATACCGAGAAATATAAAATCCCCCATATTTCTTAACACTTTCAAGTTGCATGGCAAGTTCGCCCGTCAATGTTTCATGAAATTCGCCTTCTGAGAATTCATTGTTCCGATAATTTCTTCTTCCAAACTTCTCGGCAAATGAAACTCCATCAAGTGTTCCATTAGAATCAAGGCTCCCAACAGGAATCCAAACGAACTGACTGCCATCAGAATCTCTTTCAATTACAAAGCCGTTCTTCCAGTCTCCGCAAACATACTTGTATCCCTCCGGTATCGGCGGATTTGCATAATTTTCAGAATAAACATTAGCTGTAGCAATGTTCAGAGCTCTGATAATTAACTCTCCACTTGTTCCCTCTGAGACTTCAAAGGTTATACCCTTTTCTGCCTCAAGCACAAATTTTTCATACCGTTTCATAGTTTATTCCTCCTTAAGTGATAATTTTATAACGGTTTCAACATGGCTATTGCCATTATGTTAATAATACCACATTTCTTGCATTTTGTAAAATTTGAATTTATTTAATTTACATATTTAATTCTTCCTTTTTTATTTTCATAACTATATTGTGGCTCTTTTAATGAATAATTTAAATATGATTTTTCTTTATCTATATTATTATTTGAATAATTTCTGTTTCTTCTTTCGTTGTGTCTAAACATTCCTTTTAGATTTTCTCTTTTGTATTTTGTGTTTCTTATTATTGCATAACTCATCTCTCACCTCCTTTGCTTCAGCTAGTTTTTCTCTTGTGCTACTAGCTAATAAGACATATTTATTTCTTAAATTCTGATCTTTTTTAATTGTCTTGTAACACACTACAACACTTTTTTAGCTTACTGCTTCAAAAAGTGTTTCGTGTGGCAGAGCATCACCCCACACCCCATTCAATCCAAAATAAAAATTCACTTTTTTATTTTGGATTGCTAAAAAACTATTCATAGTTTTTTAGGCAAATTAAAAGAGATTAGCTATACATTTGAAGTAGCACTAATCTCTTTATAATTTGCATATAAGCTATCCCAATTGAAGTCATCGCCATACCTGTCACTTCTATATGGAATATTTTTCTTTTTATGTGTGTCCTCTTTATTATAATTATTTTTATTTTTTATATTATTTATTATATCTTTATCATTATCACCTATAGGGTATGGTTGCTTTTGACTATCTGAATAGTTATTTATATCTATACCCTCTAGGTGTTTTTGACTACACCTATTGATGTTTTCGACTATAGGTAAAATTTGTCTTTCTTCTATTTCTTTACTATCTGTTTTATATTTTAATTTTACTTTTATATAGTTCTTGTCTCTTAAAGAACTTATTATTTTTGACACTCTATCTGCTGTTACATTTACTATATTTGCTATATATTTATTACTTGCAAAACAACTTGATGTTTCTTCGCTTAAATATAAAATCATTGCAAGTATTAGTTTTTCTTTATCTGTTAGTTCTTCATTTAATAAAATTTCTGCTGGTATCCATAAACCTTTTAATTTTTGTTAGTTCATATAATGCTCCTTTCTTTTAGTTTCTATTTGCCTCAAATTCAATTTTAAGGCTTTAAAAATAATTTTTAGTATAAGTTTAGGGCAAAAAAATAAACCTTAAGATTTTGTCTTAAGGCTATATAATATATTTTTCGTACTATTTCATAAATTACTATATTATTATTTAATTTCTTATTTTTCTTCTAATAACCAATCTATTACATTTTTATGAATTATACCATTTTGTGAAAAATCAAATTTATCCATTGTTAAAACATATTTAGGGTAGTTATCCTCTATATTTTTAAATGCTCCAAATTCTCTTTCAATAACAGAATCATCTGCTAAAATGTAAGCTACTTGAATATATATCTTTTCTTTAAATCTTGTCGCTATAAAGTCTATTTCTCCATTTTCTAAATTTCCGACTTTAACATCATATCCTCTAGATAGTAATTCATTATATACAATATTTTCTAAATATGCTCCTAGTTGTGGTCTTTTTCCAACATTCATTATTTGACCGAAACCTAAATCCGTTAAATAATATTTGTATTTTCCATTTAATATTCTTTTTCCTCTAACATCATATCTATCAGCTTTATTTATCATCATAGCTTTTGTCATATATTCTAAATAGTTATATAGAGTTATTTTTGAAACTTCTCTATCATCTTTATTTGCAAAATAATTTGATAAACTTTCTGCTGAAAAATTTTGAGATGGTGTTGTAACTATATATTCTACTATTCTATTAAATAAATCTAAATCTTTTATATTAAATCTTGCTATAATATCTTTTACTAATATAGAATTATAGATGTCTGATAAATATGTTCTTGTCTGAACTTCATCTGTCATCATAAATCTTTGTGGCATTCCTCCCCAAGTCATATAGTCATCAAATACTTCTTCTATATCTTTTCTATCTGTTATATTTTTAAGCTCACATACTTCTTTAAATGTGAATGGATAAGTTTTAAAACTTACATATCTTCCTGCTATATGTGTAGCAAGTTCTCCAGATAGTAAATCACTATTAGAACCAGTAATGAATATTGATACATTTTTAGATGCCTTAAATGAATTTATCGCTTTTTCCCAGTGTTCGACATTTTGAATTTCATCAAAGAATAAATAATATTTATCTTTACTTACTATTTTTTCTTTAATGTAATTGTGTAAATCCATATCATTTTTTATAAAAGAATAATCTTCATATTCAAAGTTTATATATATTATTTGAGATTCTGGTATTCCTCTTGCTTTTAACTCATCTATTATTTGTAATAATATAACTGACTTACCACATCTTCTAACACCCATTATGACTTTTATCAAATCTTGGTCATAGAATGGTCTAATTTTAGATAAATATTTTTCACGAATAATCATAATTTTCTCCTCTTTGTTCACTTTATTTTATTCTATTATATCGTAATTATTTTCTTTTGTCAATAATTTTGTTCATTGTGCTAAACAAAATTTGTTGTTTTGTGTATTTTGTTTAGTGAATAGTTTATGTATTTAAGAGTATCAATATTCTTTAAGGTTTACAACCTCACTTTGTTCGGTTGCATAAGTTATCCGTAGCTCATTTCATTCGAACGGCTAACTTAAAAACTGGTGCTAACAACAACACTCATGTGTGTATTGACCACCATTTTCTCTTACACCTGGTAAATATGCTTTAATATAGCCTGGTTCCAATTTTCCTTTTTCAAAAGGTGGATCTAACAATTTTATAAGTCCATGTTCTCTATCAACTAAGTGGTTCTCTAAGCTTTCCATTGAAATATATTTTTTATCATTATCTCCTGCTCCAGAAATTACACTCCAGCTTTGTGCAATACTATCTATTCTACATTCATCATTTTCCATACTACCTAATACATTTCCATCATCCATGAATGCTCTTCTAAACCATCTTCCATCCCAAGCCTTTGTATTTAATGCCTTTTTCAAGTTGATTTTTATATCTTCATATTTTTTGGCTAATTCCTCATCTCCCATTTTATTACAAATTGGAATAAATCTGTCTAAAATAGCATATTGAAAGAAGCCAAGCCATACACTTTCACCTTTTCCTTTATTTCCAACAGTACTAAACCCGTCATTCCAGTCTCCTGATCCTATTTTAGGCAATCCATTTTCTCCAAAATTCAAACTCTTTTCAATTGCTTTTATACAATGTTTGTAAATATTTTCTTTAATATTTGATTCTAAATATTTATCATATCTTTCATCTTGTCCTTCTTCCAATATAGGTCCTTGTAAATATGGAGTTTCTATTTGTAAGATTTCTTCATCTCCGGTAAAGTCAATATACTCTTCTGTTAAATATACAAGCCATAATAAATCATCCGAAAATCTTGTTCTTATACCTCTTTGGGTTTCTTCATGCCACCAATGAAGAACATCTCCTTCTATAAATTGATGTTTACTGTGTTTTATTATTTGTTTTTTTAATAATTCAGGATTTATATATTTTAATCCTAAAGTATCTTGTAGTTGATCTCTAAATCCATATGCTCCTCCAGATTGATAATATCCGCTTCTTCCTATTAGCCTACTAGAAATTGTTTGATATAATATCCAGCCATTTAAAATAATATTTATTGACTCTATAGGAGTATACACTTGTAATCTTCCTAATCTATCTTTCCAATAATTTTTTATATTTTCTAGTTCTTGTTTGCAATTTGCTATTTTACTATATTTATATGCAATATTTTTGCAATCTATTGTCTTGTCCTCAGCACCTAATATTATTGAAATTTCTTTATTTGCAAAACTTTCTATTTCTACTTCTATTTCATAAGCAATACAAGCATTTTTACCTAGTGCATTTTCGTTATTTAATTTTATTTTCTGCAGTGCTTCTGGATTTCCTATTCCATTCTTTCCTATGAAGAAATTTTTATCACCTGTATATGATATAATTTTTTCACTAGATGAAATATAAACTTGTGTATTTTTAAATTCATCTCTATATAAATTTTTGGCTAAAATTATATTATTATTTCTATCAAAATTCGTTGTAATAAATCCTTCTGATTTTAATTCATCTTCACCTATTACTGGTTTCATATAATAGTATAATTTTATTTTTTTTCGATTTGGTGTAGTATTTTTTAAATTTAAAATTCCAATTTTACAAGCATCTTCTTTTGGTACAAATACAGTTAATTCCTGTTCTATCCCAATATTTTTATGAGAATATTTAGCATATCCAAAGCCATATATAATATTATAATTATTTTCATCTGGCATTGGGTTTAATCCCAATGACCAAGTGTTTTTACTTTCTTCATCTTTTAAATATATAATTTCACTTGGAATATCATAACTTGGATTGTTTTCCCAACTAGAAACTCTATTCATTCTACTATTTTTATACCAACTATATCCCCCCATATTTTCAGTGATAACACAACCAAATTTCTCATTTGCCATAACATGGCTCCAAACAGTTGGTAATCTATTATCTTGATTAATCTTAATTAAATATTCTTTTCCATCTTCTGAAAAGCCTCCATATTCATTGTAATATTTACATTTATCTGAGTCTTTTAATACATTTATATCCTCTGTTTCTTTTGGTACTGGTATAATTGTTTCTTCTTCATTTCCTATTTGCTTATATTTTTCTAAATATTCTTCTTCCAAATCTTTTATATTATTTTCTAATCCTCCTTTTGCAGTATCTATTATTATGTCTGAAACTGTTTCTAAAAGTGCTATATCTTTTTTGTCTATTTCACCTTTTGTTAATGTAAATATTCCTCCTTTTATATTTTTTAAATATGACATTTGACTATTTAAAATAGAGTTTTCTATCTCTTCCCTTACATAATTTTCATAACTATGTTTTTCTTCATCTAATATTACTACTTCTGTTTGAATATTTTTCGTTCTAAAAAATTCATAAGCTTTTAAGACTTCTCTTATTACATAGCCATCATTAACATCTCTAATTTTAATTAATATAATTGGTAAGTCTCCAGATATTCCATATTTCCAAAGTTGATCTTTTTGATATATAATTTGTGTATTCTTTTTCATAAATTGACTTTTTATAGGATTATCAAAAATAAAATATGATAACATCTTTTGATAAATAGCTATTTCTTTGCCTTTTATTCTTAAATATCTACTCTCTGCTTCTACTCTTGCTCTTGAAAGTTCAAATTCCTTTTTTACATTTTCAAAAGATTGATATTTTTTAATATTTTCTTTTGTTTTTTCTTCTTCTCTGCCTACACTAATTATTAAATCTACTACTTTTTTTTCTTTTGGCTTTATTTTTATAGTTCTTTTTAATGCTACAATTGGTTCTGTTACTAATCCTATTTTTCTAGATAATGGTATAGAATTTTTAATCATATTAGGAATTCCTAAATTTCCTCTTCCTATAAACTTATCTTCTTCTATTTCATATTCTAAATCCCCAATTGTTTCACTATCTGTGGATAAATTAGTTGCTAAATAGATTTCTTTATCATCTATTTGTCTTTTTTTTCTTTTTACTATTAGACTATTTGTTTCTTCATCGAATTTTGTGATTAAAAATAAATTATTAAATACTGGATGAGCATAATCTTGCTCTTTTTTTGATAATACAGGTTCAAAATAAGAAGTAACTTCTAATATTTCTTCCTGATTTCCTTGATTTTCAAAAATTACTCTTCTGATTTCTACTGGTTCTTGTGAACTAATTGTTGTTTTTATTGTTGTTTTTATATTTCCATTTAAAAGTTCTTGTTCGTCTCTATCTGGCATAAAACTAATTTGATAATTCTTTTCCTTTTTCTGATTAAAAGCATAGTTTGAACTCCATATTTCTTTTGTTTTTATATTTTTTATAATAAAAAATATGCCTTGCCCATAATCATCTGTAGCTTTAAATCTATTTATATAAATATCTTCATATTTACTAACCCCTTCACCTTTTTCATTCATTGCCACTACATAATTTTCATTTGAAATTATATTTCCTGTTATTAGTCTTTCATCTATCTTTTTATATGTTGTTTGAATATAATTTTCATAATCTTTATATTTGAATTTTTCTACTTTTTCTTTGTTCTCTTTTGTTATTATAAATTTTTCTGGCATAGTTTCTTGTAGAAGTATACTTACTGCCTCAATTTGAGGATTTTTCATAAATCTTTTTTGTAATATTTGATTATTAAATAAATTGTTAATTGATAATAAAATTAGTCCTTGATGATGTGCCATATATGTTTTTACTAAACCATATTTTTTCCCTTTTTCTACTCTTTCCGGAGTAAAATCAATTGATTCATAAAAGCCAAATTTATTGTACATTCCTTCGTTTTCTAATTGTTTTAAATTTTTAATAGTTTCTTTTGGTTCATCTGTAATAGCTAAAACTCCTGCATAACTAGATACTACCAATTCATCTGCTAATCCTCTTTTTAATCCTAACCATGGAATTCCAAATGCTTTATATTGATAATTAGATTTTAAATCTTTTAAATTAAATGCTGCTTCTGATATTCCCCATGGTATATTTAATCTTTTAGCATATTCTTTTTGACTCATAATCATAAATTTACAAGACTCATCTAATAAGCTGCCTTCATATTTTGGTATGTTAATATTAGGCATAAGATATTCGAAGGCTGTTCCTGACCATGAAATTAATCCTTTGTATTTTCCTAAAACTGTTAATGTCCTACTTAAATAATTCCAATGTTTTGTCGGTACATCTTTTTTAGCTATAGCTACTAAACTAGCTTGTCTTGCTTCTGAAGCTAATAAATCATAATAAGAATCTGTTAATTTGTTTTCTTCTACATTAAATCCTATTGAAAAAATTTGTTGTTCTTTACTATATAATACTGAAAAATTAGTATCTTTTATTGTATTATCAATAATTTCTATTAATGTTTGAATTTCGTCTCTATTACTATCTTTTATATTTTCTTCTAAATACGTTTTTACTACAAAAAGATAGCCTATTAAATTCCCACTATCTACTGTTGAAACATATCTAGGTATTAGTGGTTCTTTGGTCTGAATTTGATACCAATTATACAAATGTCCATTCCATTTTGGCAAACTTTGTATAGTAAATATTATATTTTTTAATAAATAAAATGCTTTTTCTTCCTCTATATATCCCAAGTCATAAGCTGAAATAACTGCTAACAATGATAAACCAATATTAGTAGAAGATGTTCTTAAAACAATTTTTTCTTTTCTATCTTCTTGATAATTATCTGGAATCAAAAAATTGTTTGTTTCTGTTAAATATGTTTCAAAAAATTTCCATGTTCTTTTTCCTACTTCTTTTGCATATTGCTTTTCCTCATTGTTTAACTCTTCAACTTTATTTTTCTTCTTTTCATCTTTACTAATATACCACATACATATAGGAATAAAAATCCAAAATACTCCTAAAAAAACAGCCCAGATATTTTCCTTTAAACTTCCTAATCCTATCGAAATAAGTCCTGATAGTACATTTATTGCCATTTGATTATAATAAGAGATTAATCCTGATTTTGCTTGTTTTTCCGCTTCTTCTGATGTAGTCCACTCTAATAAATGCATATGACTACAATGTACTCTATATAAAGTAACTATAATTGCTTTTGCTGAAATATATGCTTTATATGGTAAACAACCTAATGTTAATATTCCTCTAATAATTGTTCCTTTTATTCCTGATATTTTTGGAGTAAAAGTCTTTTGTTTTTGCTCTCCTTCTCTTTTAAAAATCATCTCATTTAATATTTCTAATATAAATGGACATACAGAAATTAGTAATAAAAAAGTGACTATTCCATAAATATTTTTACTATAAAATATTCCTATTATGTTTAAGTATATAATTGAAATTATAATACTAACTTCTAATAAACTTCTTCTTAGATTGTCAAATATTTTATATTTTGACAATAAATTTAATGGACTTTTTGAATTCATCCATCTAACAATTTGCCAATCTCCTCTTATCCATCTAGATAACCTATTCATAAAACTATTATATTTTGTTGGATACCCATCCATTAGCATAATATCAGATACTAATCCACAACGCAAATAGCATCCTTCTAATAAATCATGACTTAATACTGTATTTTCTGGTATTTGACCTTTTAAAACTTTTGAAAATACTGCAACATCATAAATTCCTTTTCCTGTAAAAATACCCTCTTTGAAATTATCCTGATAAATATCAGATATTGCATTTGTATATGAATCAATTCCTCCTGCTCCTGCAAATATTTTTGTAAATAAACTTTTATAACTAATGTCCAAATTAATTCCAACTCTTGGTTGCATTATTCCATATCCATCTATTACTATATTTCTTTTATCATCTATAACTGGCTTATTTAAGATATGAGCCATAGCTCCTATTAACTCAAATGCAGAATTTAATATTAAATCTGTATCTGCATCAAGTGTAATAATATATTTTATTTTTTCTAATCTTTCTCTTATTTTAGATTGCTCTTTTTCTATTTTGTTTTCTATAGTATTTTCTCTAAATGGGTTTTGTATATTTCCTAAAATATACTCATTAAATTGATTTAACATTCCTCTTTTTCTTTCCCATCCAAGATATGAGTTTTCTTTTTTATTGAATTTTCTTTCTCTATAGATAAAATTAAATATTGGTAACTCTTTTTCATCAACTTTATATTTTTGATTTAATTTATCTACTTGTTTTTTTCCTTCTTCTATTACTTCATTATCAAAATCTTCCTCCTTTTTTGTACTTTCACTACAATCTCCTAGTAGAGTAAAATATATATTTGATGATTCATTAGCTAAATAATATACTTCTAATTTTCGCATTAATTCCTTAACTTTTTCTTTTGATTTTATAATTGTTGGTATTACTACCATTGTAGTATTTTCTTCGTCAATGCCATTAGTTAAATCTAATTTTGGTATTAATTTTGGTTTTACTATTTTACTTAAAATATATTGAATTAACTGAATAACTAATTCAGAAACTGGTATTAAAAATAAAATAAAACCTATAAAACCTAAATAAATATTGTTAGTCATTTTATTTACTAAATATCCTATTATTATAGAAAAAATCATAGTAATAAAAGTTGTAAAACAAATATATATTATTGTTTTACTTTTTTCGCTTATGCTATCTTTTTTCTTACGTTTTAGTCCAATATATAGTTCACTAACTCCTTTATCAATTAAATAATACCCTATATGTGACTGCTTGCTTCCTATTTCTTTTGTATTTGCAATTTCTAACATTTTTCTTGTAATATATATTTCAGATATTTTTGTTTTTTTAGATATTTCCTTAATTTTATTTCTATAATATTCTTTTGTTTTATTATCCATTTTATCATATACATTAGCTGGATCTTGTTTTAACAATTCTTCTACTCCATTAACTTTTTCAAATATTTCTAAAAAATTAATTCTTTGTATTTTTTTTATACTTGTAATACTATTTCCAATAGATACTTTACGAACAGCTATATCAAAATGTTCTTTTTTTATTACATCTGATACAGTCATACCAGCTAATTCAACTGTTTCTTCTAAAGCGTTCAAATAACTATAACCTTTTTTCCCGTATCTTTTTAGTATATATGACATGTATTCAATAAATGGGTATTGCATATCTTCCCATACTTTTTTACTTATTTTTCTACTAGAATTATTTTTACATAGCAATTCTGATTTTTGTTTATTTTCTACTAATCTTTCTACTATATTTTCTGCCTTGTACTTTTGCATTTGAGAAGTATATATTTTTTCACAAATTTCTCTAATATTTTCTATTATTGCTATATTTAAAAATAATCCTATATTCCAAATTTCTTCCATGCTTAAATTTTTCTTTGTTTGGTAACTAGTTAGATATATTTCTAAATCATTTTTTTCAATTTTATTATCTGTATATGCTACTATTTCAGATGCTAAAACATAAATACGTGCAAATCCTTTATATGGTCCGTTACCTATTCCTAAAAAATTAATATATTTCTTTAATGGTAATTCAGTTTTTATTTGTTTTACTGTTTCTTCTATAATATAAAAATTATCTAATAACCATTCTCCTGCTGGATGTATACTAATACCCAGTTTTAAATGTTCGTTTAAAATATTATATACTTCTTCTATTATTTTAAAATTCTCTTCTAGATATGGTATCGGATAAGTATTCTTCTGAGACTTATTTACTAAATTGTGATTTGTTGCTATTTTTTCTAAATGATTTTTTAATTGTTCTTGGTCTAATGTAGTTCCATTTATTTTTAATATTTTATTTTTATTCAAAAAATTCCACTCCTTGCCAATATGTTTTATCCATATTGTTTGCAAGAAGTGGTAATATTATACTTTTTATTTAATTATCTTTCTTCATCTGTTAAATCTTTTGTACTTACATTTTTTGATTCTTGTATTTGGTTTTGTTTTTGCTCTCTTTGTTTCTTTATATCAGAATTTCTAGTTACATCAACTTCTATTTTTCCATCCACCAAATAGAAATCTTGTCCACCAACTAATCTACTAATATTATCAATTGAACCTCCAATTTTATTAATAGCTTCCTCTTTAGTGCACTTTCCTTCATCTAATTTTTTTAATAAATCTTGGTTTTCTTTTATAACTTCAATGTAGTCTGCAATTTCTTTTGGCATATTACTATTAAAACCTAGATCTAAAAAATTATCATATCTGTACTTTTCTTGATTTTCTTTTAATTTTATATAATAAGTTTTGTCATTTGGTCCATCATTTTGTTGTATATCAAATGTGATATCTTCTTCATTAGTTTTTAATGGATCACTTAATTTTTCTTGAAGAACTTCATAACTTACTTGGTAATTATCTTTTGCCATTTTCATTACTTCTCCCATAGATATCTGAGAAAAATCTGCTTTAATCTCGTCATTTAATTCAAATAGTTTTTGTGCTGTTTCTTCGCTTATTCCCATTTGCTCTATCGTCTTTCCTTCTTCTTGAGCAACTTGCATATCTATTGGTTTATCTATATGTCTATTTATTTCACTATATGCATATGTGGCTACTCCTGCGGTTAATGTTAACACTCCTGTAATAGCTGCAACTCTTTTTGCAATTTTTTTTAATTTTTCATGCTTCTTTTTCTGAACTTTATAGTTTTTATGTTGCGCTCCTTTTCTCGGTGCTTTTATTTCTGGTTCTGTTGATTCTCGTAAATGCTTTTTACCTTCATTTACAAATCTTGGCATGTCTAATGGTTTATTTTCATTTACTTGTTTGTTGTAACTTTCTAGGATTTTTTGAAATCTCTCTGCATCTAATTCAAATCTCACTTTGCTGAATTCTTCTTCTTCATAAAGTGGATGAATCTTATACTCTTCTTTTGGACTAATTTCCATTTTTGCTTTTTTTAGATTATTTTTAGCTATTAAATATGCTTCATATGATTTTTTAAACTTTTCACTTGCTTCCCTCAACCTTCTTACTGTCTCCACATCTACAAACGAATCACATCTACCATTATATCTATAAGCTATTTTTAGTAATTTTTTTTCTTTTTCTAATTCGTCTTTTTCTTTATTATCCTCTAGTGGAATATCAATTGATGTATTCTTACCATTTCCTCCTTGAATTACTTTTAATGAGGCTCTAAACTTTTCCTTTTCATCATTCATAATCATTTCTCCTTTGAATATCTAATTATTATATATCATTTTCACAAAAAAAATGCAACTCATTCATAAAAATATTCTATAATTCCATTATAAATTCCCCAAGCTAGTTTATCTTGATATGTATTTTCTAATAATTGTTTTTCTTCCTCTGGGTTAGATAAAAATCCACATTCTACTATTGATATAGGTATTTCAACATGTTTCATAATATAAACAGTATCTAATTTCATCGCTACTCTTTTGTTTTCTTTTTGTATAGATTTATTTAAATTTTCTTGCAATAACTTAGCTAATTTTATACTATTTTCATCATTTGGTTTATAAAAACATTGCCAACCATAATACTGTTGTTGAGGTATTTTATTTAAGTGAATAGATACAAATATGTCAGCAGAACTTTCATTTCCTATTTTTACTCTATTATGAATATCAGATATTTTCTTTTGTTTAAGTGTTTGTGAATCTAAATCATAAATAGCATTTTCGTCTGAACGAGTTAATATTACATTACACCCACTTTGTTCTAATAAATTTTGTACTTTTAGTGTTATTTTTAAATTTGTTTCTGCTTCTGTTGTTCCATTGCTACTTTGTGCACCTTCATCTGGTACACCATGCCCAGCATCTAACACTACCGTTTTTCCTGACACTGGCGTAGCCGTTGTTTGTATTACACTTTCATTATTTTGATTTTTATTTTTCTCTCCTTTTTGATTATTATTTGCTATTTGCAACGAAAATGTAAATATTCCTACTAACAATGCAGATATAATTATTTGAATTCTCTTTTTATTAATTATTACCATAATCAAAACTCCTAATATAAATATTTATTATATTTATATTAGGAATTTAATATTTTATTCTTATTTATTTTATTACTCTTATCATATTTGGTATTTCCATTAGCTCTTCTGATAATTTATCTACTTGCTCCATTCTTCTAATTTCTGCAACAATATTAATCTTTGCTTTATTATTTGTAACTTCTGTTTGTAATTCTTTTATATTTATACCATTTTTCATAAAAACATTTGTAATTTCTAATGCTAAATTTTTCCTATCAAATGCTAATATCTCTATTTTTATACTTTTTTTCTCTTCCTCTTTCTTGGTTTGTAATAATTTTAGTATTTGATTTTTAGCTTTAGCTGTTTTTATAACTTCAATCCATTCTTCTTCTGGAACAGTTTTTAATTCACTTGTTATAATTTCTACAATATTTCCATTTTTCAATTTAGTAACAAGTGGCATTTCTATGCTATTTATTTTACACCCTACCATATGATTTCCAACTTCGTCATGAATAGAATAGGCAAAATCAATTGCTGTTGCTCCTTTTGGTTATACTTTAATATTTCCTTTCCGAATAACAACTAATCTTAAACAGCTATATTGATTATACAAGAAAATTTCATAAAAGGTGAATCAAAATAATAGTTATTATTTTAAATATTCATCAATTTTTTCTAACGCATATCTAACCAAAATATTATATATTTCTTCACTATTGGCATTTTCTTTTGTCCCGAGTTATGACCGTATAATCTTTACCATCTATGGTATAAATTTCTTTTTCTCCCCATTTAATTCACTCCCATTAAAAAATATTAGTGTGTTTTTAAAATTATTACTAATATAATCTATATTAGATAAAGTCTTATATTTATTGCTATTCAATTATAAATTTTTAGAGATTTTTTATGTCTCTATATAAATAGGCGAAATGAAATGTGCTATTTTCCCAAAAGGTAAAAATTTTTTCTTTTTGAAGCAAAAAAAGAAAGTAGCTTTCTACTTTCTTTTCAATATTATTTTATATGTCATATCTCATCTCTTATACTATATTCAATATTTCCTTCATTGATTTTATTTTATAATCTGGTTCCATTAAGATTTCTTCTTTTTTCTTCCACTTATTATTTATTTCTTGTTCATACCAGATAGTTTTTACTCCTAAAATTTTCACTCCTAATAAATCTTCTAATAATTCATCACTAACAAAAGCTATCTTATTATATTCTTGTTTTGGAATATCTTCAAAAGCTTTCATATATACTTTTAAATTAGGTTTTCTTTCTTTAACAGCTTCTGAAATGATTATTTTTTTAAAATATTTTTTTATATCTTCTCTTTCTAAAATGTATTCTACATTTCTAATTGAATTATTACTTATAATACCTAGATAATATCCTTTCTCATACAATTTAATAATTGTATTTCTTGTTTCTTCATCTAAAATATGAGATTCTAATAATAACATATCAATTTCTTCTAAATCCTCTTTAGATATATTTAAGATTAATGATAAATATTCATATATCTCTTTTTCTGTAATCTTTCCTAGTGAATTTAAAATTTGATAACTTTTCCATTTTCTAAATATATCATCCCATTGCAAATTGTATTTTTCTAATATTTTATTTATTTTATCATCAACATTTTCAAATTTACTAATTAAAGTATACCCCCAATCAAAAAATATGTATTTACACTCCATAACTATCTTTCTCCTTCATCTTTTATATTCTGCGTTTCCTCTATAATTATATGTTTAAAAAATCTTTCCTGAAATTCTACTAAAGCCTCTATTTGTTCTCTGGTATATATCTTTCCCTCTGGTGCAATTATTAATTTATCATCATCATCATCTAGTCTATGTATTGCTGCTATACATTTTCCTTCATATTCTTCCAACGGTTCAAATACGCCTATTATATAGGCATCTAATTCAGCTCCATCACCACTGATCGTATTAGGAACATAACCGTAATTTAATGGATATATAAAATTCCATTTTGGATGTTTTACTCCCATAGGTCTATCCATAACAATATGAACCTTTTTACCCAAAAAGTCTTTATAATTTGCTTTTTCCATACTATATATCCTTTCTAATATAATTTTTCATCTATCATATCTGATAATTTTTTTATATTTCCTCTAGCAGTATATATTTTTGTTTCCTCAACAAGCTTCTTCACAAAATTCATTCTTTTCATTGCTAATTCTTGATTATCAAAATTAGGAAATGGATAATCTGTACTCAAAACAATATTTCTATCAGCTCTAATATATTCTGACACTACTTTCATAGTAGCTAATGTTGCAACATCCTCTCTCTGTTCTGTTAAATTTGTCTCTTCATCTTTCACTGGATATGTAGAAGTAAATAATATATTTGAAAGTTTAGATGTCTTATTTACTTTTATTCCTAACTCATCAAATTCTGGATTTATATATATTTTGTTTTCCCATGGCTTTTCCATTTTTTCTTTATCGATTTTATTTACCAAACTTGGAAAATATTCATGTATTACTCCAACTCTAATATGAGTTTGAAGTGTACCACAATAAATATATGGTATTCCATTTTCAATACCTATAATTGCTCTATCATTGCAAACAAAATTATATCCTTTTTCCATGCAAAGATACATCGCTAATGTAGTTTTTCCTGAACCTGGTTCTCCTGAAATTAATGTTGCCTTACCATCTTTCTCAACTATTGCACAATGAATAAAATATTTATCTTCTTTATTTAATTCTTTTGCAAACATTGATAATGCTAAATATATTAAGTCAGGTAAATACAATTCACTTTCTGGTACACATATTAATGCTTGATTTAAGTCTGGATTTATTTGTACTAAATTAGGACTTTTATCTAAATAAATCAAATAATTACCATCCAATCCTACATTCTGATCTGGTATAATTTCTATTCCTGGTATTGTCTCTGGAACTTGTTCTTCATCTGTTAAAAAATAATTATAAATTTTTTCTGAATTAGTAGCAAAAATAATTTCTGCTGAATGACATTTCATTCTTAATTTTTTCATTTTAAAACCCTCCTTACTTAATTTAAAAAACATTATCATTTTCTAGCAATTTTATTATTCTGTTCTTTTCTTGAATTATATCATATTCAATTTTACTTTCAAAACAATAATTTTTAATTATTACTTTTCCATCTTTTATAACAATTTCGGGCTTATTTCCAGATGTATATATTAGATTTTCTATAATAGATCTATTGTATGTTAAATTCAGACTATTTCTATTATAAAATAATATATCAGCCTTATTTCCTTCATCAATACTTCCCGAATTTATCTTCATATATCTAGCAGGATTGACAGTAATCATATCTAATAATTCACAGCTATTCAAGTTGGTTAATAACGCTGTTACTCTTAAACTATCTAATAGTGATAGTGAATCATTTGTTGCAGGTCCATCTGTTGCAATCATTACATTAATTTTATTGTCTAATAATTTTTTTACATTGCAAGGTTTATTTTTTAGCTTCAAATTACTACTGTGACATGCCACAACTGATACTTTGTTATCTTTCAATAGCTTTACATCATCATCATCCAAATAATTGCAGTGTACTAATAAAGTATTTTCATTGAGTAATTTATATTTATTCAGCAGTTCTATTGGTGTCATTCCATATTTTTTCTTAATGTAATCAACTTCTTCAATAGTTTCGCAAATATGCAAACTTAATTTAGTTTCTTTATTTCGATTCAAAAAATTAGAAATCTCAATTAAAGTTCCTTCATCTATCCATTTTACAGAGTGTAGCCCTACAAAATATTCTACATTACCTATTTTTTGTAAAGAATTAAATTTTTCTTCAAAATCTATTTTATAATCTTTTAATTTTTTAGAATTCATCATAGGATAGCCTAAAAAAGCATTAACAGGAAATTTAAACACATTAGGCCATCCTCTAACTCCAAATACAGTTAATGTTCCATTTTGTATAGATTCCAAAACAACATTATTTATTGAACTATTTCTAATTTCATCATTAATTTCTTTAAATTTATCATGAAATTTTTCTCCTAATAAAATATATTCCTCTGTTGATAGATTTTCCTTATATCCTCTTAAAAAATATTCTCCAAAATGAATATGTGCATTTAAAAATGCAGGTAAAAGTATATATTCTTCTACGTTTATCAGTTGATTACTTGGAATTATTTCATTTCCCAAATATGTAATTATCCCATCTTTTATTCCTATATTGACTTGTTTTATTTCTCTTTTTTGATTTTGGGTTACAACTAATCCATTTATTATTAATAAATCTAACATTATTATCTCCTATTTTTTAGGTTTTCCAATCCAAGTACATAAATAGTTTTCATGTACTAATTGCTTTTCTCCCTTTTTATATTCAATATTATCATTAAAATTAATTTCTTTAAAGCAGAATGGATCTCTTGCATACAAATCCTTTTTACCTGTTTCACATTTTTTATATGTATATGCCATTGCAAAACATCCACCTCTACAGATTTCCGCCTTATCGCAATCCTTGCACCCCTCTATTTTTTCATAATTTTCCTTTCTAATTTTAAAGCTATTAAATTGTTCTGAATTAACTATATCGAATATATCATCAGTTAGCAAATCTCCTACTCTATAATCATGCATATATACACATGGAGATACGGGAATTTTCCCATCTGGTGTTATTGAATTAATTCTCATAGAATATATACCACATGCACATCCCCTAATTTTATTATTATCAACTAAACCAGATAAAGTAGGTTCACTTAATTCTACTGTATCGCATTTTTTAAATAAATATTTGTAATTTTCAAGGACTTGCTCTTTACTAGGTATAAGTTGAAAATGCTTTGGCTGAATTGGCTTTAATAAGTTAAATCTTATGTTTGAATCATATTTTTTTGCTAACTCTAGCAAAGCATCTATACGATCTTTTGTAAAATTCCAATTCATTGCACACATTATAATACCTGATTTAATATCATTCTTTTTACATATTTCTAGAGCTTCAATGGCATATTTATATACATCTCCACCTCTGTTTTCATTATGCTCTTTTTCATAAGGAGAATCAAGGCTAATATCTACATCGTTTAATAATTTTAAACATTCTGGATAAACATTTTTTAGAGCAATTAAACTTATTCCTGATGTTGTTATCCCTACTTTTATGTTTCTTTTTGTTAACTCTTTCAATATATATGGTAATAAACTATCTTGAACTTTTAAACCATTGGTAAAAATTGGTTCATTACCACCTAAGTTAATAGTCTCTACTCCTATTTTTTTTACTTGTTTAATTACTTTATCAACAATTTCTTTTGTAAGATTTTTCCCTTTTTCTCTAACACTCATTGAATAACAGTGTTTACATTTACAAGGGCAATCATTTCCTAATGTCCAACCAATGTTTTTAATTTGTTTCTCTGTTTCCTCCGCTTCCATTTTTAATCTCCTTTCAAAATTTCTTTTCTTATTTTTTTCATTTGCATTTTTATATTTTCATATTTTAATAAATTTATATCTGAATTATTTTTTAGGTAATCCATATATAATTCTTCGTATAAATTTAAGTAGACTTTATATTGTTTGTATGAATAATATTTTTCTGTAATATTCCATAACTTAAATAAATTATCTATTTCGTCTTCTACTTTAGTATTTTTTTCTTCTTCCTTTATTATATCCTTTCTATTTGCTAATATATAAAGTAAAAATTCACAATCATTTTTTTGTCTTATTCTATTAATATAATTTAAAATCACTTTTATTTTATTATCAACTATTCCTACATTTTTTAAGCAATACTTATATTCGTTTATTCTTTCAAAATGTCCCTCATATATTTTTTTATCTATAATATTTAAAGTATTATCTTCATAATTTATTGTAAATATTTGACCATGAATAATATGATAATTTTCAATCTGACCTTTTTCATTAATAGCTTTCATAGATTTTATATAATCAAATTTATTTTCATTATACTTATATATTTTTTCATTTTGTATAATTTCCTGTAATTCATCTGCTCGCATTAATTCCAAAGTTACATACTCTTCTAATTTTTTACTATTTCTTAATTTTTGAATAAATTCTTCATCATCTATTATTTCTACTTTTCCGTGATTTAAAATATTAATTTTAATATCGTTCTTCATAATCTAAACCTCCTTGAGTTATCATTCTTGTTTTATCAATCCAAGGAGATATAATTTTTTCTGGTATATTTAAATTTTCCCTACCTATTCCTATTTCTGAATCAGGAGTACCATGTGAATCGCTTCCTCCTGAAATATATAAATTATGTTCTTTCGCAAATTCAAGTGCAAATTTTTGTTGTTCCTGTGAATAGTATGGATAATACCCTTCTATTCCATCCAATAATCCTTCATTTACTAAAGTCTCCAAAACACCTTTAGAATTTTCATTATACTTAAATATATGTGGCATAAAAACTTTCCCACCACATTTTCTTATTAATTCAACAACTTGTTTATAAGATGGTATAAGGCTTGAAAAATCCACAAAAAAATCGCTATTTGGATTTGCAGTATATGTTAGCAAGAACGTTCTACAATTATTCCATGCATCATCTGAAATATATTTTTTATTTTCTATATGTCTAGTGATTTCTTTAAATACCGCTCTTTTTCCTTTTTCTTTATTTACATCATATTGTATCCTTGACACATCTATTTTCAATCCCATTTCTAAGCATTTCTGAATTATTAGATTAGTTTCATATATATTATAGTCTAGCTTTGATAAATATAATTTCGATATTTCTTCTTGTGCCAAATCTGTATCAATATTATATCCTATTAACTCTATTGGAACATTGTTTACTATTGTAGAGAATTCACATCCTGGTATTATCTTTCCTTCGTAATATTTAGCTATTAATATATTATTTAATTCCTTATATGCTTCACAAGTATTATTATCCGTTATTGCTATTATAGAAACTTTCCTTCTTTGTGCAATCTGTAATACCTCTTTTAAATTACTTTGTCCTCCAGAATAATTAGTGTGAATATGAAGATCTATCATACTTCTCTCCTTTATTTTTACATAATCATTTTACCATATTTTTCCAGTAATTTCAATACTTATTATATAAGCAATTAATTTATTAGTTTTATTATAGAATGGAATAAAAAAATATCTTCTATTTATTTTGTTTTTATCAATATGAATATTTATTACATAATTCTCCTATTATAATTGCACATTCCACTCAAAGTTTTTTATTAAATTTTTATTTACTATAATATATCTACTGTTTGAAAGTAGATTTGTTAATGAACTTATACTTATTCCCATATATTTATTTCTTTTAAATTCAAAAAAATAAAGTGCCTAAGCACTTTACTTTTGCTGTATAAGATTAGTTATTTTATTACTCTTATCATATTTGGTATTTCCATTAGCTCTTCTGATAATTTATCTACTTGCTCCATTCTTCTAATTTCTGCAACAATATTAATCTTTGCTTTATTATTTGTAACTTCTGTTTGTAATTCTTTTATATTTATACCATTTTTCATAAAAACATTTGTAATTTCTAATGCTAAATTTTTCCTATCAAATGCTAATATCTCTATTTTTATACTTTTTTTCTCTTCCTCTTTCTTGGTTTGTAATAATTTTAGTATTTGATTTTTAGCTTTAGCTGTTTTTATAACTTCAATCCATTCTTCTTCTGGAACAGTTTTTAATTCACTTGTTATAATTTCTACAATATTTCCATTTTTCAATTTAGTAACAAGTGGCATTTCTATGCTATTTATTTTACACCCTACCATATGATTCCCAACTTCGTCATGAATAGAATATGCAAAGTCAATTGCCGTTGCTCCTTTTGGTAATACTTTAATATCTCCTTTTGGAGTAAATATATATATTTCATCTTCTAAAAGTTCACTTTTTAAAGTTGTTAAAAATTCTTTAGGATCTTCTAAAATTTTTTTTAATTCTAAACTATAATGTATTCCTGATAAATTCTTTTTAAAATTCATTTCTTCTTTTTTTATATATGGAAGATAATTTATTATACCATATTTAGCAATTTTATTCATTGTATAACTACATATTTGAACTTCTAACTCTACTCCTTTTTCCCCTAAAATAATCTCATGTATTGCTTCATACATATTGTTTCTGGGAGTAGCTATATAGTCTTTAAATGTTCCTGGAATTAAATTATATAAAGTATTTATAATTCCTAATATCATATAACATTCTTGTTTTTGTTTTGTTATTATTTTTATTGCAAATAAATCCTTTATTTCATCCATTCCAATTTTCTTTTCATTTATTTTTTTATATATATTATATAAATGTTTTGTTTCTATTTTTACAATTGCAGTTATTCTTTGCCTTTTTAATTCTTGTTTTATTTTTTCTTTAGTTTTCTCTAGAAGTTCTTGCTTTTGTTTTTTCTTTTCTTCTAATTCTATTATTATATTTTTATAATCATCTGGATATAAATATTTAAATGCTCCATCTTCTAATTGTGTCTTTAACTCATACATTCCTAATTTATACGCTATTGGAGCATATAGTTCTATTGTTTCTTTGCTAATTGCTATTTGTCTATCTCTTTTCAAATGTTCTAATGTATTAATGTTGTGCAACCTATCTGCTAACTTTAATATAATAATTCTTATATCCTTTTCCATTGCTCCAAACATTTTGTTATAATTTTCTGCTTGTTTTTCTTCTACACTTTTAAACAATTCAGTAATTTTTGTTACTCCTTCTACTATCTGAGCAATTTCCGTTCCGAATTTTTTTTCAATATCTCCATAACAGGCATCTGTATCTTCTACAACATCATGCAACAAAGCAGCACATATTGTTTGCGTATCTAACCCTAATTTTGCTAATGTATAAGCTACATGCAATGGATGAATAATATATGGCTCTCCAGATTTTCTATATTGATTTTTATGTTTATTTTCAGCATATGAATATGCCTTTTTTATTTTATATGTATCAATATTTCTATTTTTTCTTTTAGCTTGATATAACACATCTTCTATAGTAATTACACATTTTTCACTCATTTTTATCATCCTTATCCATATTTTATTTTTTCTGAATAATATCTGCATACATTGTGTAATACTTTATTGTCTAATATAAACTCTTTTCCGTCTTTATTAATTGATTTATTTATTACTTTTTTATCTAAACATTTTCCACAAATCATACAATTATTTTTTTTACCTTTTATTAATCTTGTTTCATCTTTTTCCAAATCAAAAATATATTGTGGATATACTTCTGCAAGAAGTGGACAAAATGTTGCTTTTATTCCATCTTCTTGTAGCCATATTTGAATTCCTTCTCCTCCGTTTTGGCAATATGTTTCATTCTCAGCTTGATATTTTATATTTTCGCTATCATTTAAAAATATTTTTGGAATTCTTATTTTTAAATTTCTTTCATTTGCTAAATTCTCTATTTCGTGTATTATATTTCTCCATTTTTCTGGCTGTATATGATTTAATACTATATTCTTGTCCCATAAAGATTCAAAACTTCCTGCGTGAAAAGTGTACCAGTTTATTCCTAATTTTAAATAATGTTCTATTATTGCTCTATAATCTTCTTGGTTTATTTCCCATAATGTTGGTTGAATTTTTACAGCTATTCCGATTTTCTTTACAATAGTAAATTGCTTTATCAATTTCTTTTATATCAATTTTATTTGTTCCTTTTAAAAATTGTAATTTTTCGTTATCTAAACTGTCTATACTATAACTTATATATTTAATATTGTTTGGATTTATTTCTTGTATTAATTTTTTTATTACTTTTACACCATTATAGCCTGAAGTAGAAAACATTACCTTTTTTCCGCGTTTTATAAATTCTTTTGCTGCCAAATTGCAAAATTCTGTATCTACTGAAACATCTGGATTACCTAATATATATGCTTCTTCTAAATTAGGTAATTTCTCTATAATTTTTTGTATTTGTTCTAAATTTCCTTGATATTCTTTATGCTTTCTTCCATAACTTTCTTGTGTACATCCAATACAAGAACATGTACATTTTCTTCTTCCATAAGTTCCTGTATATAATGTTAATGATTTAACTTTTTTTAATAATTGAAGCTTGTCCATATCTCGCCTCCTATTTTTTCTCTATTAGTTTATGCTGGACATCACTTCTTTAGAACAAAAAAAAGCTTTTATCTTCTAATTTGATAAAAGCTTTTTGGCTTATTATATAATTTTATAAATTTCTTCTATCTACTGCATAACTACTTCCCATAACAGATTTAGCCGCATGTTTTACTTGTGCTCCTATTTCTCCTATTTCTAGAATATTATGGAATCTTCCTACATCAGACACTACTACACCAATAGATACTGAAGTCAATGGGAATTGTTCAATAATTCCTTTTCTATTAGCAACTTCTATATAACCTTTTTCTATATCTGCTTCTGTAAAATATCTTTCTACATTTTTATCAAAATAACTTATTATATTTTGACAAAGTTTTTCGCAATTAGTTCCTGGTACAATTGCTACAAAATCGTCTCCTCCTATATGACCAACAAAAGTATTTTCTAATTCGTCACTATGAACCATTTTTACAATTGTTTCAGCTGTAAATTCTATAATCTCGTCACCTTTTAAGAATCCATACACATCATTGTATGCTTTAAAATTATCTAAGTCAACATATAATACACAAAATGGTTCTTGCCTTAATATTCTCTTCTTTAGCTCTGCATGTATCTGTACATTTCCTGGTAATCCTGTTAGAGGACTTACTCTTCTGTTGCTAGACAACAATCTGTTTAAATTCTTTACTGTATAATATAAGTATTGCTCATCTACTGGTTTTTTTATAAAGTATTCTATTGACTCTTGTAGTATTCTTACTCTATGTTCTTTTTCACTTTTTGATGACACCACAATAACTGGTGTTATAGTGTTATCCTCATCTTTCCTAATCTTTCTACATAATTCTACTACATCTCTATCTATAGCATCTTCGTTAATTACAATAAGTGATGGTATATTTTTTAATGCAATATCAATTTGTTCCGTTTTTACACTTATAAATTTATATTCTGGATCATTTCTAAATAGCTCTCTAAATATTACAATTGATGAGTCATCATCATCAATAATGTATATTTCTTGTACCATATTCTTACTCCTTTGTTTAATCTTTCTACTTTTTTTGATTTATTATATACAAAATATTTATTAACTTTCAAGTATTTTTTTTATTTTTTCTAATCTGTATTTTTTTATTTAATATTTCTGTTATCTCTTTTGTATTAATAGCCGGAAATGCTTTTTTTAGTCTATATACATTTTTGTACAAACTTAAAGTCATTCTATCTCTCTTTCTTTTTAATTTTCTTACTAATTTTCGAACATTTTCAGTCTTTATAGTTTTTTCTTCACTTTTATTGTTTTCCTTTGTTAATTTTCTGATTTCATTTAGTTTTGCTTTTATTTCTTTATTTATTTCTTCTACTTTCTTTAATGTCATTTTTATATTTTTTACTTTAATGATTGTAACAATTAAATCTGCTAATAATACTATTGCTATAATTGAAATTATATAATGTAATAATTTTATATCAACTTTAAAGATTGAATCTTTTACAAATGGATGAATATATTTTACAAATATAACTCCTAATATTCCCCAACAAATTGAATTTACTAAGCAAATTCTTCCTTGAAAATTAAATTTTTGCTCAGAATAATCCCAATATTTTGTATGAAATATTTTTTCTAATAAAACTCCCACTAAGTACTCCCATGTAGTTAGTACTATAATGGCTATAAAAAATAGTAAAATAGGCTTGTTCTGATACCTTTCTAGAAATAGTAACATAATAATAGCTCCTATTCCATAAATCGGACAAACTGGTCCCTTCAAAAAGCCCGTATTTATTATTTTTTTCTCTGATACAGATCTTACAATAGATTCCATAATCCATCCCAAAAAGGAATATATAATAAAATATGTTAATATTTCAAATATTTTTGCTCCCATGGAAGTTTCCCCTCTTTCAATAAATATCCTCCTACAATGTTTTGTAGGAGGTATTTCTATTTTCTTACTACTACTTCATATGTTTCACTTATATTACTCTCGTTATACACTATTACTTTTAAGTTATTTTCTCCATCTTTTAATGGATATGAATATTGAAATTCTTTTCTTTGCTCTAATGGTAATACCTGATCTAAATTTAACACATATTGTTCTTCTTTATTAATAACAAATTCTACCTTCTTTATTCCTTCTTCATCTGATGCATTTATAATAAAATTAGCTGAACCATCTGTTGTTATTTCAACTTTTGGCTTTGTAACTCCTTTTACTTCTTGGGTCTTTGTCTCTGTTTTATTATTAATATCTACCATAACAACTGTTAATGTATGTGTTCCTTTTGGAGTTTCTATTGTTTGCTCTGTTTGCATACTATTAATATCAACTTTTGTTTCTTCATCGTCATCCCATCTATAAGTCATGTATGAAAGTTGTTCTTTTCCATTTGCAGTGATTTTAATGTTATTTCCTTCTACTTTTAATTCTACATTAATGTCTCCTTGTATTGTATATTGTCTTTGACATGTTGATTCTTTTCCATTTACATCTACTGCATATATATTTAACGTATTTTTTCCTGTTGGTATTTCTATTTTTTGTTCTACTTTTTTCTTTCCTTTAGTATCAATTTCTATTTCGTCCTCATTATTCCAATGATATGTTACTTTTGTTAATTCTTTATTACTTGATATTTGTAATGTAATTTCTGTCGCAGCATCTTCTTTTATTTCTATAGTTGGTTTGTTTGATTCTCCTTCTGACTTAGAATCTTGATACATAGAATAAGATCCACTTCCAATCATAAATACACCAAAAAGCAAAATTGCTATTGAGAAAAATTTTATTATTTTTTCAATTTCAATTGGTCCAGTTCTTCTAGTTTTATTCTTTTTTTCTTTTTTTGGACTTTCTACACTTAATATTTGATTCAAAGTTTTTCACCTCATTAGTTTTATTCATATTGAATTATAACATATGCCTTTATAAAAGTAAATGTTTTGAAACAATAAAAAAAGAAACAATTTTTTAACAAATGTTTCCTTTTTTTATTTATATTTTAAATTAATTTTGTGAGTATGGAAGCATAGCAATATGTCTTGCTCTTTTTACTGCTATTGTAATATCTCTTTGATGTTTTGCACATGCTCCAGTTGTTCTTCTTGGTAATATTTTTCCTTTATCATTGATAAATTTTCTTAATTGTTCTGGATTTTTGTAATCTAATTCAAAGTTTTTATCACTGCATAATACACATACTTTTTTTCTTTGTTTTCTGAATCTTGGATTATAATCCTCATCATAATTTTTATTATTTCTTCTATTTTGTTTTTTATCTGCCATTTTATTTTTCCCCCCTTGCTTAATTAGAATGGTAGGTCATCACTTGAAGATACTTCAAAATCTGCTCCCATATTTCCTGGAGCTGTATTTCCAAATGTATTTTCGAAAGAAGTACTTCCTGCTTCTCCATCTCTTCTACTATCTGCAAAATAAGCTTCTTCTGCAACAACTTCTGTTACATAATGCTTTGTTCCTTGGTCATCATCCCAAGTTCTTGTTTGTATTCTTCCAATAATTCCTACTTGTTGACCTTTCTTAAAGTATTTGCTACAAAACTCTCCAAGCTTACTCCATGCAACTATGTTTATGAAATCTGCTTGTCTTTCTTCGCCTTGTCTTACAAATCTTCTGTTAACTGCTAAGCTAAAAGATGCTACTAATGTATTGTTTGTTTGAGTATATCTTACTTCTGGGTCTCTTGTTAGTCTTCCCATTAATATTACTTTGTTCATTTTCTATCACCTTTCTTACTTTAAATAAAGGCCCCTTACTTTATTTAATTTTTTTATTTTTTTACAACGATAAATTTTATAATATCATCTGTAATTCTATAAACTCTTTCAAGTTCTGCTATTGAATTTGGATTTGATTCAAAATTGAATAACATGTATGTAGCTTCACTGAATTTTTTGATTTCATAAGCTAATTTTTTCTTTCCCATGTTTTCTACTGATTCAACTTTTCCATTTTCATTAATTAACCCTGTGAATTTTTCTTCTAAAGCTTTTAGTCCTGCTTCATCAACATTTGGGTTAACAATGATAATACTTTCGTATTTGTTCATTATTTTCACCTCCCTTTGGATTTGTAACCTACATTTTCTGTAAGTAGAGATTTGAATTAAACATAACAAAACAGCCATGTTTTTTTCAAAACATAGCTATTTTACCATATTTTCTAGTATTTGGCAAGTGGTTTGTTGATTTTTTTCTGGTTCCTGTGTTATTTTAATTCTGCATATAAATATTACACAGAAGGCTAAGCTAATAACGATAACACAATATCAATTAAAAAATAACTAAGAGATTTCTCTTAGTCATTATATTTTTTGTTTTTCTGTATAAATTATCTTTCCAAATTTTATTTCATTTACTTTCTTCTGTATTTCCATAATCGGAATTGGAAGAATTGATATTAAAATTGTTATTATCCATTGTGTTTGATTTAATGGAACTAGTTTAAATATATTAGCTAATGTAGGTATAATTACAACAATTGTTTGAACTAGTACTCCCAAAATAAAACTTCCTATTAAAAATTTATTTTCCAAAATTCCTACTTTAAAAATAGATTGTTCACTTTTTATATTAAAACTGTGGACAAGTTCTAAGACTCCAATTGCTATAAAAGCCATTGTTCTTCCTACTTCAATTCCGTAATATTTGTTTCCTATGCTAAATGCTATTAAAGTAAGCATTCCTAACATAATTCCTTCTACTATAATTTTGTTCCATAATCCATCTGCAAAAAGTCCTTTTTTACTATCAACTGGCTTTCGATTCATTATATCTTTTTCTGGTGGTTCTAAACCTATTGCAATAGCTGGTAACGAATCTGTTACTAAATTTACCCATAATAATTGTATTGCTAATAAAGGTGATTTAAATCCTAATACTAATCCCATAAATATGGTAACTATCTCTCCAATGTTTGTTGCAATTAAGAAATGAATTGCTTTTTTTATATTATCATAAATATTTCTTCCTTGTTTTACTGCTTTTACAATTGTTACAAAATTATCATCTGTTAAAACCATGTCTGCAGCATTTTTTGCTACATCTGTTCCGTTTTTTCCCATTGCAATTCCTATATCAGCATTTTTTAATGCTGGACTGTCATTTACTCCATCTCCTGTCATTGCTACTACTGCCCCTGTACTTTGCCAAGCTTTTACAATCCTTACTTTATGTTCAGGAGTTACTCTTGCAAATACAGAATAATTTGCTATTTCCTTTTCTAATTTGTTTTGTGGTATTTTATCTAATTCTTGACCTGTAATTGTTTTATCTTGAGCACCTAATATATTTAATTCTTTTGCAATTGCTTTAGCTGTTGCTATATGATCTCCTGTTATCATAACAGTTTTTATTCCAGCTCGTCGGCAAGTTCTTACTGCTTCTTTTACTCCCTCTCTTGGTGGGTCTATCATTCCTATCAATCCTACAAAATTCAAGTTGTTTTCTATATTATCTGAATCTATTTTACTTGGCATATATTCTAAATCTTTATATGCTACTGCTATTACTCTTAAGGCCCTTTCTGCCATTTGTAAATTTTCTCTTTGAAGTTTCTGTTTTTCTCCTATTGAATTTTGACATTTGTTTAATAAAACATCTGGCGCACCTTTTGTTATGATTCTATATTTATTTCCAATTTTATGGATTGTTGTCATCATCTTTCTGTTAGAATCAAAAGGAATTTCATTTATTCTTGGCATATTATGATATAATTCTGTTTTATTTTTGTTATTTTTTAATCCATTTTGTACTAATGCCACTTCAGTAGGCTCTCCACTTACTTCTATTTTGCCATTTTTATATAAAATATCACAATCTGTACACATCGTAGAAAGTTCTATTGCAAACTCTGAATTATTTGATTTTACTTCCACTACTGTCATTTCATTTTTTGTTAATGTTCCTGTTTTATCTGAGCAAATAACTTTACTACTTCCTAATGTCTCTACTGCTGGCAATCTTCGAATAATGCTATTATTCTTTGCCATTTTTGTAACACCTAGTGATAACATTATTGTTACAATCGCTGGTAATCCTTCTGGAATAGCTGCTACTGCTAGCCCTACTGATGTCATAAACATTTCCATAGGATCTATATTTTTTATTAATCCTATTACAAATATAATTAAACATATTGCTAAACATACTATTCCTAATATTTTTCCTACTTGACTCAATTTCTTTTGAATAGGTGTTTCTGGTGCTTCATCTTGTATAATCATATTTGCTATTTTTCCTACTCTGGTATTCATTCCTGTTTCTGTAACAACTGCTTTTGCATGTCCATTTACTACAATGCTACTCATAAAAGCCATATTTAACATGTCACCTAATGGAATATCTTTTTTGCATATCATATCTGAGTCTTTTAAAATTGCTTCAGTTTCTCCTGTTAAACTAGATTCTTCTATTTTTAAGTTATGACTTTCTATTAATCTACAGTCTGCTGGTACGTAATTTCCTGCTTCTAATATAATTAGGTCTCCTGGTACTAATTCTTCTGCATTTATTTCTATTGTTATATTGTTTCTTATTACTTTTGCTTTTGGAGGTGTCATTTCTTTTAATGCCTCTATTGATTTTTCTGCTTTTGATTCTTGTACTACTCCCATTATAGCATTTAATATTACAATAGCTATTATAATAATTGAATCTATGTAATCATTTTCGCCTTGTATATATGAAATTCCTGCAGATACAATGGATGCTAATATTAATATAATAATCATAAAATCATTGAATTGCTTTATAAATTTTATAAACATTGTTTCTTTTGGCTTGTCTTCTAACTTATTTCCACCATATTTTTGTCTTCTTTCTATTACTTGCTCTTTTGTTATACCACTTCTTCTATCTGTTTTTAATAATTTAAAAATTTCTTCTTTTCTTAAAGTTTCCCACATATTTTTCTCTCCTTTGTATTTTTTTATACTTTCATTCTATGTGGCTTGTACTTTGTTTATGACAATTTATAAATTTTACTTAATAATTTTATATTAATAATATCAATATTCTTTTTTCGACATATTATACTTTAAGGAGGTATTATTATGTTTATTAACTCATTAATTTTAGCACTTTCTAGTAGTATAGATTCTCTTGGGATTGGAATTACATATGGTATTAAAAATACAAGAATTTCTTATATGGCTAAAATTGTCTTATTTGTAATTTCATTTTTTATTTCATTCTTATCTGTATGTTTTGGTGATATTTTAAAAAATATTTTTTCTGATTTTGCTACAAAATTAATTGGAAATTTCATTTTAATTGCTATGGGTCTCTTTGTGTGTTTTCAAGCTATACATAAAGATAAAAAAAATACGACTCAGAATTTAGCATCTTCTGAGCCTATTTGCAAAAATAATGAAAAGATTTATAGTTTTTTTATTGAATTTTTAGGTATTACTATTAAAATTATTAAAAATCCTACTTCATCAGATTTAGATTCTTCTCATTCTATAGATAGTAAGGAAGCTTTATTTTTAGGATTTGCTCTTTCTTTGGATTGCTTTTGCATAGGAGCTTTTGGAAGTATTATTGGTGTTAGCTCTTTTCTTTTTCCTGTATTTATATCCATTTTTCAACTTGTTTTTTTAAGTATTGGAAATATGTTAGGGAAAAAGTTACATCGCTTAAGTAATTTGCCTGATAATATTTGGTCTGTTATTTCTGGTATTTTGCTTGTTTTAATAGGAGTAGTAAGATTTGTTGTTTAATATTAAATTTCATTATTTTAATTTCATAGATAATAATTTTGAAATACCATTTTCCTCCATAGTAACTCCATATACTGTATCTGCTGCTTCCATTGTTCCCTTTCTATGTGTTATTACTAAAAATTGTGTGTTTTTTGAGAACTTCTTTAAATACTCTGCAAAACGATAAACATTTACATCGTCTAATGCTGCTTCTATTTCATCTAATACACAGAATGGCGCTGGATTTATTTTCAATATAGCAAATAATAATGCAATAGCTGTAAATGCTTTTTCTCCTCCTGATAATAGCATCATATTTTGAAGTTTTTTTCCTGGTGGTTGAACTGTTATTTCAATTCCACATTCTAGTATATTTTCTTCATCTTCTAATTTTAACGATGCATTTCCTCCACCAAATAATTCCTTAAATACTTCTGCAAAATTCTTATTAATAATTTCAAATTGAGTTTTAAATTGTTCTTTCATTGTTGCTGTCATATCATTAATAATCTTTCTTAGTTTTGACATTGTATCTTCTAAATCAACTCTTTGTTCACACATAAAGTCATATCTTTCCTTCATTGTTTTATATTCTTCTATTGAGTCTATATTTACACTTCCTAATTCTCGTAAATCTTTTCTCAAATTATTTACATTTTTCTGTGTTAATGCTACATTTTCTGGTTTTTTATAATGTTTTACTGCATTTGGAGTTAATTCATATTCTTCCCACATTTTGTTAATTATAGTATTTATATCTTCTTCAATCTTAGTTTTCTTTACATCAATTTTAACAATTTGAGCTTTTAAATCTTCAATTGTTTTAAATTTTTCTGTAATTTCATTTTCTTGTTTCTTTAATTTTTCATTTTTTTCTACTCTTTGTGTTTTTAATTGTTCTATTTTTACTCCGCTATTTTCTACTTCTTTTTTTATGTCATTAATTTTCTCTTTTATTTCTTCTTTTGATTTTTCTAAGTTAAAGTTATCTTGTTTTATTTGCTCTATTTGTCTTTGTTTATTCTCTATACTTTTATTTGTATTTTCTATTTCTACATTTATTCTTTCTTGTATTTCCTGGATTGAAGCTTCACTTTCGTCAAAAGATGATACTGATATTTTTAAGTTTGTAATATCAAAATTTAAATCATCTGCATATTTTTGATTATCTTTATTTAAATCTGCAAATTCGCTTATTACTTTATTTAATTTATCTGTTTCTTCTGTTAAATTTTCTATTTCTTTTTGTGTTTCTTGCTTTCTTAAAATTGTTTGTTCTTTTTCTTTTTCTATATTTGCTTGTTCTTCTTTTAGTTTGTTTACTCTTTGTTCTATTTTAGCAATATTTTCTTCAATTGAAACTAATTTTTGTTTTTCTGTTGCATATGTAATATCAATTTCTTGTAATTCTTTTTCTAAACTTGTTGCTCCTTCAAAAGTATCCTCCATTGATCTTTCATATTCCTGTTTTTCTTTTTCTAATTCTACAACTTTTTCTCTTAACTTTTTAGTTTCTTTTTCTAATTTTTCAATTTCTCTTCCTCTTCCCAAAATATTAACAGTTTTCTTTGCTACAGATCCTCCTGTAATTGCTCCTGATGGATTAATTACATCTCCTTCAATTGTTATAATTCTAAATGTATATCCATTTTGTTTAGCCACTTTAATTGCTGTTTCCATGTTGTCTACTATAACAGTTCTTCCTAATAAGTTTAATACAATTTGTTCATATTTTTTATTAAATTTAACTATGTCTGATGCAATACCTACTACACCTTTTTCATGTCCTTTTATTTTATCTAGCTTTCTACCTCTTACAGATGTAATTGGTAAGAATGATGCTCTTCCTAAATTGTTTTTTCTTAAATGTTGTACTAATTTTTTTGCATCTTCTTCTGTTTCTGTTACTATATTTTGTAGACTTGCTCCTAAACACATTTCTATTGCTGTTTGGTATTCTTCTGGGACTTCTATTATATTAGCTAAAACTCCATGCATTCCTTTTCCTAGTTCTTTAATATTTTCACAATCTTTTAATAATGATTTTACACTTTTTATATATCCTTCTTTTTCTTTTTCTGTTTCAATTAAGAATTTTAATCTTGATTCTTTTATTCTTATTTCACTTTGATATCTATTTATCTCATCTTCATAAGCTTTGATTTTTTTGTCAGCTTCTTCTCTTTTCTTATTAATCTCTTCTAAACTTGATACAATTTTATTTCTTTTTGAATCAATTTCATAAAATTCTTTTGCTATGTCTTCTTTCTGTAATCTTGTACTATCTAATTCTGAAATATGAGATGCTACTTCACTTTTTATTTGTGCTTGCCTTTTTTCATAATTATCAAAATTTATCTCTTTACTATTTATTTCTGATTGTAATTCATATTTTTTGTCTATATTAGCTTCTACTTGTAATTTATAATTTTCTATTTCTAATTCTTTACTTGAAAGTTTTTTTGTAAGATTAGCTAGCTCTTCTTCTTTTTCTTTTAATTCTTTTTCAAACTTCTCTTTGTTTTGTTTTAGATTTTGTTGTTTTTCTTGTTTTTGTTCAATTTCCTTTTTTAATTCTTCTAGTCTATTTTGTGCTTCTTCTATTTCTTTTTCAAATCTACTTTTATTTTCATTGTTGTTTAAAATTCTTGTATCAGCTACATTTATATCAGAATTTAACATTTCAATTTCTTTTTGACTTTCAAATCCTATATTTGACATTTCTTCTATTTTGACTGTAATATCATCTATATCATTTTGTAATTCTTCTTTTAATTGTTTGATTCTTTCTAATCTGCCTTCTTCGTCATTACATTGATTTGTATAAATTTCTTCATCTTTTATAATTTCTTCTAAAGTTGATTTATATTTTTCTATGTTATATATAAATAAGCCTATTTCAATACTTTTTAGTTCTTCTCTTAAATCTAGATATCTTTTAGCTTTTTCTGCCTGATTTTTTAATGGTTCTATATTTGTTTCTATTTCTGTTAAAATGTCATTAATTCTAAGTAAGTTTAGCTTTGTACGTTCTAGTTTTTTCTCTGATTCTTGCTTTCTTGTTCTATATTTTACTATTCCTGCTGCTTCTTCAAATATATTTCTTCTATCTTCTGATTTATTACTTAATATTTCATCAATTTTTCCTTGTCCTATAATTGAATATCCATCTTTTCCAATTCCTGTATCCATAAATAATTCTAATACATCTTTTAGCCTACAAGGTACTTTATTTATATAATATCCTGTTTCTCCACTTCTATAAATCTTTCTTGTTACTGTTACTTCAGTATATTCAATTGGTAACGCTCCATCTGAATTATCAAATACTAGTGAGGCTTCTGCAAATCCTAATGATTTTCTATTTTGGGTTCCTGCAAAAATAATGTCTAATGACTTTGTTCCTCTTAATGATTTCATGCTTTGCTCTCCGAAGCACCCATCTTATGCTGTCTGATATGTTACTTTTTCCTGATCCATTTGGTCCAATTACACTTGTAATTCCTGGCATGAATTCTAATATAGTTTTATCAGCGAAAGATTTAAATCCTTGCAATTCTAATCTTTTTAAATACATTTATTATCACCTTTCTTAGTCCATTTAAAAAACAGGTATAGTTTATAAAACGGCATACCATACCTGATTTTAATAGTACTTTTCATAGAAATAGTTTATACTATTTTTATGTTTTTGTAAAGCTTATAAATGCTTTCTACGCAAATTTTATACCAGATACAATTTTTGCAATATTATATATTAATCTTTGTTTATCTTTTGAGCATTTATCTAATAATTCCTGAAATTCTTTATTTAAATAATTTTCATTTTCCATTGTTGTTCCATTTAGTATTTTTTCTATTGGAACATTTAACGCTATTGACATTTGAGATAATCTTTTTAAATTTATTTGTCCTCCTCTTTCTATTTTGCTAACATATACTGTTGTAACATCAATCATTTCTGCTAATTTTTCTTGTGATAATCCTGCTTTCCTTCTCGCTTCCTTTATTCTTTCACCTATTAATTTATAGTCAATATTTGCTTCTATTATTTTCATTCTTTCACGTCCTTTCTCATTTGTAAATTTATCATTATAAGTTCTAGTTGTCAAAATCTCGTTTTGTAGTATATGTAAATGTTTATTTATTAATTCTCGATTTATCTCGTTGTTTTTTGATTATTCTATGTTTTTGAAAAATTTTAAAGTATTTATATTATAGGAAGTTCGGAGAACTTTCCTATAATATAAAAATAGCATAATTCACTTTTTTTCTAAATTGAATTATGCTATTTTTCAGTTTATTTTTTTATATTTTCAGCATATTTATTGTTAACAATTTTGTCATATGGAGCATTTTGACTTAATTCTCCTGCACTTTTCATTACTTCTTGTAATCTATTAAATGCTTCTTCTTTTAAATATGGTGTATCATTCCATGCATCTATATCTTTATAGCTTTGAATTGCCGCTGTTAACATTTCTATATCTGTTCCTGGGAAGAAATTTGTAATAACTTCTGCTATTTCTTTGCTTGTATGTTCTTTTGTCCATTTTTCTCCTTGATAAATTGCATCTGTAAATTTTTGTATAGTATCTTCATTATTTGCTATATAACTTTTTTTAGCGAAATATGCTGTATATGGTATTTCACCTGCTGCTTCTCCAACAGAAGCTACTACATATCCTTTTTTCTGACTTTCTGTCATAGATGCAGTTGGTTCAAATAATGTAACATAATCTGCATTACCACTTGCAAAGGCTCCAGCCATTAAGTCAAATTTAATACTATCATCTAAAGTTACATCTTTTTTAGGGTCAATTCCATTATTTTTTAGAACATATTCTAATGTCATATAAGGTACTCCACCTTTTCTTCCTGGTATTATCGTTTTCCCCTTTAAATCTTTCCAATCAAAATTATCTGTATTCGTTCTTGAAACTAAAAATGATCCATCTTTTTTGGTCATTTGTGCAAATACTTGTGTATAATCTTCCTTTCCTTGATTGTATACATATATTGATGCTTCTGGTCCTGCAAATCCTATGTCAGATTGATTACTTAAAACTGCTGTCATAACAGCGTCTGCACCTTGACCTGTTGTTAATTCTATATTTAATCCCTTTTCTTTGAAATATCCATTGTTTATTGCTATATATTGCGGTGCATAAAATACTGATCGTGTTACTTCGTTGACTTTTATAGTTTTTAGTTCTTCAGCATTTTCATTATGTTTTTTTGTTATAAATACTCCTATTGCTATTACTAGCATGATAAGTATTACTATGATGTAAGTTATAGTTCTTTTTTTCATTTTAAAATTACACCTCCTTTTTATTTTATATATTTTATGTTTATAATAAAAAGGTGTGAATTTTATTAAGCATTTCTTGATTTTACTATAAATTTTTCAAGTAACAACACTGCTAAATACATTATTCCCGCTACAATTCCTAATATAATAACACTTGTCATAACTAAGTCTAATTTGAATACTTGCCCTCCATACACAATTAAATATCCTAATCCTGCTTTTGATACTAAAAATTCTCCAGATATAACTCCAACCAAAGAAAGTCCAATATTAACTTTTAGTGAATTTATAAATGTTGATATATTGGCTGGAATAATAATTTTTGTTAGTATTTGAAATTTACTTGCCTTAAACGTTTTTGCCATTTTAATTATTTCTTTATCAGTTCTTAAAAAGCCATTTAGGTTTTCTAATATTGTTACAATCAAAGAAATTGCTACTGCCATAACAATAATTGCTGGCGTTCCTGCTCCAACCCAAATAATAATTATTGGTCCGAAGTGCTACTTTAGGTAAACTATTTAATACAACTAAATATGGTTCTGCAACTTTTGACAAAAAATTAGACCACCATAAAATAATTGCTATTGCTATTCCTAAAGTTGTTCCTACTAAAAATCCTACTACTGTTTCATATACTGTAACTCCTATATGTTTTAATAAATCATTTGAAGTCAAATCCATAAAGGTTGCAAATATTTTACTTGGCTGGCTTGTTATAAAACTGTCTATTATACCATTATCAGCTAAAATTTCCCATATTCCTAAAAAAGATACAAGTATTAATATTTGCGTTAATAAAATTAAATATTTTCTTTTTTTTATTTTTCTTAAATATTCTTTTCTATCTTTTGAAATTATTGTTTTATTCATCTACTCCCAACTCCTTCCATAGAGTATTAAAGTATTGACTAAATTTTGGGCTTTCTCTACAATTTATTGGCGTTCTATTTTCTATACCAAAATTAATTTTATGAATATCTTTTATTGTCCCTGGTCTCTTGCTTAATACTAACACTCTATCTGACATACTAATTGCTTCTGAAATATCATGTGTTACAATAATTGCTGTGATTTTTTCTTTTCTTAAAATATAATAAATATCATTTGTAACCATTATTCTAGTCTGGTAATCTAAAGCTGAAAATGCTTCATCTAATAATAAGATTTTAGGTTTTACTGCAAGTGTTCTAATAAGTGCTACCCTTTGTCTCATTCCTCCTGATAATTCTGATGGATATTTATCTTTAAATTCGTATAAATTATATTTTTTTAGTAATTCTAATACATATTCTTTATTTACATTATCATTTTTTCCTTTTACCTCTAGTCCAAACATTGTATTGCTTAAAATATTTCTCCATTCTAGTAAACAATCCCTTTGTAACATATATCCTATTTTGCTAGAAATTCCATTTACTTTTTCTCCTTCTATGTATATTTCTCCTGTTGTTTTTTCTTCTAGTCCTGCAATAATTGATAATAGTGTGGATTTTCCACATCCACTTGGTCCTATAATACTTACAAATTCGCCCTTTTTTACTCTAAAATTTACATTTTTAAGGGCTAATATTTCTCCTTCTTTATTTTGATATTTTTTGCCTATATTCTTTACCTCTAAAATATTTTCCATTTCATTCCTCCTCATATTTTTCTAATATATTTTATGTAAAATATATATAAGGAGTTCTTTTTTTGCTAAATTAATCTAATAGTATAAAAATAATGTCTCCTGTATGATACAGAAAACATTCTTGTTTAATATCTTGTTTTTAATTTAAATAAATTTAAAAGTGTAATTTTATTTATAATACTTCTTTCTTTAGCTTTAGCAATTCTTCTTTATTAATTTCAGTACTTTCTATTATTATTTTTTCATCTATTCCTTTTTTTATTAATCTTTTTGCCACTTCTAATTTTCCCTCTATTTTGCCTTCTATTTTGCCTTCTTTTTTTCCCTTCCTTATCATTTCTCGATTTTCATTTACTAGTCTTTCATATAAATCACTCATAATATCTCCTTTCTTTATTTTAATTTCTAATTTTTCTAGTAATTCATTTTTGGTTACTTCTTCCAATGTATCATTTAGCAAATAATATATTATATCACTTATCTCATACAACTGTTTTTTATTTTTCGCATGTTTTACAATCAGCTCTAGATTTTCTTTTAGTTCTTGTTTATTCTTCGATTTTTCTATTATCATTCCATAACCAAATAAGCTTTGTTTTTGCAATAAAAATGATTTAGATAATTTGTTTATTTCAATCAAATTATATTCTAAGTCTATTTTGTAATTTTCGAATACATAATCAGATATTTGCTTTTCTTTAAAATTTTTTGGTATTTTCCATTTTTCATTTCCTGTATAAATAATAATTGGAACAATAATTGGATATCTTGTATTTTGATTTATTTTCTTTGACTTTTTCCATTCTTGGATAATATCTATACAATAATTTAGAATTCTATATGGCATATTGTTATCAATTTTTGATTGATGTTCTACTAAAAAAAATACTTCTTTGCTTTTTAGCCTATAAACTATGTCCGCTTCTTTTGATTTATACTTTTTTGTAATATAACTATTAGTATATTTTATAAGGTCTTGACTTTGTATTTTTTCATTAGGTTCAAGAAAATCATTTATAAATTTTCTCATTTCTTTTTCATCTTTTAGGATATTTTTTATTAATTTGTCATGTCTGTTATTAATTTTGTTTCGATTTATGTTATAATTAGCATTTTCCTCTGCTAATTGAAAAATCGCATTTAGTCTTAAAGTATGTATACATTTAATGTAGTTTTTGTATGTAAATACTTTCAAATCTCTCCTCCCTATTATATTGTTTTTTGATGTGAATGTCAATATTTATTAATTAGTAAAATGTATTTTTCTTATATAGCCTGTATACCACCTCCTTATTTTTTATTTCTTGGTAATTAGATTGAATTTTCGAATTTAAAAATAGAATTAAAATTTCTAAAAAAATAAATTATGATTTAAATTATTTTGAAATCACCTTAAATATATTAAACCACAAAAACAGGAAAAATCCAAGCTTTTTCCTGTTTTTTCACTAATTTTTCATCGCAAAATTCGACAATTATGTTCTATATGTATTACATTCGTACTTATATTTTAATCAAAATAACTGCTTATTTCTTCCAACTGTTCAAAATCTTTTTGCCTTAAAACTTCAAATGCTACAATTGCTACTGAATTTGATAAATTTAATGAACGCAATGTATGCCTCATTGGTATTCTAATTGTCTGATTAATATACTTTTGTAAAATATCTTCTGGCAATCCTTTTGTCTCTTTTCCAAACAATATAAACACTTCATTCATACCGCTATAATCTGGATCTGAATATACATGTTTTCCTTTAGTTGTAGCAAAAAACATATTATTTTCTTCAGGTTTATATTTCTTTAAAAACTCTTCAAAACTTTCATGTTCTTCTATCTCAACTTTATCCCAATAATCTAATCCTGCTCTTTTAACAGCCTTCTCAGATATATCAAATCCTAGTGGATGCACTAAATGTAACTTTGCTCCAATCGCTGCACAAGTTCTTGCTATATTTCCTGTATTTTGTGGTATCTCTGGTTCTACCATTACTATATTTAACTTCATATTTTATTCTCCTTTAAGACAGAAGAGACAGAAGGGACAGGTCTAAAATGTCCCATTTTCATGTCAATTTATGTCTTTTTTTGTATTATTTATAATTTTATATGATTCGACAAAATTCATGGGACATTTTAGACCTGTCCCTTCTGTCTCACATATTCATACAAAATAATTCCTGTTGCTACTGATGCATTTAAGCTTTCTGTTTTTCCGAATCATTGGTATTTTTATTTTCTCGTCTGCTATTTCTTGTATTTGTTGTTCCACTCCATTTGCTTCATTTCCTATAATTATTACTTTTTTATAGTAATTTATATCATATATTGTATTTTCTGTTTGAAGTGATGATACTACTATTTTAAATTTGTGTTTTTTTATTTCTTTTAAAGTTTTTTTCAAGTCCTCACATTCTATTATTTTAACTCTAAAGATTGCTCCCATTGTTGAACGTACTACTTTTGGATTATAGCTATCTGCTGTTCCTTTTGATACCAATATTTGGTTTACTCCAACACTGTCAACAGTTCTAAGGATTGTTCCTAAATTTCCAGGATCTTGAACATCATCTAATGCTACAATAATATCTTGTGTATAATCAATTGTTTTATCCCCATTGTTTTTTTCTATAACAGCAAGCACTCCCTGAGGCTCTTGCACTTCAGATATATATTTAAAAAGTTTACTTGTTACATATATACAGTTATGTTTAGCAATTTCATACATCAAGTCTTTTGGTATACTTTCTGTTTTTTCGCAATCATCACATAAGATTATTTGTTTTATTTTAGCATTCTCTTGGATTGCTTCTTTTACTATTTTAATTCCTTCTACCAAATATTCATTACTTGCATCTCTTTCTTTTTTTTCTTTTAGCTTTCTTATGTGTTTTATTAATTCATTATCTTTACTTGATATTACTTGCATTATTTTTATTCCTCCAAAACATAAATTTAACCTAATAAATATTTAACAAATTCTGTAGTATCATTTAAAACTTTTCTTTCACTACTTGTTCCTATATCTAATGTTATCATTGGCTTTATTCCAGCTGAGAATTTTATTTTTGTTCCATATTTCTTTACCAATTGTGCTATATCTATTTTAAATTTATCTTCACTACTACTTGCTTTAAATGTAAATACTACTGCATTTTTTCTACTTGCAATTTTTTCTATATCTAATTTCTTTGATATATATTTTATTCTTGCTATATCAATTAAATTTTCTAATTCTTTTGGCATGTTTCCAAATCTATCTATAATTTCATCAATGACATTTTGAATATCTTCTTCATTTCTACATAAAGCAATATTTTGATATACTTCTATTTTTTGATTTGAATCGCTTATATATTCGTCTGGAATATAACTTGTTACATTTAAATCAATTTGAATTTCTGTTTCTGGCCTTACTTCTATACCCTTCATTTCTTTTACTACTTCATCTAGTAAATTGCAATACGTATCATAACCAACTTGCTCTAAATGTCCTGACTGTATTTCTCCTAGTAAACTTCCTGCTCCACGAATTTCTAAATCTCTCATTGCTATTTTAAATCCAGATCCGAATTCAGTAAATTCCTTGATTGCCTTTAATCTTTTATCTGCAACTTCTGAAAGTAATTTATCTCTTTTATAAGTAATATATGCATATGCTTGCCTATCACTTCTACCTACTCTACCTCTGATTTGATACAATTGTGCTAATCCCATTCTATCGGCATTTTCTACAATTATAGTATTAGCATTTGGAATATCAATACCTGATTCTAAAATAGTAGTACATACTAACACATTTGATTTTTTATCTATAAAATCTTGCATAATTTCTTCAATTTTTGTCCCTGACATTTGACCATGTGCATAAGCAACATTTGCTTCTGGCACTAAATTTGAAATTTGACTTGCTTTTCTTTCTATACCTTCCACATTATTAAATAGATAAAATACCTGACCTTCCCTTTCTAATTCTTTAGTAATTGCTTCTTTTATAACTTCTTCATCATATTCTAACACATATGTTTGAACAGGTCTCCTATTACGTGGAGGTTCGTATATAACAGACATGTCTCTTATTCCTACAATTGACATATGCATAGTTCTTGGAATAGGGGTTGCTGTCATTGTTAAAACGTCTACATTAGTTTTTAATTGTTTTATTTTTTCTTTTGCTTTTACTCCAAAACGATGCTCTTCATCTATTATTAATAATCCTAAATCCTTAAATTCTACATCTTTGCTAAGTAATCTATGTGTTCCTACTACAATATCAATTTCTCCTAAAGCTAAATTCTTAACAACTTCAGATTGATATTTTTTACTTTTAAATCTATTCAATATGTCAACTTTTATTGGATAATCTTTCATTCTTTCTTTGAATTCTTGATATTGTTGTTGAGCTAAGACAGTTGTTGGAGCTAAATATGCTACTTGCTTTCCATCCATTGTGGCTTTAAATGCTGCTCTAATTGCAACTTCTGTTTTGCCATAACCAACATCACCGCAAAGTAGTCTATCCATTGGTCTTTGACTTTCCATATCTTTTTTTACTTCTTCAATACATCTTAATTGATCCTCTGTTTCTTGATATGGAAATTTTCCCTCAAATTCATTCTGCCATGGAGTATCTTTTCCAAAACAATATCCTAAAGCTTTTTCTCTTTTAGCATATAATTCTATTAAATCTTTTGCGACTTCTCTTAAATTTTTCTTTACTTTAGATTTCGTTTTTTCCCAGTCTTTACTTCCTAATTTATTAATTTTAGGTTGTATTGCATCTCCTCCAACATACTTTCTTATTGAATCCATATCGTTTGTTGGTATATATAAAATATCATCATCTTGGTATTTTATTTTAATGTAATCTTTAATAGTTCCATCTGCTTTTATTGTATTTACTCCTATATAAATTCCAATTCCATACTTCTTATGTACAACATAATCTCCTATTTTTAAATCTGCAAATACAACTTTTTCTCCTTCTTTATAAGCTGTTGGTATATATTTTCTTTTTGTTTTTTCTTCACTAATTAATTCATCTGCAATAATTACAATTTGATTTAATTCATGATTTTCAAATCCAGAAGATAGTTTTCCAACAGAAATTGTTATAATACTTTCTATTGATGAAACTATTATTGTTTTATCTAGCTTTTCTTCTATTCTACAGATTATTTCTCTTTTTTCTAGTATTTGTTTTAATTTTTTAGCTTTTTCTTTTGTTTCTAATAAAATATAAACCTTCTTTTTTTCATTAATTGCTTTTTCTAAATCTGTAAATAAGTTATCTATCTCACTTTTAAAATAATTTATTTCTCGATAATTAAATTTATATTTTTCTGCTTGTACTTTTATATTAGTATCTTGCTTTTCTATATATATCAACTGTCTTTTTTCTAAAATTTTATTTATATTTTCTATTTTTATCATATTCGAAATTGCATTTGGCACTATTTTCTTTTTTTCAATTAAAGCTATCTTTAAATTTTTATTATCTTCTTGTATATTTTTTGCTCTCTGATTAATTTTTCCTATTTCATCTAAAAATATACAATAATTATTATTTAGATAATCTAATATCGTTCCTTGCTTTTCATAGAAACTGTCAAAATATTTATCAATTTTACTAATATAATTTCCAGCTTTTATTTGTTCTATATCTTCTTCTATTATTTCTTTATTTGCATTATCTTTTTTTATTTTATCGCAGATTTCTTCTATCCCTTTTTCTAGCACATATTCATGAGCAGGATATATAATTACATTTTCTTTTGTATTAATTGATCTTTGTGTAGAAATATTAAAGTCACGAATAGAGTCTATCTCATCTCCCCAAAACTCAATTCTTATTCCTGTTTTATAACTAATTGAAATATCAACAATTCCGCCTCTTATACTAAATTGTCCTCTTCCTTCAATCAATTCACATCTGGTATATCCAAGTTCTACTAATTTTTGTTTTAATTTGTCTAAATTGAAACTATCTCCTATCTTAAATTTTAGTTTATTTTTATATAGTTTATCTTTTGCTGGTAATTTTTGCATTATTGCTTCTATGGTTGTTACTACAATTAAATTTCTTTTTGATTGTATTTCATTTAATGTCTCTATTCTTCTATATGGCAAATCTTTACTTTCTGCAATATAATCATATGTAACTATTTCTTTTTTTGGAAATAATACAACATTCTCTGTAAAATATTTGACATTTTCATATATTTTCTTAGCTTGTATTTCGTTATAAGTAATAATACAAATTGGCTTTTTCCCAAATTGATTTATAGCTGTTTCAATTTGCACTGCTCCCACGTCATTTAAGCCCGATATTGCTATCGGACTTTGTTTATTTTCTATTTGATTTAGTAATTCTTTAAACTTTTGGCTTTTTCCAAGCTCTCCTAATATTTGATTCATTTTTTTCTCCTAGCATAACACTTTAGATGTTTTATATTATACTACACTTTTTATAAAAAATAAAGTACTTCATTATGAAGCACTTTTTTGCTCTGTTATTTCTTCTTTTTTCTTATCTACTACTTTTTTTGACTCTTTGCCCATTTCAAAAAGAATCCATGCACAATAAGCAATAAAAAATATTCCTGCTATCATATTTGCAACATTAAATGTTAGCATATAAAGTAATCCTGTTAATACTCCTATAATTGCTCCTGATTTTTTCTTATTTAATGATAAAAGCATATATGCTAAAATTAATATAAGAAGTCCTACTGCAATAAATGATGTTTCTAACTTTGATAGTTGATTATATAAATTTGGTCTAAGTCCTACTACATCGATAAGTGCTAATGCTTGTAATGTAAGTAAAATAACTCCCCAAATTACTACAACTGACTTGTATTTTTTCTCGTTCATTTTTCATTCTCCTTTCTTTTGTATACAAATTTTATATCAAATTGTTAATATTTTGTCAATTATTTGACATTATTTTTTCTATATTTTTACTACTAATCTATCAAATTTTGAATAAATATACTTTTCTAATTTTCCCATAAATTCTTTAGGCTCTATTTCTTTCTTTGCTACCATATCTAATCCTTTCTCCCAGCTGGCTGTTAATTTAGGATTTAACATATCTGGCATTGATTGATATACAATATCATAAATTAATTCTCCTTTTTTAGTAGGTGTAATAATCTGAGTTTTTGTATTAATTTCTATGTATTTTATTTTTTCAAGTTTTTTCATTATTTCTGCCCTTGTAGCACTTGTTCCAATGCCTGCACCTTTTATTTGCTCTCTTAATTCTTCTTCCTCTATTAGCTTTCCTGCATTTTCCATTGCCAATATAATAGAACCTGAATTATATCTAGTTGGTGGAGATGTTTCTGCTTCTTTTAATTCAAAGTTTCTAATCTCTACTTCCTGTCCTTTTTTTAAATTTTTTAAGATTTCTAAATCATTTTGTTTTTCTTCTTCATTTGAATTATCCACTTTTTCTCCATTTTTTGTTGTTCTCTTTTCTTCCGGTTTTAATATTTCTAAAAATCCTTTATTTATACAAACTTTCCCACTACAATTGAAGGTTTCTATCGTCTTTTCATCTTCTATCTCAACTGTTACCTGAATTTTATTATATTCTGCTGGTGGATAAAAAATAGCTAAAAATCTAGATACTATTACTTTATATACTTTTTTGTGTAATTCTGGTAAATTATTATAATTTTCATATCCTTGACCAGTTGGAATAATAGCATAATGGTCTGTTATTTTGCTATCATTTACATATTTTGTTTTTATTATGTTAGTAGAATATTTTTCATCTACCATTTTTCTTATATATCCTTGCACTTCTTCGTCTTTATATCCTCTAGCTATTCCATTTAAGTTCTTTGTAATTTCTTTTGCTACTGCTGTAGAAAGTACTCTAGCATCTGTTCTTGGATAAGTTACTAATTTTTTTTCATATAAATTTTGTATTATTTCTAGCGTCTCATCTGGTTTTATCTTAAATCTTTTAGTACATTGATTTTGTATTTCAGCTAAGTTAAATAATAATGGTGCATTTTCTTTTTGTTTTGATTTTTTTAAATTTGCTATTTTCGCTATTTTGCCTTGAAGACTTTGTATAAATTGTTTTGCATCATCCTCTTTTTTAAATCCTGATTCATTGTACAATTTATTTGATTCAAACATTTTTGATCTTTCTGTTGATTTCCACTCAGCTTGAAAAGATGATTGTTCATCTCCAAATTCTCCGAATAATTTTATAATACTTTGTTTTTACAAAGTTTCTAATTTCTCTTTCTCTTGCAACGATCATACCTAGAACACAAGTCATAACACGTCCTACTGAAATAGAAGCTCTTTCTTCATTTATTTTACTTGCTAAATTTCTTCCATATATAATTGACAATAATCTTGAAAAATTAATTCCTATTAAATAATCCTCTTTAGCTCTTAAATATGCACTATCTGATAAACTATCATATTCAGATAAATCTTTTGCTTCTCTAATACCTCTTAAAATTTCTTCTTCTGTTTGTGAATCAATCCATACTCTTTTCATTTTTGCATTTGGATTAGGGTGTGCCATCATAAATACCAATCTTTGAATATATTCTCCCTCTCTTCCTGAATCTCCTGCATTATAAATTTCTTCTATATCTTCTCTTTGCATTAGTCCTTTAACTATATTAAATTGATTTTCTACTTGAGGTATAATTTCATATTTCCAATCTGAAGGGATAAATGGTAATGTGTCTAATCTCCAAAATTTTAGTTTTTCATCATATTTTTCTGGGTAGCTCATAGTTACTAAATGTCCTACACACCATGTAATTATCCATTTTTCTGATTCTAAATATCCATTTTTTCGATTAGTTGTTATTTTTAGCGCTTTTGCAAATTCCATTGCAACTGATGGTTTTTCGGTTATTAATAATTTTTTGCCCAATTTTATCATCCTTTATTTTGTTTTTTCTTTTATATATTTTTTTGCTGTATCATAAATTAAATTATATCTTTTCATTGTGTCATTATCAGTAAATGTATGTCTTTTATAGATTTTATCTAAATATTGTTTATTATTAACATATTCATAACTAAAGTTAAAATTAAAATCATAAATATATGCAAAATGTGCGATTACCCTGTCTACATTGGTTTGTATTTTTTTATAATCAAGTAATTTCATTTGCATAAATTCTTCATAAATTTTATCTGTTATTTTTTCATCTGATATATCATCTTTGTTAAAGACTGTCCTTTTTTCTTCAAAAGTCATAATATAAAGTATATCTATTTTATCAGCATCTCTAATAATTTTTGAATGAAGTAATTCTTTTGGATTTAGTCCTTTTTCTATTTCTTTTCTATTATGATTTAAAATTGCTTTTTTTATAATTTCGTCATATTTCGCAGATTCTATAAAATTTCTTATTTTTCCCTGTTTGAATAAAATTTCTACTCCAAGTTTACCATGATCAATGCTATCTTTATCTGAAAAAGTATTGTATTGCTTTATTTGTTCAAATCTTCCTATATCATGTAACAAACCTATTAACTTTGCTAATTCTATGTTTTCTTTATCTAAATTTAAATTTTCTGATATTATCCCTGATATTTCTGAAACCCTTTTAATATGTTCTATTTTTAAAGCAATCTTTTTATCCTCTGAGTTATAATTTTTAACATACTTATCAAATTCCTCATTAGCTTTTTTTAAATCTATCACGTTTCCACCTCTTTCAACGCATTGTATCATTTTTCATTTTTTTATTCAAGAGTCTGTTTCTTATTTTATGAGATGTTCATGGATCCTTTTGATCAAACAGCTCCTTGGTCTATGGAAAGTATTAGAGGTTGTGCAAAATTTTTAGATAGAGTTTGGAATTTACAAACAATATTAATCGATGGAAATGAATATTCTGCTAAATTTGAACAAATAATGCATAGAGCTATAAAAAAAGTTTCTTCTGATATTGAAAATATGAAATTTAATACTTGTATTTCTACCTTTATGACAATGGTTAATGAATTTTATAAAGAAAAATCAATTAACAAAGCTGAATTTAAAACATTTTTGCAATTATTAAATCCTTTTGCTCCACATATGACTGAGGAATTACTACATACTGTACTTGATGAGTCAAATGATTTTGCTTATATGGATTGGCCTGAATATGACGAATCTAAGACTATTGCTAATGAAATAACATTGCCTATTCAATTCAATGGAAAATTAAAAGGAACTGTTCAAATTCTACTTAATGAAGATGAAACTTCGGTTAAAGAAAAAGTTCATAATGTTGTTGATTTAAAACTTAATGGAAAAAATATTATTAAAGAAATATATGTAAAAAATAAAATTTATAATATTGTTGTAAAATAATAAATTTCGTCACTATGCCTATTTATTATTTTTTCGTGATTATCTAATTTTTGCTCAATTCTGTCTATCTTTTGGTCATGCACTTTAAATGCATCAAATAAAATTTGTAGTTTTTCTCCATGTTCTACTTCAATTTTAGCTACTGTTTTACTTATTTTTCGTAATTCAATTTTTATTTTTTCCATTTTTTCTTGTTATTTTATTTTTTGTAACTAAACTGTAATTAATATTTAATATTTCTGAAATACATTTACTTGTTATTTATAGTATAATATTGTTATATAATTAAGGAGAATAATAAATGAGCGTAGAATCAGATTTAAAAAAAGATGGAATTATAATTACAAATAAATTAGATACTTTAAAAATAAATTCGATTGCAAGAAATGTTGCTGTAAAAATATGTGATACATTTCCTCAATTTTGCTTAAACCAAAATGAACTTTTTATTAAACTGTCTAGATTAAATATGTACAAAGCTAATATGCCAGATGGAATGGCTGAGGCTAACTATTTTTATAAAAATTCTTCTATTTATTTTAATGAACACATCCAAGATGAAGATTTAGAAGAATTTGCTATTCATGAGTGTATTCACTATATTCAAGAAGTAAAAGACAAAAAAAATTATTTAATTAGAATGGGACTTTGTGATTATACAGAATTTAAAATATACGGATTAGGACTAAATGAAGCCTCTGTACAACTTATGGCTTCAAAAATTAATGGTATTCCTAGAGATTTCGTTAAATATTTTGGAATTAGTTTTGAAACAATTAGTCCTTCTTATTATCCTTTAGAATGTTGTCTTGTAAATCAAATGGCTTATATTACTGGTGAAGATGTTTTATTTGAGAGTACAATAAATAGTAATGATAATTTCAAAAAGAAATTTGCTGATTTAACATCTCCTAAAATTTTTATGACAATACAAAATGCTATTGATGATATTTTTAATGATGAAGAATCTATTATAAAACTCAATAATAAAATTGCGCGGTGTATCTGACAGAAATAAAAAAATTGATGGAATGTTAAAAAAGATTGATGAATTAAAAAGTGAGATAATGTTAACTTTTATGAGAACTCAAAATCTAATTATTTCAAGTTATTTTGATAAAGCATTTGAAAATATTAGTAATTTGGAAGAAGTCGAAAATTATAGAAGAAAATTATATACTTTTAAAGATTATTTGGGTTGTACTGAAGGATATACATTTTTTAATGATTACTATGTAAATAAAATGGAACAATTAGAAAATAAATATAATGCTTTAGAGAATGGCAATGTTGAAAATGCAATTAAACTTATTACTAAAAAGGAAAGTAAAATAATATCATTTTTTAAGGCTCTAAAAAAATTAATTTTTGGTGAAAAAAATGTTACTGAAAAAATAAATTAATGTTCACTTTAAAGTGAACATTAATTTATTTTATTTTTTCTATAATCTTATTTGCAGCTTCTCTTCCTGAATATGCTGCCCATGCAACAGTTTTTCTAATACCTGCTAAATCTCCACATGCATATATTTTTGAATCTGAAGTTTGGTAATTCTCATCTATTTTAATATTTCCCCATTTATCCAATTTAAGCCCTAATTTTTGAACAAATGTTGCAGGTTCAGAACCTAAAGCCATTACAATATAATCCATACTAATTTTATAATTACTATTTTCAATATTTACTGGTACAAGCCTTGTTTCACTATCTTTTTGAATTAGCTTTGTTTCTATAAGTTCTAATTCCTTAACTTTATCATTTCCTATTATTTTTACAATATTATTTTGAAATAAAAATTTTATGCCTTCATCCATTGCATCTTTAATTTCTTTATTTTCAGCAGGCATTTGTTCTCTAGCTCTTCTATATATTACTGTAACTTCTTTTGCTCCTAGTCTCTTTATCGTTCTAGCACAATCCATAGCAACATTACCTCCACCAATTACAGCAACATTCATTCCTTTATAATTAGGATGTCTATTATATTCTAATAGCTCATTTCCTCCAAAAACTCCTTGCAATTTTTCTCCTTCCACTCCCATTTTACAAGAAACATTGGCTCCAAATCCTAAAAGTATAGCATCATATTCTTCTTTTAAATCTTCTAAATTTAAATTTTTTCCTAATTCTTGATTATATTTTACCTCTATTCCTAACTCTAAAATGTTATTAATAGTCTTTTTTACTTCTTGTTTTGGTAATCTAAATTCTGGAATTCCATATATTAAAAGACCACCTAAATAACTATATTTTTCATATATAGTAACTTTAATACCTCTTTTGGCCAAAAAAGCACTAGCTGTTAAACCTGATGGTCCACCTCCAATTACAGCAACTCTTTTCTGTTCATTTTCTTTCTTATTTTGATTTATTTGTTTTTCCCAACAGTTCTTTAAAGTTACTCCTTTTTCCATAGCTTGTTCAAATACAAATGATTCTAATTTTCCAATTGAAACCGGTTCACCTTTTATCCCTCTTATACATGATCCTTGACATTGCTTGAAATGTGGACATATTTTTCCGCAAACCCCTGGCAATACTGTTGTCTCACTTAAAATCTCATATGCCTTTTCGTAATTTTCTTTTTTTATTTGTTGAATAAATTCAGGTATATTATTACTTAATGGACAGCCTTTTTTTGAACATGGTTTAACCTTACAATTCAAACAGTAATTTGCTTCATCTCTTATTTTTTGAATTTTCTGCATTTTTACTTCTCCTTTAGTAATCCTATATTTTTATGTGTATATTTTATAATAAATTTATAAATTATTCAATTTTACTGACTACTTGTTTAATTCTTCTAAAACTAGCTGCAAATCTTTAATAAAATCTATTTTCTTTGTTTCATCTCTTAATAATGCAGCTGGATGCCATGTAGGCATATATTTTATTTCCTTTTTTTCTACCCATTTTCCTCTAGATGCTGTAATTCCATATTCTTTTCCTAAAATATGTTTTAAGGCTACACTACCGCAAAAGAACTATAATTTCTGGTCTTACTAATATTACCTGATTTCTTAAATAATTCATACAAGCCATACATTCATCTTCTTCTGGGTTACGGTTTGCTGGTGGTCTACATTTTACAATATTTGCAATATAAACTTCTTCTCTTTTTATACCTAAAGTCTGAAACGCCATATTCATTAGCTTACCCGCTTTACCTACAAATGGTTCTCCGTAATCTATCCTCATCTGCTCCAGGTCCTTCTCCAATAAACATAAGTCTAGCATCTTTTTTTCCCACACCAAAAACTATATTCTGTCTTGTTTTATATAATTTACATTTATTACAACCTTTTATTGACTCTTCTAATTCTTCAAATGTATTATACATATTTTTGCTCCCTTTATTTCTTTTTTACTATTTTACACATGATTCTATTAATTCTATTTTTACTGTTTTGTTTGTATCAATTTTTGCTTTTGTACCTATTGGAATTACAGTTTTTGTTTCTATATGTCCAAAATTATTTGATTTTATAATCGGAAAAGTATAGTCATTTTCAATAACATCTAAAACTATTTTTTCCAATGTTATTCCACTTTCATGTTCATAATTTCCAAGCCAGATTCCCTTTATTTTATCAAATACTTTATTTTGTCTCATATAATATAAATAATTGCTTATAAATGCTGGTTCACTTTCATAACCCAAATCTTCCAAAAATAGTATTTTATCTGTAAAATCAATCTTATATTTTCCATCCACTAATCCTTTTGTAAGACTTAAATTTCCACCAATTAATTCTCCTTCTGAACTTCCATCTTTAATTGTTTTATATCCACTTTTTTCTTTTCCTATTTCTAAACTTCCTTCTACAAATCTTTTTATGATTTCTTTGTAGCTATAATCCGTTTCATCTGTGGCAATTGTCTTAAAATTTGTTCCACTAAAAGTAACTAAACCCGTCTTTGAAAAAATCATATTAGTTAATGACGTAATATCACTATATCCGCAAACTATCTTTGGATTATTTTTTATCACATTATAATCTAAATATTCAAAAACAGAATTAGAATTATTTCCTCCTTTTGCACACCATACCATTTTTACATCTTTATCTTGAAACATACCATTAATATCCTCTGCCTTTTCTTTTGCTGTTGCACTATAACCACAAGTATTAGAAAATAGATTTTTTGAGAACTTAACTTTAAATCCATCTTTTTCTAATATTTCTCTAGCTCTCATTATTTCCTCAATATTTTTTCCAATAATAGGATCAGAAGGTGCTACTACTCCTATAGTATCTCCTCTTTCTAATTTTCTTGGTATTATCATCTTAATTCCTCCTTTGAGACAAGAGGGACAGGTCTTATTTGTCTCATTTTTTATCCGCCTCATTTTTCGACATTTTTCTACTTAATTCATGAGACAAATAAGACCTGTCCCTCTTGTCTCAATTCAAACTAATTAGTGCTGTATTTAAACCGTAGCCATTTTTTTCTACTCTATAAGAATGAATTATGTCTGAATTACATACACTACAAATTCCGCTATCTATTATATTTTCTTTTTTTAGTCCTTGTTTTTCTAATAGCATTTTATTTATTAAAACAGTATCAATGTTCCATTTGGTATTTGGTATTTTTTCTTCTATTATATTATTTAGATTTTCTAAATCTTTGAATTCTTTTTCAAACATATCTTTTACATCTTTTTCTACTTCAAAATGACATTTTCTAATACTTGGACAAATGCAACAAATAATATCTTTTGGATTACATTCAAATTCTTTTATCATTTTTTCTACAGTTTTTACTGCTATTCTTTGTATTGTTCCTTTCCAGCCAGAGTGTGTATTTGCTATTACTTTTTTTACTGGATCAAAAAATAATAATAGAATACAATCTGCATTTGTAGTGGAAAGAATGATATTTTTTTGGTTTGTTATTAAGCCATCTGTCTTATAATATTTTTCTAAATTAAAATCGGGTTCTGCCGTTTTTATTTTCTTTTCTACTATTTTAACACAATTTGTATGTTCCTGGTTTGTTTTTACTAAATTAATGTAATTACAATTAATTGAACTACATATTTTTTTATAGCTTTTAATTGCTGCTTCATATTCTTGTTCTGGTAATTTCTCTTTATTTATAGTTGAAGTTCTAAAATTCAATTTTGTTCCTAAAGAATATGCATGGTTTATGACATCTTTATATTCTAACAATTTTCTAAATTGTAGAAATTCTGTGTCTCCTTTTTTTATGTGTATCACATTTCGGTTTGATAAATCCATTTTATTCCTCCAAGTTCTTTTTCATTTTTAGTAAAATTTCATCTTTTGATTTTTGTTCTATATAATTATATGTGTTGTTTTCCTGTCTCGAATTAAATCCACAAACTGCTTTATATTCGCAATATTGACATGGGGTTTTTCCTTTTTTATAATATGGTTTTAAATCAATATTTCCACTCAATATTTCTTTTGAAATATCTTTTATTGTCTTATAAATATACTCTTGCAGGGTCCTAAATTCCTCTGCTTTTACTCCATTTGTCCACTTTTCATTAATTGTTCCTGAAGTTGTTAATGCTGCCGGTACTAGTTTGGAATTTCCTGTTTTTAAGGTATTATCATTCATCTTAATTATTTTAACATCTGCAATAATTAATCCCTTCATTTTGAAATTTTTTCTGATAGTTTCTTCTATTTCATCTTCTGTCATTTTTTTATCTGCTTTTACCATTTGTTCTAGCAAAGAAAAATAAAAGACTCCAGCTGGCATAATATCTTCTTCTCTGCAAATAGCATCTGTATATGTTAAAAGTTGTATTTGTAATCCTGCATACACCTCATTTAAATCTATGTTTTTAGCAGATGACTTATAATCAATAATTCTTAAATATTTTCCGTCTTCATTTTTCGATGTATCTATTCTATCTATTTTTCCTGTTATTTCTACTTTTTTTCCTTCTCCTATTTCTAATACAATTGGTTTATATCTACCATTTTTTCCAAATTCTACTTCTGTTCCTTCTATACTAAAATCACTATAGATAATTGTTTCTATAATATACTTAAGTGCTTTGCTAACAATTTTTTTTAATCTTCTTACTAAAACTTTATATTTTGCAGTAGCTGTAAAAATATAATTTTTGCTCATTTTTAAGTTATTTTCAATTATCTCAGAAACAATTCTTGTTATCTGTTCCTCTTCTAATTCTGCTAAACTCAATCCTTCTTGTCGTACATATTCAAAGAACTCATCTATCGTTTCATGCATAAAAGAACCTGTATTAAAACTTTGTATTTTTAGTTGTTCTTTTTCTTTTAGCTTTAAACCATATTGTAAATAGTATGAAAATGGGCAACTTCTATATTTTTCAAGTCTTGATATACTTGTATTTAATGTATTTCCATATAATTTTTCCAAATTTTCTTTTTTTATCTTCTCTGGCAAATTAGTATATTCTAAACCTTTTAAATCTGCTTCTAGTTTTTTATTCCAATCACTTTGTGATTTATAATATTGATATATATAATACCATACATCATCAATTTTTTCTTTATTTCTTAACCTTGATATATTTTCTATTAGTTGTTCATATGTACTTATTTTATTTTCTACTTTATATTCTTTATAGATTACATCACTTTTTTCTTGTAACTTTGGATACATCTTTTTTATTTTTCCAATTAATATTGACGGTCTTAATGATTTACCATCACAATCTGAAGACACATAAGATAAATAAATCTGATTTTCTGCAGTTGTAAATGCTTTATATATATTAAAATTATCTTCATATAATTTGTCTAATGTACTTTTAGCAAGTTCTATTCCTTCCTGTTTTAAATATTCTCTATCTGCATCATTAAAAAATCCCTCATCTTTATTTACACTTGGAAAGCTTCCATCATTTACTCCTATAATAAACACTGTATTTACTTTATGACTTCTTGATCTATCTACATCTCCTAATATGACTTGATCTTGTGTTCCAGGTATTTTTCCCAATCCACTATTTTTTAGACCTATTTTTAATATTTTACTGTATTGATCTATCGTCATTTTTTCATTTTTAAATATAATAATAATCTCATCTAAAATATCCAATATTGTCTTGTAACTTGTCTTGTATTCATTTGCTAAATCTAGTAATCTTTTATCTTCTAATTTCTTTATTTTTATTGCAATCTTTTCTTCTAATTTTTGCTCTTGTAAGAATTGATATAGCTCTCTTGTTATATTCTCTGCTGATTTATCATTTTTTATTTTTTGTTGCATAGCAACTAGAGAATCTATAATTTGCTTTCTTAGCTCATTTAGTCTTTCTACTTTTGCTTTTTCTTCTTTTTCTAATTCATAGATAAAATCTTTTTTCCATTTATTATGCTTAATTCCCCATTTTGTACAATAATTTTCTAATTCAAAAATTTCATCTTTATCAATATTTGTAAATCCTAATTTTATATAACTAAAAACTGATTCACTTGAAAAATTGCCTATTAAAATTTCTAGAATTGACAATATGTATTGTACAATAATATTTTGATTTAAATCTCTTTTTTCATCAATAAACACTGGTATTTCATACTTATCAAAGATAGCTCTTACTAAAGATGCATATTCATTAATATTTTTTGTAATAATAGAAATATCTTTATATCTTAGCTTTTCTTGCCTAACTAATTCACTAATCGTTTTTGCTACTTCTTCTATTTCTGAATACTCATTTTTGGCTAAAAATAGATGTATGTTTTCCACATTTTTTTCATATTTTGTGGATTTTATATTATAAATATTATTACTTAAATGTTCTAATTCGTCAGTTTTAAATCTATATTGTTTTTTTAATTCAACTGGTTGCTCTAACTTAAACCCATTTTCCTCAACCAAATTTAGCATTTTTGATAATGTTACCTTATTAGAATAGTATATATCCGCTTCTGGATTATTTCCTTGTTTTAAATTATCTATACACATAGTAATATTAACTTGTTTTGCTTGCTTTATTAATTCTTTTATTACTTGATATTCCTGATAAGTAAAACCTGCAAATTCATCTATATATATAATACTCTCTTTTACTAAATCTGTTTTTTCTAAACAATTTGCGAGCATTGTTAATAAATCTGTTTCTTCTATATAATTGTCTTTTATTTTTTCTTCAAACTTTTGATATAATAAACTCATATCTAACAATTTAGATTTTAAATATGTATCTTTTGTATTATTTATTTCATTTTTTAGATCATCTACTGTTACTCCATGTTTTTTAAACTCTGCAATTGCAGACATTGTTAAATCTATATTTTCATCTGATTTTCCTAAAAATTTTAATTCTTTTTTATATGTACTTAAAATAGAATAAATAAGCATTGCTTTTCCACATTTAGAAAGACTGCTTTTATCATTTTCTCCTACTTCTTTTAAAACTCTATATGCCATTCTACTTAAAGTAATTACCTCTGCATTAATCACAGCGCCTGATTTTACATTCTCCATTAACTTTCTTTCTGCTGTAAAAGAAAACTGTTCTGGAGTAATAATAAAAATCTTTTTTTCCTTGTTTATTAATTTAGATATTTCTTGAAAACAATATGTACTTTTACCACTTCCTGGCTTTCCATATATAATTCTTAATCCCATTAAATCCTCCATATTTATGTTCTGCACTATTTTTATATCTTATGCTTCTCTTCTCCAATAAAACAAATATTGTTGAGCCAATCCTGCTAAGTCTCCAAATTTTTCATTTGCTATTTTTTCAATTTGTTTTTTATTAACTTTTGTTTCATCTTCATTTTTTATATATAAGTCATTCATAACTCTTCTTACCCATACATCAATTGGAAATACTTCAAATCTTTTTAAATCTGAAAATAATAAAATGCAATCTGCTACTTTAGGTCCCACTCCCGATAATTTTAATAATTCTTCTCTTACTTCTATTGTATTTGGATTATTTTTCATATTTTCTATGTCTACTTGTTTATTTAATATCATCTTTGTGGTTTCATATAATCTTATGTCTCTAAATCCTAACCCTAATTTCCTGTATTCCTCAACTGTAACATTTTTTAGTTGCTCTGGGGTTGGAAAAGTATAATATTTGTTTCCTTTATATTTTATTTCGTCTCCATATTTTTCTGATAATCTTTCTATAATTCCTTTTATTCTTGGAATATTATTATTAGCAGATATTATAAACGAAATAATAGTTTCCCATAAATCTTGATTTAATATTCTAATTCCATTTCCGTATTCAATACTCATTTTCATATTTTGATCTATTTTTGATAGTTGTTCTTTTATTTTTTCATAATTACGGTTAAGATCAAAATAATTTTCTACTGTTTGTTGTATTTCATTTTCACATATTCCCTCAAATATAATCTCGTCTTTATTCTTTTTTACGTTTAGCACATTATTTTTAAATACTCCTGTGTAGCTTCCATCTTCTTGTTTGTTCCATCTAAAGCATTGTCCACATTCAAATATATCTCTTAATTCAAAAGACTCTACATTTCTCAATTTATATTTTTGTTCTTTCATTATAAGCTCTCTCCTATTATATTTTAAATCACAAGTTTCTCTTTTATTTTTCTAATATTATTTTACTTCATTTTTTAAAATTTATCAATGAATCAACATAAAATTATCAGTCATCTTTAACTTTTTTTAAATCCCAAACCAACTACTTCTCTTGAATTTGTTATAATAATAAAACTAGAGGGGTCAAGTTTTCTTGCTATTATTTTAATTCTAGCAACATCTCTCCTAGAAGCTGCACACATTAACACCAATTTTTCTTTATTAGTATACATTCCCTTTCCATATAAGCCTGTTGCTCCTCTTTGAATTTTCTCTTCTATTTCTTTGGCTATCTCTTCATTTTGCTCTGAAACAATTAAAATTAGTTTAGTAAAATATGTTCCTTCAAATACTATGTCAATTATTTTTCCCATTAAATATATAGCAATTGCAGAATATAGCCCTATTTCTATTTCTCTGAAAAATACTATATTTAAAATGACTATTATAGTATCTAATATCATAATAACATTGCTACTTCTCATAGTTGGTTTGTATTCTTTTGCTACATAACTAATTAAATCAGTTCCACCTGTTGAAGAGTTTACTTTTAATATTATAGCTGTCCCTAACCCTATAATAATTCCTCCATAAACACAAGCTAAAAATCTATCATGTGTAAGAGGTTCTATTCTATCTAATATATCGATAAAGACTGACAGTGACACTGTTCCAATTAATGATTTTATAAAAAACATTTTTCCTATTTTATAAATTGATAGTAAAAATAATGGAACATTAATAATAAGTATCATTGTTCCCATTGGTATATTAAATAAGTAATACGTAATTGTTGCAATTCCTGCAATTCCTCCTGAAGATAGTTGATTTGGTAATAAGAATAGAGAAACTCCTATTGCCATTATAAATGCTCCAATTATTGTTCCTATAATATCAAATATTATATTTTTTATATTATTTTTTTCTTCTATATGCATAAAAAAATCACCTTTATTTTAGTATTGGTAAAATAAGGGTGATTTATGCACTAAAAGTACTAAATATAGTATCTATTTCTTGTTGGTAAATTTAATTTTTTCTTATGTTTTAATTATCATATGTCTTTGTTATATTAATTCTTGACTTGCCTTGTTTTATAGTTTTATCCTGTTTTAAAATCAAATCCACATCATATGTATGTTTTAACTTTATAACATTTTCCTTTTTATGTCCAATTACATTATTGCTATCTATCGGATTGACACTAACTTCTACTTCTTTTACTTTTGCATTTAATTTTTTTATTTTTCCAACAATTGCATCATACCACATAGCGGATTCTACCAATTGTCTAAAAGCTGGATGATATGGGCCTGCAACAACTTCACTACCTTCGTTCTTAGGATCAGATATCTCCTCTGTATTTTGAAGACCTATTCTTATTATATCAATATTTTTATCTGCAAAAATTCTAACAATATCTTTACAAATCTCTACTGCTTGTACTACTGACAATGGTTGATATTTTCCTTCTTTATATTCTTCTTCCAATTTAGTATTTTTTATAACTAAAACTGGATAAATTCTTACCATTTTAGGCTTTAACTTTACTAACGCTTTTGCTGTATTAATTTCATCTATTCTTGTGCTTTCTGGCAATCCGACCATCATCTGGTGTCCTAATTTAAATCCATTCCATCTTATCATTTTAGAAGCCTTTTTTACATCTGCAAAAGTATGACCCCTATTAGCTTTTTTTAGAATATAATCATTAGCTGATTGCACTCCTAATTCAATTGTTTTAACTCCATATTTTTTTAATCTTTTTAATGTTTCTTTATCTATACAATCTGGTCTTGTTGAAACTCTAATGCTTTCTACTTTTCCATTTTTAATATATTCATATGCTACTTTTAATAACTCTTCTTGCTTTTCCTTTTCTATTGCTGTAAAACTTCCTCCAAAAAATGCTATTTCAATTTCTGCTTCTTCATCTTTTATACTTCTTAGGTAATCATCTATTATTTTTTTTGCTTTTTCTTTTGTCATATTACTTTTTTGTCCACTAATTGATTTCTGATTACAAAAAACGCAATCATTTGGGCACCCTAAATGTGGCACAAATATAGGTATTATGTATTGTTTTTTCATAGACTTACCTCTTTTCTATTTTATATTTTCTAAAGCTTTTTTAGCTGCATGCATTTGTGCTTCTTTTTTGCTTTTTCCCTCTCCTTGTGCTAATATCTTTCCATCGCACTTTACTTGCGCTTCAAATGTTTTATCATGATCTGGTCCAACTTCTTTTATTATTTCATATTCTATTTTCACATCTCCATGAATTTGAAGTTTTTCTTGTAATACAGTTTTGTAGTCTTTATTTCCCACATGTTTTGTTGCTTCATTTATTTCTTCTTTTAAATTTTCAATAATAAATTTATCAGCATATTCTAATCCACCATCTAAATAAATAGCCGCTATTACTGCTTCTACGCTGTCTGCTAAAATAGCTGGTCTTTTATTTCCTCCTGTTTTTAATTCAGATTTTCCTAAATTTAAAAACTCACTAAAATCATGTGATTTTGCAACCTTATATAAGCTTTTTTCACAAACTACAGTTGCTCTAACTTTTGTCATTTCTCCTTCTTTTAGCTTTGGATATTTTTGATAAATATATTTACTTGATATAAATTCCAAAATGCTATCTCCTAGAAACTCTAATTTTTCATTACTTTCTATATTGTTTTCATAAGCATAAGACGTATGTGTTAATGCCTTTTTTAATAATTCTTTATTTTTAAAGGTATATCCTATGCTATTTTCTATTTTTTCAAATTCCACTTTTACACCTCTTATTTTTCTTAAAGCTATGTTTATATTATATACTATTTTACAAATTTTGCAAGTAATTAGCTAATTTATAGTAATTTTTTCTATCTCCATATTTTTTGTCAAAATTTATGGACATCTTCTCATTATTATTATATAATAATGTTGTATTATTTTATAAAGAAAGCGAGTAAAAATATGTTGAACAATAAGAATTCTTATGATTATAAAAATAGGAATCTGTCTGATGTTTTTAAAGAATTGCAAGAAATGCAACATAATCCAAATGCTGGACAACCTTATAAAACTGAAACAGCGCAAAGTAATACTAATAATATTTATGCATCTAATTCAAAGAATAAAAAATCTACATATAAAACAAATGATTTAAAATTGTCTCATATTATAACAGGTTGCAGTATTTTAATTGTGGGAACGGCGATACTTTTTCCTAAAGACACTTCTTTTAAAACTAGCTATGCCAAAGTAGATACTCCTGATAATATATCAGAATATGAAATTAATAGACATAGTCTAAATATACAAAACATTATTTCTGAAAATTCTGATATGGATAGAGTAAAAGAGCAAGTAGTTGAAGAACGTGATGTAGAATTTGAAACAACCTATAATGATGCTCCTACTTTACCAAAAGGAGAAGAAATTATTAAGCAAGAAGGTATTCTTGGAAAAGATAAGATAACAGCTGTAAAAACATATGAGAATGGAAATTTTGTAGAAGAAATCATCTTATCTAAAGAAAAAATTACAGATCCAACACCTAAAATTATAGATTTAGGAACTTCTGAATTTTTAGCAAAACATCATGTTCACATTGGTGATATTATGTACTTTATTGATAATGCTAACTTAAAGGAATCTGCTGATGCAAATTCTAAAGATGTAGCAGAAATAAAGAAAAGCATTGATGTTAAATTACTAGAACTTCCTAATGAAGAATGGTGTAAAGTTTCCTTTGATGGAATAGAAGGATATATAAAAACATCTAATCTAACATCATCTTATACCACTCCAAACATTGTAGAAAAAAATAGAATTCAAAGAATTTTATTAAAAGTCAATATTAATATGGAATTAAATAAGGTAAGTGGCTTAACTTTAAATGATTATAAAAAAATATTTACTGGTTTGCCAAATGATACTAATAAAATATTCCAAGATAATTATCAAGTATTTTATAATATGGAAAAGAAATATAACATTAATGGTCTATTCCTAGCTTCTATGGCAATTCATGAAAGTGGATGGGGAACTTCACAAATTGCAAATGATAAGAAAAATTTATTTGGATATGGTTCTTATGACAATACTCCTTATGAATCATCATTTGAATTTACTGATTATTCAGAAGGTATTGAAACAGTTGCTAAATCTTTAGTTAAATATTATCTAAATCCATCTGGAACCAAAATTTACGATGGAGAAACTGCAGCTGGCTGGTATTATAATGGCCCTACTTTATCTGGTGTTAATACAAGATATGCAACAGATCAAGATTGGCATAAAAAAGTATATAGTTATATGGAATTATTATATAATAGACTTTAATTCCACTCTTTTAGAAGGGAGTTTACATGAAAAAAATAAATTTTAAAATAAAAAACGTTAGACTTGCATTTACGCTATTAATAATCTTAGCATTTATTGTATTATTACTATATTATCATTTTGTACTTTCACCTTCTTTTGCTAAAAGTAATTTTACAAATCAAATGATAGAAATTGCTGATGAAAATGAAAATTCTATTTTCAATGTGCAAAAAATATTATTATATAGCAGTGCTAATGCTATTAGCAATTCTAAAGATCAATCTTTAAAAGACATGAGTATTTGTCAATATACAGATTTATCAATTTATATTGATAATAGTCAATCTAGTTCTGAATTAACTGATGAAAATTCTGTGAAAGAACTATATATTGACAATATTGTTATGACATCTAACGTTGATAAAGGAACTAAAATATTGAATTATAAAAACTCTTTTAATGTTGGTAAATATACTGATATAAAACAACCTGAAAATAATAGAATAGATTTTAAAATTATAAATACAAATCAGGAAAATGAAAATCACAACTATGATGAACCAACTTTTTACACTGATTGTTCTAATCCTATTACTTTAGGCTATTTAAATAAAGATATTTTAACAAACTATTCAGTAACAGATGATTCAAAATCTATTTCTTTTAATGGCAAAGTATTAAAAGAAGCAAATATCAATTTAGAAGATATTAACTATACTCTAAGATTTACAATTCATATTGTAAATAATTTAAACCAAACTTTTGCTTATAACATGAAACTAGATGTTAATTTAGATGACAATAATGGCGGTATTTATAATGGCTATATATATAAAAGCAAAAGCACTTCTGGTAATGAATATAGATTTTTTAGAGAAGTAAATTAATTTACTTCTCTTTTCTATTTATATATATTTTTATTTAAATTTCAAAAATCCCTTTATATATATTAAGAATTATGTTATAATTTATATATTATAATTAGAAAGGTGGCTTTTTATGGATGCCCGGAAACAACCAATATTAGTCGAAACAAAAACATTTATTTTAAAGGAAGCTCTTGTAGATTCTGATGGTGAATCTGTATGGTTTATCACCGATTCGCAAAATAAAAATATTTCGTTTTGCGTACATTGTCAATTTTCTGGTTCTATATATATTTCTTTTTTCAAAGGATTACATTATAATAATGATTTTGTCATAGAAGCTTTAAAAGAACTTTTGAAAATTTTGTTAGAGAAATACCATATAATAACTATCAATATTTATTATAAAAATAAATCGTTAATTACTTTATGTAAGAAGATTGGTTTTCAAAAGCAGCATAATGTAAGACATCTCTATTATTTAAGAAGTCTTAAATAATTCTAAATAGAGAGAATATTTGATATTTTCAATATTCTCTCTATCTTTTTTGAAACTATACACTATACACTCAACAATATCAAATTCTTTTTATAAAAGTACTTCTAGTACTTGACAATATTGTGTATTTTTGGTATCATTTTAAATGTTGACGCATATAATAAACTAAATTAAAAAATGCGGGAATAGCTCAGTTGATAGAGCGCTGCCTTGCCAAGGCAGAGGTCGCGGGTTTGAGCCCCGTTTCCCGCTCCAGGTTCTATATAAAAATATAGAGCATATAATATATTAAAATGGCGATATAGCCAAGTGGTAAGGCACGAGTCTGCAAAACTCTGATCCCCGGTTCGAATCCGGGTGTCGCCTCCATCAAAAAAAACGATAAAATGTTGATATTCTAACGTTTTATCGTTTTTTTATATTTATACTTTTTTAGCTTTCTTTTTAGCAGTTTTTCTCGTTGTTTTCTTTTTTGTTTCTGCTTTTATTTCTTCTGCTTCTTCTGGATTCCATTTTTCACCTGGTTTAGGCTTATTCCAAGATATATAATCACAGCTTTCCGGATTGTTTTCACAAATATAATAATTCCTTTTTCTCTTTGTCTTTCTAACTTGTACTGTTGCACCACATTTTGGACAAGGTACATCAATTGTCTCTATAATTGGTTTTGCATTTTTACATTCTGGATATCCCGGACATGCTAAAAATTTTCCATATCTTCCATATTTATATACCATCATTCTTCCGCATTTTTCACATGGCACATCTGACACTTCTTCTACCAATTCAACATGTTCTAATTCTTTTTCAACTTTTTCTAATTCTTTTTCAAATGGTCCATAAAATTCTCTTAGCATTTTTTTCCATTCTTCTTTTCCTTCAGCTATTTCATCAAATTCACTTTCAATCTTTGCTGTAAATTCTACATTAATAACATCTGTAAAATTTTCTATTAGTAATTTATTTACTATCTTTCCTAATTCTGTAGGAATTAATTGTTTTTGTTCTTTTTCAATATATCTTCTTTCTAGAATAGTTGTTATAGTAGGTGAATATGTACTTGGTCTTCCTATCCCCTTTTCTTCTAATGCCTTTACAAGACTTGCTTCTGTATATCTTGGTGGTGGTTCTGTAAAACTTTGTTTTGGAATTACTTTATCTAACTTAACCTCTTGTTTTTCTTTTAATTCTGGCAACATCTTTTCTTCTTGTTCTTTTGAATCGGTTTCTTCTACATATAAAGTCATAAATCCTTTAAATTTTATGCTTTGTCCATTTGCCTTGAAATTATAGTTATTTGCATTTATTGTTGCTGAAATTGTATTATATATAGCTGGTGCCATTTGGCTTGCCATAAAACGATTATAAATTAATTTATACAATTTATATTGATCTTTTGTTAATGCTTCCTTAATTTTATCTGGTTCCAATTCTGCATAAGTTGGTCTAATACCCTCATGTGCATCTTGTGAATCTTTATTTGTTTTATAATATCTATTTTCATAATATTTTTCGCCATATGTACTTACTATATATGTTTTTGCTGATTTTCTTGCTTCTTCTGATATTCTTGTTGAATCTGTTCTCATATATGTAATTAATCCTATTGTTCCTTTTTCTGGTATTTTTACTCCTTCATATAACCCTTGAGCTATTGACATTGTTTTCTTTAAAGTAAATCCTAATTTCCTCGAAGCCTCTTGTTGCATTGTACTAGTTGTAAATGGTGGCGCTGGAGTTCTTTTCTTTTCTCCTTTTTTTACATCATCTACAAAATATTTTGCTTTTTCAATTGCTTTTATAATTTCTTTTACATCATCTTCTGAATGTATTTCTTGCTTTTTACCATTTTTACCGTAAAATTTTGCTTCAAAATGTTTTTTGGTGTTTGGTTCTTCTAAGTTAGCATAAATATTCCAATATTCTTCTGGTATAAATTTTTCAATTTCTTCTTCTCTATCAACAATCAATTTTACTGCTACAGATTGTACACGTCCTGCTGATAAGCCTCTTCTTACCTTTTTCCATAATAATGGACTTATTTTATATCCTACAATTCTATCTAAAACACGCCTTGCTTGTTGTGCATCTACTAAATTTAAATCTATGTCTCGTGGCTCTTTAATTGCTTTTTGTACAGCTCCTTTTGTTATTTCATTAAATGTAACTCTGGTTATTTTATTATTCTCGTCTTTTAATATTGTTGCAAGATGCCAAGCTATTGCTTCTCCCTCACGGTCAGGGTCAGTTGCAAGATATACTTTTTTTGCTTGTTTTGCATCTTTTTTTAAAGATTTTATTAAATCTCCTTTTCCTCTAATATTTATGTATTCTGGTTCAAAATCATTTTCTATGTTAACTCCTAATTTCGATTTTGGTAGATCTCTTATATGTCCCATTGATGCTACTACTTTTGTACTACCTCCAAGAAATTTTTTTATAGTATTGGCTTTTGCTGGTGATTCTACTATTATTAACTTATCAGCCATATATTCCTCCTTATATTATGCTTATTATCTATATTAACTTTCTTTGTTTCATATTTTCTATAAGCTATTCTAGACTAATTTTCCATAATATGCAAGCTTTTTAAAAAAATTTGTTTTCATTATAAAAAAAGAATTTCTTTTGAAAAGTCACAAATAACATCTTCCAAACCAATTGGTGTCACTTCATTTTTTTCTAACACTTTTAATATTTCATTTACTTTTTGTTCATTACTAGATAAATATTTAAGCGTTTTATCTTCTGTTTTGGTATTGTTTTCTATATATTCAGTCTTTACTACTTTTATTCCATATTTTGCATTATTTTTATTAATAAATTCATCTTCATTTATTATTTTATAATACTCTAACTTTATAGGATATTTTACACCTGCTTCCTGTAATTTTTCTTTTTCAATAAAAATACTCCCAAAAAACGTTTTCATTTTTACCCCCTCTTTTGTATTTCACATTTTTTTATAATACTACTATATAGCTGGGTTTTCAAGCTTTTTTCATCGCATTTTATCTTGTTATTTTACATTTTTTGATAAGTATCTACATAATATTTTATTATATTACCTTTTTTTCATACATTTTATTTTCACAAAAACTAAATTTAATATTTTTTATTTCTTTCTACAAATTTCGATATGTATTTTTTGTAAAATATGATACAATTGTTATAGTGCAATAAAATGAATTTATTTTATTTTTTCTTTAAATTATAATTAAAAATAGTAGTAATTTTTTATATTACTACTATTTCTTTAAATCTATTTTAATTCTAAACTATTTAATTCTTCATAATATTCACTCTTTTGAGATATTATCTGTTTTTTTAATACTTCATATAATTCTACTGTTGTAGCAACTTTATAAGGATTTATATAAAATATATTTAACAATCCAAATGTAAATATAGATAATAATTCCCATCCTAGAAAAGAAAGATCTAAAATAAATGTTTTCCATTTGTTTCCTTTCATCATTTCCTTTGAAAGTTTAAATGCCTTTTTTCTTTGTATCTTTGGATTTTCTGCCAAAATATATGGTATCATTGTATATTCATAACTCTTTATAAATCCGTCCTATAATTGTAAAATACCATAAAAAATTATAAATGTCTTTCAAAAAAATTGTTACTGATACGTTTATCCAATTCTTATTTTTAAAAATTTCTCCAATGACTGATATTTTGGTACTTGATTTTTCTCTTGCCTTTATAAAATATCTTTTTCCTGCTACTACAAGAGGATTTGCTATTATAATAGTAAACGCAATTGATATTATCGCCATAATTGAAAGTACTATACCTGAGGTCATTTCATTTAAGTTAAAATATTTTATAGCATCAGAAATTTTAAATACATATTTCTGTGATTTTGTTATACTATCTAAATTTGCTTCAATTGCATTCCATATTTTCAGTTCAATATCACTTAAGCTTTCTTTCTTCTCTTCCATTTTTGTTATTATCTCTTGTTCTTGTTGTAGTTGTTGTTCATTATTATTATTTGTGTTTTCATCTGCTATTTCATCTTTATGCATAAAAATATAATAAGGATTCATTGAATCTTCTTGCTGATATATTCCTAAAATTGATGTGCCAAACTCTCCTGTTAATAACGCTATTAAAAAACATATAACAATTGCAGTCCAGTAATTTTTTTTAACAACTTGTCTGGCTCTACTTTTTAATTCTTTTCTTTTCCACATTACTTATTCTCCTAATATTAGTTTATTTTATTATAAACTAATTTATTAGGATAGGCAAGTTATTTTTATATATGTTTTTTAATATTTTATTTTCTTTGCAATTTTCTTTTTTGTATTTTATAAGTAATTTTACTTACTATTGATGCAGGTGCTATTTTAGCTCCAATTTTAGCAAATTTTACATCAATTCCTGGTATAATATAAAATTTTCCTTTTTGTACCTGTTTAATGGCATAGTCTGCAACTTTTTGGCTATTAGCTTCTCGCATGTGAAACTTCACATTAGCAACTTTATTAAAATTTGTATCAACTGGTCCTGGACATAAAATACTAATTTGTACTTTCGAATTTTCTTTTTTCAATTCCTCTCTAATGCTTTCTGATAATCTAACTACATATGACTTAGTAGCATAATAAGTAGACATTAGTGGGCCTGGCATAAATCCTGCTATAGATGCTACATTTAAAATCTTTCCTCTATTTACTTTTTTCATATCTATTAAATATAGTTTAGTTAAAATATGATAAGCAATTATGTTAGTGTGTATCATTGCTATTTCTTTATCTAAATCTGTCTTTGTAAAATCTCCGCAATCTCCAAAACCTGCATTATTAATTAAGAAATCTATATCCTTTACTTTTTTATGCAATTCTTTGCAATTTTCCTCTATTGCTAAATCCATGGCTATGATTTCTATATTAACTTTATATATTTCCAATTCTTTTTTTAATTCTTGTAATCGATTCTCATCTCTTGCTACTAATATTAAATCATAACCTCTTTTACTTAAATTCCTTGCCATATCTCTCCCAATTCCAGAAGATGCTCCTGTTATTAATGCTTTCATATGCAATTCACCTCATTTTAATTTTTTACTCTTTTTCTTTTTTTATCCATTTTTTCATATTAAAAAGTAAGAGAAACCTCTTACTTCCTACTAAATTTATTTAATACTATTCCTACAGCATGAACTATCTTAGTTGAATTGTTATTAGCTACACCTTTTCCTAATGCTTTTCCTCCAACTGTTAAAGCTGCTACTGTTGCACTTAGAATAAATTGTATATTAAAAGACAATCCAAATTGTTCTGTTATTTTCATTGCTATTAAAGCACTAATTGCTCCACTTAAAACTCCACATATATCTCCAATTACATCTGCACAAATATTTGCAACTTTAGGAGCATTTCTTATTAATTTTATTGAAGCTTTTGAACCTTCTATTTTTTTACTTGCTTTAGCATGAAATTCATGTTCATTAGCTACAGTTACTGCAACTCCAATAATATCAAAAAATATTCCTATTCCAATTACTAAAATTAGTATTAATATAGCTGGTATTAAACTTAAATTAGATACACCATTTGCTGATATATAAGAAAATAGCATTGATAATATAAATGTCATAATAAATACTTGTATAAACCATTTTATTTGCTCTTTATCCATTATTTCTCCTTTTTAGTTAAATTATTATTTATTTTGTAATATGATTTTAGGCAGATTAAATCTGCCTAATTAATTATTTTTATTGTTTAGATGGTAAAAGTCTAAGTAAATTTTACAGTTTAGGTCTGGTCGAATTTCTCTATTCCTCGCTTAGCATTACTGCTATAGCCGTTTCCGATTAAGAAGAATATCTAATTTAACATAGACACCAGATCGCCACTTAAATCTGTACCTTAATCCCTAGACTTCTATGCTATTTTGATTTAAGCAAACATTCTAGAAGTTTTCCTTAACATACTTTTATTACTTTACTAGTCTTTTTTGCAAATGCAATTTCATAATTAAAAGTATAATCAATTTGGCCAAAATCAACTTTACTTATGAAAAAATTAATCCCAATACACTCACTCGAGACAGGCTACTCTATGTATTTCGTGTCTTGGCACTCAACATAGGTTTTACTTAAAATTTATTAAGCCTCCACGAAACCAGGGATCATATGTATGCCATTACATACTTCCCTAACCTCTTTACTCCCTGAATACACACAAAACTGGCATTTCGCGCACAAACAAGAAACTTCAACGATGTGCCCTTTAGTGGATTTTTAGCCCCACCCTCGTAAAGTTAGTATGACTAGAATAATGCACCATCGATATATATTATAACATTTTTAGAAAATTATTCCAAATTTATTATTAGTTTACATCGGTTCTTTTTTTATTTTTTTATTCTTTCTATTATCTATATCTCTGTATTTTTTCTTTTATCTCTTTGTTTCTCATTTTTTCTCTATTTTTCTATATTCATATTTAACTTTTATAAAATATATTACCTTAAATATGCTTTTTTATTTCATTATAAATTTCTTCATGAATATCTTCAATAGTTCTTATTTTATTATCTTTTACACATTTTATTTCATACCAGTTATATTCCTTTGCAACATCACAAGCTGCTGAATATGCATCAATTAAATGATTTTTATCACTTTCATGAATATCTTTTTTTGCTTCATGAGTAAATTTATTTTCTCTATTTGCCATTAACTCTAGTGATTTTTCTACTGGCATGTTTAAGAAAAATACTTCAGAAGGAATTGGTAGTCCATATAAATTAAACTCAAAATCCCACAACCAATTTAAAAATTTTTTTCTTTCTTCTTTGTCTTTTATTTTTCCTGCTTGATGAACCATATTAGCTGTTGTATATCTATCTGCTAATATAATTCCTCCTTTTTCATAATATTCTTTATATCCTGTTTGAAAAGTTGCATATCTATCTGCCGCATAAAATGTTGACGCTATATAAGGGCTAATTTCTTTTGCATTTTTGCCAAATTCTCCTGATAAATACATTTTTACTAAAGATGAACTTGGACTTTCATAATTTGGAAAGCTTACTACTTTATAATCAATTCCCTCTTCTTTTAGTTTTTCTTGCAATTTATTAAATTGTGTTTGTTTTCCACTTCCATCTGTTCCATCTATTACAAATAATTTTCCCATTTTCTAATCCTCCACAAATTTTTATTGTTGTTTTTCATTCTTCTTTTCTTCTTTTAATTCTTTATTTTGCTCTAGCATTTTATTAATAGAGTTCAATATATCTTCAGAATTTTCATCAAAGTCATCTCTTACTAAATTAAACATCTTTTACTCTCCTTTCATTTCAAAATTATTATACTCCTTTTCCATTTTATTTTCAATTTATTTTTTATATTTATTTTTTATTAAATATGTAACTTAAACTTGTCCTCTAGACTTTTATTTTGATTTGTTGTAAACTATATTATAATGATTATATTTACAGAGGAGGACATATGAAAAATTCATTTCAAGAAGTAGCCATAAACCCAAATAATTCAAAATGGGAAAATACAATTTCTAGAATTTTACCTTTATCTTATAGAAATTCTGACATTAGAACTGAATTTGATAGAGATTATACAAGAATTATTCATTCTAATGCTTATAAAAGACTAAAACATAAAACACAGGTATTCTTTTCACCTGAAAATGATCACATTTGTACAAGAGGTGAACATGTTACACATGTAGAATCAATCAGCTATACAATTGCTAGTTATTTAGGACTAAATACAGAATTAACAAAAGCTATTGCAGTTGCTCATGATTTAGGTCATAGCCCATTTGGACATAGTGGAGAAAAGATTCTATCCGAAATTTCTAAAAGAGACTTAGGTAGTCCTTTTTGGCATGAAAAAAATGGATTACATTTTGTAGATTCCATTGAACTTCTAGAAGGTCACGATGGATACAAAAATAATTTAAATTTAACTTATGGTATTAGAGATGGCATTATCTCTCATTGTGGCGAAATTACAGAAAATGCACTAAAACCAAGAGATGAATTTATTGATTTAAATAACTATCTTTCTCCCAACCAATATTCTCCTTATACTTGGGAAGGTTGCGTAGTAAAAATTTCTGACAAAATATCTTATATAGGACGTGACATTGAAGATGCTATAACTTTAGGAATTTTAGATAATCATTTACAAGAACTTTACGATTTATTAAATTATAATTCATCTGATTATACATTAAATAATAGTAATATCATTAATTATTTAGTAATAGATTTATGCAAAAATTCTACTCCTCAAAAAGGGTTGTGTTTTTCAAATGATGCATTTAATTTACTAAATAAAATAAAAGATTTTAATTATAAAAATATTTATTTTAGTGATAGAATAATACCTTCAAATAAATTTTTTAATTTAGTTATTAACCAAATTTACGATAAATTAAAAAATTGTTTTGAACAAGAAAATACTTTATCTAACATTAAGAGATTAAATAAATTTTACCCAAAATTAAGTAATGGTTTTTATGAATTTCTACAAAACTATTCTGATTTTGGTAACAGAAAAAACTTAAAATTAAAAAATCAAATTATATTTGATTACAAAAATAAAGAAGATTTTTATAAATCTATTATATCTTATATTTCTGGTATGACAGATAATTTCGCTATTGAAATATATAATGAAATAATTAGATTTTAGGAGGTGGATTTATGGAAAAAATAGCAATTATTTCAGATGTTCATGGTAATATTACTGCCTTAAATGCTGTATTATCCGATATAAAAAAACGCCATATAGAAAAAATATTTTGTTTAGGAGATTATGTTATAAAATGTACACATCCTGATTTAGTAATTGATAAACTAAGAGAAGTTTGCGAAGTTATGCTAATTGGTAATTCAGATTATGCAATTTGCCGTCCTGAGGCTAAAGACAAGAAATTTTGGTCTAGAGAAAAAATCGGTGAAGAACGAGCTAATTTTATTTATAATTTACCAGTATTCCATGAATTTTATATGAGTGGGCATCTAATAAGATTATTTCATGCTTCTCCATATGGCTTAGATAACATCTATAATCCTATGTTCTCAAATAAAGGAACACAATATGCTGGTACAGAATTAAAAGGTCCAGAAGATTTATTTAAAAATACCGAATTTATTGGTAAAACTTCTAAAGATCCTGAACCAGATATTGTTGGATATGGACATATACATACACCTTGTTTAGTTAGATATAAAAATAAAACTTTATTTAATACAGGAAGTGTAGGTATTCCAGTTGAAATGATGAATTCTGATGTAGATGACAAAAGTAACAAATTTTCGACTCTTGCATCTTATATAATAATAGAGGGAAATTATAATTCTAAAGAACTAGATTCTATTTCTTTCAATTTGGTAAGAATACCTTATAATATTCAAAAAGAAATAGATGATTTAGAAGCTTCAAATTTATCTAACAAAAACATTGTTATTCAAAGCTTAAAAGGAGCACTTCCCACACCATTTAAATTAAATTAGGAGTGACAATTATGGATAATAAATTAACAAAAGCTAAAGAAATTTTACATCATTATAACCAAGAACATTTACTATATTTCTATGATGAACTTTCTGAAGAACAAAAAGAGCTTTTATTAAACCAAATTTTAGGAATAGATTTTAATAAAATCTTAACTTTATATAAAAACTCTTTTAAATCTACAAAATTAGATTTAAACACAGTATCTCCTTTACCTCATATAGAAAAAGACAAAATTTCAAAAGAAGATTTAGAACATTACATAGCTATTGGAGAAAACATAATTAAATCTGGCTTTCTAGCAATAGTAACAATGGCTGGTGGTCAAGGAACAAGATTAGGTTATAAAGGTCCAAAAGGGACTTATGAATTAGACTTTGAACAGGAGCATTGCAGAAAGTCTTTATTTGAAATAATGTGTGAAAATATAAAGAACGCAAACAATCAGTATGATATTACTCTTCCTTGGTATATTATGACTAGTGAAGATAATGATTTTGCTACAAAAGAATATTTTAAATCACATAACTTTTTTGACTATCCAAAAGAAAAAATAAAATTTTTCAAACAAGAAAAACTTCCTATTATTAATATTGATGGTAAATTAATTTTAAAAGAAACTTACTTAATAAAAGATGGTTCTAATGGTAATGGTAATGTGTTTAAAGCCATGAAAAATAATAAAATTATAGATGACTTAGAGAAAAACAATATAAAATGGGTATCTTTTGGAGGAATTGATAATATATTATTGAAAAATATAGACCCTCTTTTCATTGGTTTAACTGTCGATAGTGGTTATCAAATTGCCTCAAAATCTATTTTTAAACAAAAACCACTAGATAAAGTTGCTGTTTATTGTAAAAAATCCGGAAAGCCTTCCATTTTAGATTATGATGATATTGATATAAAGTTATCTGTTTCTAAATCTAAAGATGGTATGTATCAATACAGAGAAGCTAATATACTTTCTCATTTAATGAATTTAGAAGCTATTAAAAAAGTTTCAAATATTCATTTACCTTACCATAGAGCTTATAAGAAAAATGCTTTTGTTAATGAAGAAGGCATGAAGCAAATTCCTGATAAACCAAACTCTTTTAAATTTGAAAATTTTATCTTTGATAGTTTTGCTTTTTTTGATGATATGTTACTTCTTCGTGTTGATGAAAATGAAGAATTTGCACCAATTAAAGATTTTACAGGTATATATAATCCTGATACCGCAAAAGAAAAATACGAAAAATATTGGAATAAAATTAAGATATAAATTTATAAGAAGGAATGTACCTTATACATTCTTTTTTATATTATTAATTTTCTTTTTCGTTATATATAAAAAGCTTGTTTAATATGATTAATATTATATTCATTATTATCTAAAAAGACTTCTATAACATCAAATCTTATAGCAGTATTTTTGATATTAACTTTATAAATATAATATTTTGCAACAGATATTATATGTCTTTGTTTTACTTTACTAACAGCTTCACTTGGCCTTCCATATACCAAATTAAAACGTGTTTTTACTTCTAAAAATACTAATTCATTTCTATATGTATCATAGGCTATTATATCTACTTCTCCTTGCTTACAATTAAAATTTTTTTCTATTATTGTGTATTTATTTTCTTTTAAGTATTTACAAGCTAGATCTTCTCCTAATTTACCTATTTGCTGATTTATATACATTTGTATTCTCCTTGTTTTTTAGTTATAAATCCATCTATCTCTAGCATAAATAAAATATTATTTATATCTTTTATGCTTTCTTCAGATTCTTTACATATTGTATTTATATTGCTAGCTCCATTTTTTATTAAATTATATATTTCTTGGTATTCTTTTTTTACTATCTTACTTCTTATTGCTTTAGTTTTATTATCATTTATTTTCTTAAAACTTAAAAATTCAAATTCTTCAATAATTTCTTGGGTTGATGTTATTAAAGTTGCTCCTTTTCTAATTAATTTATTTGTTCCTTTTCCATGTATATCTTCTATTTCATGAGGTAATACAAATACCTTCCTACCTTGTTGTGTAGCTAATCTAGCTGTAACACTTGTTCCGCTTCTATCCATTGCTTCAATTACTAATATTCCAATTGAAATTCCACTTACAATCCTATTTCTTTCTAAAAACTTTTTGGAATTTGGTTCTACATTTGGAGAATATTCACTAATAATTAATCCTCCGCTTTTTAATATATCATAATATAATCCCTCATTTTCCTTTGGGAAAATATAATTTAAACCACTTCCTAAAACAGCTATTGTTTTTCCATTTTCATCTATTGTTTTTCTATGAACTATTGCATCAATTCCTTTAGCCATTCCACTAACAATAGTAAGACCTTGCTCTGATAATTCTGATGCAAATTTTTTTGTTAAATTTTCTCCATTTTTTGTACAACTTCTTGAGCCTATTATAGCTATGCAATTTTGCTTTAGCAACTCTATATTTCCTTTTAAATATAATTGTTTAGGTGGATTTTTTATTTTTCTTAATTGTTCCGGATAAATTTCATCTCCAATTTTAATTTTTACTATTTCTAAATCTATTGTTAATTCCCCCAATACTTTCTGTCTAAACTTCTATACTGAATTGCTTCTGCTAAATGGCTAATTTCAATATCTTTTTTCCCATCAATATCGGCTATTGTTCTAGCTACTTTTAAAATTTTTGCATATGCTCTCGCACTTAAACCTAGTTTGTTAAATGATTTTTCTAATATCTCTTTACATTCTTTATCTAATTTACAATATTTTTCTAACAATCTTGGTGTCAATTCTGCATTACAAAAAATATTATAATCTTTGTATCTTTCTAACTGTATATTTCTAGCTTGATTAACTCTTTTTCTTATTTGCTCTGAGGTCTCTATATTTTTTGTTTTGTCAATTTTTTCATATGTAACACTTTCTACTTCAATATGTAAATCTATTCTATCTAATAATGGTCCACTAATTTTATTAATATATCTTTTTATTTGTTCTGGCTTACAATGACATTTTCTCTTGTTTGCCCCATAATATCCACATGGGCATGGATTCATGCTTGCTATAAAAATAAAATTACATGGATATGTAATTGCAATATTTATTCTGCTTATTGTTACCTTTCTATCTTCTAAAGGTCCTCTTAACAATTCAAGTACATTTTTGTTAAACTCTGTTAATTCATCTAAAAATAATACCCCATAATGTGCTAAGCTTACCTCTCCGAGGTTTTGGTTTCTTGCCTCCGCCTACTAATGCAGCTGCTGTAATTGTATGATGTGGGCTTCTAAATGGTCTTTTTAAAATTAATGGATTTTCTTCAGATAATAAACCTGTAATACTATGGATTTTTGTGACCTCTAGAGCTTCTTCAAAACTTATATCTGGTAATATACTTGCTAATCGTTTTGCTAACATTGTTTTTCCAGCACCTGGACTTCCGAATTAAAATACAATTATGACCTCCTGCAGCTGAAATTTCTAAAGCCCTTTTTACATTTTCTTGTCCTTTTACATCAGAAAAATCAAATTCATATAATTCTGAATTTTTGTCATTTATCTCTTTATGCCTTTCTTTTTCAATATATTTTTCTCCTTTTAAGTATTCCATTAATTGTTTTAAATTATCAACTGGTAATATTTCTAATCCATCTACTATTGCAGCTTCCTTAGAATTTTTTCTAGATAATATAATTCTTTTTATTCCTAATTTCTTTGCTTCAATACATATCGGTAATACGCCATTTATTTTTTCAACACTTCCATCTAAAGAAAGTTCTCCTACAAAAATGCTTTCTTCTAAAAAAGTATTTAAATAATTATTTTCTATTTCTCCACTAGCAATCAGTATTCCTAATGCAATTGGCAAATCTAAACTTGCTCCTTCTTTCCTTATATCAGCAGGTGCTAAGTTTACTACTATTCTTCTACTTAAAAATTCTACTCCTGTATTTCTTATTGCAGTTTTTACTCGTTCTTTTGCTTCTTTTATACTTGTGTCAGGCAGTCCAACAATTTCAAAGCAAGGCAATCCACATGAAATATCAACTTCAATTGACAAAATACGCCCATCTAGTCCCTGTAAAGCTAAACTTTTTACAACTGATAACATACTTTTCCTTTCTTATACATTTGGATATCTGAGGCCATTATAATTTTTATTTAAATGAAGGATGTTTTGCAAATTGCTTTTTATCAATTTTAATGGATTGTGCCGAACAGCGTAGACTTTAATTTATCTTTTTCGACTTAATTTTATATAGGGATTTTTAAACTTATAATTAAATTATGGGGGTTTATAATGACCTCAGATATCCAAATATATATTATTAAATTTTACCTGGTATTTTTGAATCTTTTGATAAAATACTTTTTAGATTCTAATTGAATTTAAATTAATTTGAAATTAATTTTTAAATTGAAATAATATTTAATTCTTTTGTATTATAAAACCGTTTCCATAATTTGTCAACAGTTTTTTTGAATTTTTTTTATTTTTTTACTAATATTTAGGCTCATAATTTATAAATAGTTTATATATTAATATTCAAAAGCCCAGTCAAATCAACATATTCCATATGATTTCAATATAAAAATATTAATATATAAACTTCATAATAATAAATAATTAATTTAATCAAACCAATAATTTCATTTAATTATGTTCAGTAATTCCATATGTCCCATTTGTAAAATCTCTAAATAGATTTACTTGTGGTGTAACATAAGTAAATATTATAAAACAACTCAATAAAAATATAAGAATCCCGCCTGCTAAAATTTTAGTTTGAATTGTGCTTTCATTCTTTCTTTTCATTAATTTATAAGAAGTCCATTCTCCTAAAATAATACTAATAATAAATATTAGAATATCTATTATAAAAAAGTTAGTCCCAATAATTCCTGTATAAGTAAAAAAGCTTATAACAATAAAGCTAATTGCTGTAAATATTCCTATAGCTTTTGCTTCTATGTAATTATTAGCAATATTTTTTACAAAATAATACTCTATTAATCCTAATATTAGCATAGGATAAAAAACTAATTTTAAATGTTCCCATACGCTCTCATTAACAGCACTAAAACTAGCAATAATTGCATTATTTCCAGACCATTCATAAATAAAATGCAATAAAGTACCTAAAATTAATTCTAATATTGTTACAATTAATTCTATTTTTAATAGTTTACTTGTTTTTATTTTATGCAATATTTCTTTAGATTTTTTCATATTATAAATCCCTCCATTCTTACTTAATTAATTTGTATGAATAAAGGGCTTGTTCTTATGCTTATTTTCAATATTTTATACATTAACTTCATCTTTTCTAACTTCTATTTCCTTTTGTCGATAAGATATAATATTGAATTCATCTTTTTTATTAAATACTATCATAATCACTTTTGTATAATTATCTTTAGCTGGTTTACCATATTCATTAATAGTAATACTTGCTTTATGTTTTTTAAGAGTATCAAAAGTGTTCATAAATCCCATTCCTGTTCCACCACTTTCTTTGTGGGTTGTACTTGGGATTTTTCCTAATTTATGCAATGTATTTATTTCAAATTCAATTCCTGAATCATATATATAAATTGAGTATTGTCCGTCTATTTTTCCTATTCTTACTAAAATACTTCTATTACTATTATTAGAATAATTTACTGCAATTATTGCATTTTTCACATGGTCTGCTATTAATATTTCTAATTCCTCTTTTGTTATATGATTATTAATCATTTGATATATGTTTCCATTTAATTGTACTTCAAACTTAATTTTATTTTTTATGCATTCTGATTTCATATAATTTAACATATCGTCTATTTCTGAAATGTTTGTCTTTGGAATTTCTATTTCTGGTTCTTCTGATATTTGCTTTGTGATGTTGTTTAGCCTATTTTTTACATCTATTTCTTCTGCTATTTCGTTCTTTAATGCTAGTTCATTTAGTTTGTATTCTAATGCTTTTTGTTTGTGTGCTATTGAATGACTTGTTTTACTAAAGTTTAGATTTTCTTGTTCTAATTGTTTTATTTCTTTTTTCTTGTCCTCTAGTTCCTTTTTGGTTTCTTCTAAATCTTGTACTAACAACCTTTGCTTATAGTAAAGTTGTAATGATTTTTGAATTGTGATGAACATCATTATAGAAAAGATAATAAATCCAAAACCCAAAGCACTTGTAAAAGATTCATTATAATTAGTCAAAACAATAAAAGAAAATATTATAATTACACTTATATTTAAAATTAACATATTAAAATATTCGTTTTTAAGTCTTTTATTTAAAAATATAATACCTTGTTTGAATCTTTTTATTTTTAAAATTCTATTAATTATTATGCTATAACAAATTATTATCACTATTAGACTAATCCAATCATTATTAATATTAAAGATTATATTGGGTATAAAAGCTATTGCTACTGAAAGCAAAAATACAATATAATTTATACTTAAAGAAAATATTATAATTAAAATCGAATAAACTATATCTTCTTTATTAATTATAGAAAATCCTATAGCCAAAGAAGTTGCTAAAAAAATCATACTATTTAATGAACTAGAACAAAATTTAATTTCTCCTCCTATAATGGCAATAACTATAATTATCATGTATGAAATAATTTTTTTATTATCTTTCTTATTTATAATTCTTATAGCAAAATTATATGTAAAAATACTGATACTTAAAATCTTTAATATATAAATAACTATACCTATATTCTCTAGATTATTTATAAAATCCATATTTTATTTTTCCTTTTACAACATTTAATATTATACATATTATATATAAAAATAAAGGGATATTCAATATGAAATATTAATATCTCCTTATTTTTATCCCTTTATTTTTATACTTTAACCAGCCCAATGGCTAATCCATCTCCAAAAGGCATTAAACCAATATCTCATTGTATTCACCACCTTTTCCATTTCGTTTTTTCTCTTGGTGTCAATAAAAAAATACCATTTATTACTTTCAAATAAACGGTATCTAATAATAGAAAAAAATGATGAAAAATGGCGAAAAATAAAAAAATCTAGTATTTACTACTAGATCATCTTTTTTATTTTATCAACATAATAATAAATAAACTCCATAGGCGTTGGTATTCCTGTCTCATAATTCACTTTGGCTGTATAATATGTTGTTAAATCTTCTATTGATGAAACTCTCCAAGCATGTATAATTGCATTTTGAATTCCATTAGTTATAGTATTTCCTGATTTTTTATATATTTTCGTTAAATGTTGTATAACATTTATATTACTATTTTCGTTTTGTATTAAGTATAATATAGCATCATGAATATATTTTCTTCCTTTTAACTTTGCTGTTACTCCTATCAAATCCAACTCATGATAAATATGTTCTGAAATTTTACTTTCACTTTCTCGTAATTCCTCTTCTAAGTTTTTAATATCTGATTGTATTTCTATTTTTCTTAAATTAATGAATTTATTTAAGACTTGATTACATGAATAATTAGGATGATCTTTATATAATATAAGATCAACTCCATTCCTATGTAGTATTTCATAAGTTCTTTTTGAGTTAACATGTGTAGTTACAATTACAATTGGTACATAATTCAAATTTAATTTTTTTAAGTTTAATAAAAATTCTAGAGAATCCGTGTTGCCTGATGTGCTATTATTTAGCTCTAAATCTAAAACTATACCTTCTGGGTGCTTCAACTTTACATATTTTAATCCTTCTATGTCTGAATCTGTTATTCCAACTAATTCTATATCTTTTCTTTCTTTGATACAATTAACAAATCTATTACAGTCATCAATATCATCTTCTATAATTAGTATCTTCATTGCTTTAGATTCCATACTATACTCCTCCTTTTATTCTTATTATGGATAATATACCATAAAACCTCATTGAATACTACATTAATGTAGAATATTTTCCTATATATTTTCGGTTTTTTTAATATAAAATGAACAATAAGTATAAGGAGTGGTTTTTATGAATATTAATCATAGCAGTAAAGAAATAGAATTAGATAAATTAGAACAAATAGAAAGAGGCAAAAGAATTAAATTTATTAGAGAAAATGAACTACATATGAATAAAACTCAACTTGCTAAAGAGATTGGCATTTCTGGACAATTCCTAGGATTAGTAGAAGAAGGAAAAGGTAACCTTGTCTATAAAAGTATAAAAAAACTAAGAAATATAAGTGGACATTCAGCTGACTTTATTTTATATGGTTTTGATGATACAACTATAACTAAAACCAAAGAATGTTTACAACATTATTCTGAAGAAGAATTTATTTATGCTACTAAAATAATTACACAAATTGCCACTTTCATAAAAAACACTTAATGTTTTATGTATGTTTTATATTGTTTTGAATATATCGTATTGACTTTTTGTATTTCTTTAAATAAAATATTCCACATAAAGTACTAATATATATACTAAAAGGTGGAATATTTTATGATTACAAATTATTTATTTTTTTTAATAGCTTTACCAAAAGAAGAACTAAAAAAACAACTTTTAATTATTTTATTATTTTTTGTGTTTATCATGTTGACTTATCTATTTTTAAATTATCTAAAATTAAAATTCACAAATGAAAATAGTAATTCTCTTTTTCAAAAATTTTTAAAAAGGCTTTAAATAACTACTGAAATCATTTAATATATCACATTGTAAAAAGTTAGAAGAATTTTAGTATTTTCAAATATAAAAATCTTTCTTACAATATAAAGACTTTTTATAGTCCAAATATTTATAAAGAAAGATCTATATGTTTTTTATAAACATTTTTATTTTTGCATTTGAATTAAAAAATTATATTTATTTGCATGTCTTATTTCATCTGTCATTATTGACATAAGTAAAGTATAACTTTTACCACTTGGCATAGTTCCCATTATTTTTCTATACTTCTTAATAGCATCAAGTTCCCCAAATAATGCCTTTTCTAAATTTTCTTTATAACTCATTTGATTATTGCTACTATTTGTTAAATTATCTGCTGGCAAAATTTGACCTGTAAAATCATAATATAATTCTCTTAAAATTTGATTATGTTTTCTTTCATCATCTCTAATACTTCTTATTATATCTTTTTCTTTATCAGTTGGTGCTTGTTCTATTAATATACCATAAAACATTTCATCTTCTTTTTCATCATCAACAGACTTTCTTATCAAATCAATTGCTTGATTTAATGTTATAATTTCTCCACTTTGCTCTTTCATCTCACTATTTCTGTAATTATATTCTCTAAATCCATAATATGGATTATACATATTATAATTAGGATACATTTTATCCCCTCCCTTAAGCTATAATATGTATTAAATATTATTTTGTTAAATAGCTTACTAATTTTGCATTTTTATTTGTTCATCTTTTATTAATGGATATCTAATAAGATTTTCACTATTCAGATTTTCTTTATGCATGTCTATTGCAGTAATTTGATGATTATCGTATGTTGTATAATAATAAATTCCCTTACTTGCATTACAACAAGATGTATAAATTGTTATTTCAAATATTCCATCATCTAATTCACAACATCCTCTTTGTTGTTCAACAGAATTAAGTATATGAAAAAACTGGCTAACACTTTCTTTTTCTTCTTCTTTAGATACTGAATTCATTTTTACAAAAGCTGCTCTTATGAATCTAGATTGAGATGATAAATCTCCTGGAAGCCCTATCGCTCCCATACCTCTACTATATTTCTCTAAATTTAACGATTTTGCAAATGTGTTTTTTGGTGATTTAGTTGATAAATTCATATAGTTATTTAATTCGAACATTTGCTTATCAAATGTAGGATTATTGGTTAACACTCCTACTGGATTTTCATATATTTTTATTCCATCTTTTACAGCTTCTACTGTTATAGATTCTATGCTATCTGAAATAATCCAATGTAATTGTGCTAATGGTAAATTTGTGCTAAATGGTTCATCTAAAAAATTTATTTTTTCTATTAATTTTTTTGCCTCTTTTACTGTTGTACTCTGACTTAAAATCCATGGAATAAATTCAAATTGCGTAATATTATCTTTTCCTTTTATTTTTTTATTATATTGTGCATTTCCTACAAAATTTAGTCCTGCTATTCCTAAACCTTTTTCGTTTACTGCTTCATAATATAATGGATAATTTTCTGTAACATATGCCATTCCTATTATGGCGTAGTGATTTTTGATATTTTGCTTATGTCTAAAGTTAAATTCATAATTTCTTGGCGTTATTGTTACTTCATCTCCATATGAAATTTCATAGTCTAGTGTCCTTCCAAAATAGAAATCTTTTGTTTTGTATGTTATCGCTGTACACATATTTATTTTCTCCTATTCGTTTTTATTCTTTTTGTTTTATTATATCACTTTTGTTTCTTTTTGTGTTGCTTTTTATTATTGATTAATGCCTTCGGGTTATGAGCGAGGTTTGACCGGTTTTTGTGGTTTTGTGAAAGTTAGAGTTTTTGTTGGTATTTAGGTATTTACGAGAGTTTTGGTTTACAGAACATTTGTGTCTTTTTAGGGCATTTTTGGAGAAGATTTTACCCAATTTTTACCCAATGGGTTTAGTACGTTTGTTCTCACAAAATTGGATCTTGTAAGGGATATTTTTATTAAGAAAATTTTTAATTTTTAGGAGGATTTAGATTATGAATAATTTTAGAGAAGTTAATGATGATATTTTAAGAGATTGGTTAAGTTTTAGAGAGGAAATGGTTTTAGGCACACTTACTAAAGAAGATAGAAAACATTATATTTATTTTGATGAGATTGCTGAAAACATTTTAAAAAATGTTCCTAAGCAGAATCAAAAGTATGTGAAAAATCAGTTAGATAGACTTGATAAGAATTTTATGGATTATATTTGTTATTGGAATGAAAAGTATTATAGGAATGGACTTTGTGATGGGGTTGAGTTAATTATTGGTTGTATTGATAAATAGTTAAAAACATACAGCAAAAGGCGAGTCAATTCTCGCCTTTACTTACATCTTTTAGCTCTAACTTTACTGTATTATTTATTTCTTTAATCATATCAATAATTTGATTTTTCTCTTCTTCAACAATTTCTGGCTCAAATATTATTTCTTCTAATTCCTCTCCTCTATATAACATATTTATAAATTGTATATAATCAAATTTAATGCTTTTATCTTTACATTTTATAGTGATATTCCAACTTTTATTTCTTTTTTTGATATCTATTTTCATTATTATTCTTCCTCCCTATATTTCTTGAAATTATACTTTTTAAATCTCTTTTTAATTGCTTTCTTCCCTCCATCTGTTATTTCAGCAATATAATCTATCACCGGTTTTCCATCTATTTCCCCTTCTAGTTTTTCTGAAACAATCTTTATTTTATTATCTGAATTTCTGCATAGTATTATATTTTGAGCATCACCTAACATAGGAATTGTTGCATTATGTGATACTATTAGAACCTGTTTATTTAGTTTTGCTCTTTTTAAGCTTCTTATCATTCCATCATTAATGTAACTATTTGCCAAGTTATCTTCTGGCTGGTCAATTATTAACGGAGCATTATCTTCATCATATTTCAACATTATATCTAATATTATTGCAGTCTTCCATCCTGGACTTAACTTTTCAAAATCATTTCCTTTAAAATCAATAACTTTATATACCTTTCTATTTTTGCTAGATATGTCATTATATATGTTATTTGCCAAATCCTCATAATTTGATATTTTAGATTTTACGAAATTTTCTTTAAACAAATCTTTAGGGTTTAAATCAGATAATGATGATATTTTAATTTTTCTAGTATTAATATAACTTTTGATTGTATCTAAAAGAATATCTTCAGATATTTTTAGATTATTAATTATATATAGTTTATTCCCCTCAAACTCTTTTTCAATACTTTTTATTTCATAATTAATACCTAACATTGCTTTTAGAGATTCATAAAATTCATTTGTTCCAGAAATATAAGAAGCAATGTTTTTAATTAATGTTTTTTTATTTTTTATAATACTTGAATTATTTGAATTTCTTATATTTATTTGATCATCATATTTTTTTATATATTTATTTATGATTTTTCTTATCTTTTCTTCAAATTTATATTTTTTATTTAATTCTGTTATATCATCTATTATAATATCAAAATTTTTTTCATTTCCTTCATATAATGGGTTTCTTTTTACTGCTTTTTTTATCTCCTTTATTTGCTTTATATCATTTGTCATATCATCTTTTGTATACTTTATTTTCTCTATCAAGTCATCATTGACTTCTAATAATTGAATATGATTTTCTGTTACTTCTCCTTTAGTTAATAGATTGTTAATGTTTGGTATTTTCTTTATTTTTTCATAAGATGTTTCAACTTTTTTTATAGATTTAACAAAATTATTCAGTATCTTCTTTATTTCTGATAATTGTGCATCTATAGCATTTTGATTATATTCATCCTCTGGAAATAAATCTTTTATTATAGGAATTGTATTCAATTCATTTTTATTTCTTATAGCTTTAGCTATAAAATTTTGTTCTATATAATATGGTTCTGCACCTAATTCATCTTCTATTTTCATATTTGATATTTTAAAATCTTCTTCATATGCACAATTTTCTGTTTGATTAATAATCTTATTATACACAGAATCAACCAATAACGATTTACCTGATGATGATTCTCCTATTATTACATTTAGACCTTGTGTTAATTCAACATCTATATCTATTTTTTCATTTTTTAATTTTATAGATTTTATTATATTATAATCATCTAAAGTTGGATTGATTCCATACTCCAATCTACTATCTTCAGATAAAGCTAACTTTAATCCTCTAAAATCAGGACTAGCGTACATCCAAGTAGGAACAAATTCACTTGCCTGATCAGATTTAGCAGCTGGATATTTTGCTGGATTATAATTATCAGAACCAGTGATTAAATTTACGAAACTTTCTATTCCTAATTTTTTCAAATATGCTTTAGTGCCTTCTAATCCTTTATTACTTCTCGCTGAAAATCCTTCAATTTGATTATAATATATAGTTCTTTCTATTGTATCATCACATGTAGTATTAGAATCTATTGATGTTTCAAAAGTAGCATGGTTTTGCCCTCCATGTGGAATTAATATAAAATCATAATTTTCAAACGCATTTATTATATTTTCTATTTTAGGAATACTTTTATCCATTTTTTCTACTAATTTCTTTGGATAAAGTTTATCTAATATTAAATTTACATTATCTATATCTTCACTATTAATATTTTTAATATCAAAATAAATATGACAGTGATAAGCTGGCTTTGTATCATGATTTTTTATATGTAATTCTGTGCCTAAAATAATCTTTATATTTTCTTCTTTTTTATTAATAAATTTTAAATATGCATCTTTGTTTATAGTATTATGATCAGTTAATGATATTAGAGCTTGTCTTCCTTTTGCTTCTTTATTTATATTTCTTATTAGTTCATCTATATTATAACTTTTATTTAGATTATCTGCATTCTCAGATGTATGAATATGTAAATCAACATATATTGCTTCCATTATTTTTCTCCTTTTTGTTTATTAAATGCTTCTTTTATTGCCTTATCTAGTTGTTCCTGTACGCTATCTTTATTAAAAATACTTCCAAATATTTGACTTGTTGCGCTATTTATTGACTCATTATTAGCAATTTCTGTTGTCTTTTTAATTTCATTTTCGTTTTCTAATTTTATTATTTCTAACTTATATTTTTGTTCAACTTCTTTTAATTCGAGTTCTAATTTATGTTTTTCTTTCATTGCTTCAATATCTATTTTATGTTGGTTCATCAGCTTTTCCATATCTGCATTGTTTTGTATTTTTACTAATTCAATATCTTTTTTATTTCCACTTCTAGCTACTAAATATGTTATAACTCCACTAATTAATGCAGTTATAATTGAAAAAATATGTGTTTCCACTCCTTATCACCTCTTTCCCATAATATCACTTATCTTCATTCTCAAGTACTTGTTATAATTACTATAAATTTTTTAGTTAATAATTCTATATAAAATCTGAACACCAAAATTCAAATTTTTAAAATTTTCGAGTCATATTGTATTATTATATAATTTCTTTTGCTTCTCTTTCACTTTTAAAATAAAGTGTCTTTTTAAGTTTTCTTTCTTTTCCTTTAATAGTATTTATCGTTCTCGAAGTATCGTTTTGCTATTTGTTATGAATTTACCGTTTTTTTATTAAACAAATTTTCCATACTTACATTAAAATACTTACTAATTATTACAGCATCATATAAACTCATTTCTCTCCTACCTATTTCACAGCTTGTTACTTTAGATTTACTTATATTTAAATCTTCAGCCATTTTTCTTGTGATACTTCTTTTAGTCTCTTCTGTACTTTCAATTCAACTCCTTGTCTTTAATTCATTTACTACCTGCATTTTTTAATATATATCATATTTGTTGCAAAAAAATTGTCGAAACTTGTCTATTATTATCAAAAAAGCAAAATAATTAATTATACTTTTTATAATATTAATTATCTTGCTTTCTCTTTAGTTTACTTTTTATTTAATTTAACTTCACTACCATCATCCAATATTTTAACTACTTTGCTAAAATCTTTCGCTCCAATATGTGAATAATAGTTTCCACCATCAATATAACATGATTCACATTTGCAAGTTACTAAATCATGTACACTTTTTGATTCAATTATATCTTCACAAATCAAACATTTAATTTTCATTATAATAGTCTCTTATGTCCTTTCATATGTTATTCATACTTATATTCTTCACTATCTTCAGCAACTTTTAAGCATTCACCTTCATTTATTTCATATCGTATTTCTTTATAACTACATTTTTTCAAATGTTCTCTTAATTCGTCATCACATGCATAAATATATAATCCGTTTACTCCTCGTGTCATAAGAACTCTAACTTCATGTTTTAAAAGTTTTTCTCCAAATTTCTTTGAAGTGCCATCAGATAATGTTCTATTTCTGGTAGCTTTTTCATTATAACTTTCATTTGTATCAAAAACTATATGACCATTTCTATACTTTACAGATGGTCCAAGAATTACTCCTGAGTAATTCAAGTCAAACCCTTGAATTGTAAATGTTGAACCAACTTCTTTAATTGTTTGTGGCTGTTCGGCCCATGAAAGTTTTTTTATTTCTCTTTTTTGCTTTCTATCTAAATCTTGCTCTAATTCTCTATTCCATGGTTTATGCCATTTTCCTATTTTTACTTCCCAATATTTAAAATCCTTTTTTGATTTTTTATTTGAATTATATGGCCAATCATAAGTTGCAATTAATCTCGACAATTTCGTTTCATCCTTTAATGATTTTTTTAAAATTTGTTCCTCTAATTCTTCTGGTGTATCAAAAATTTTTATCTCATAATCTCCTAAGTCAGCCGGTAATTGTCTTATAATTCCTTTTTTAGTAAATGAATTTATCCATTCTATGACATCTTCATTTGCATGCATTCGTAATTGATTTTCTAATTTAATATAATTTCCATTCTTAATTGCTATATTTTTATATTTTTCTAATAATTCATCTTCCCAATATTGCTCTGTAGTTAAAATCTGATCTTCATCAAACATTACTACTACAACTCTGGCTCTTTTTAGTATGTCCTCTAATTGGTTATTGCCCCTATAAGATTGTTTGCCCTGTGTTAATAGAAGGTGTGCTTCATCTACAAAAACAACATCAACTGGATTATCAACAGAGTACTTATTTATAAAAGAGGTTGGTTTATATACTACTTGTCCATATTTATCAGTTAATCCTAATTTATCAGCAATTTGATTATATACTGTAATTTGTTCATCATGGTTTACAAGCAAAAAACAATTTGAAGTTTCATCAATCAAATCTTCATTATTATTCTTTGCTTCCTCATACCTACAGAATAATTCATAAAAAGTACTACTATTCAAAACTGTTTTTCCAGTTCCTGCTTCCCCTTCAATAAAAATTAATTGACCTCTTTCATCGTTTTTTAATGCTTTAATCACTTTTTCTATAATCAATTCTTTAGCCTTTTGTTGTTCCTCTGTAAGTTTATGCAATGGTGATGCTTTAAAAATAGCAGAATCTTTTATAGTTGTTTCTAATGGAAATATTTCTTTATTGTCTTTTCTAAGCTTTCTCCATATCTTTGTAAAAATATAGTTTAACTCTTCTATTGGATAATAACGATTTTGTGGATTACTTCTTCCATTATGAACTTTTTTTATACTTTCAGCACTCATTAAATAATGAATCAATCTATTTTCTATATCTAGTGTCATTGACTTATTAAAATGTTCATGACCTATAATATATAAATTAGCTTTTCCATCTGATAAATTATTTTGCCATTCATCTTCTGCTGTCATTTTACTATAATGCTGCTTAGTTCTTTGAAAAATATTGTTAGATTCACCTACATATACTTCATAATCCTCTTTATTTTTCCAGTTATGTATATATACTATAGGAAAGTTTAATATAATATCTTTAAGTTTTTCATCATTTGAATTTGAAATTTCCTTTTCAAACTCTTTTAATGAGCTTATATTGTCTTGTAATTTTTCAACAATTGGTTCTGCTACTCTCATAGTTACATTCCTCTTTTTTCATATATTTTTATTATAATTTATTATATTTTGTACTGACTCCTTTAGCTTTTTCAACTGGATATTTCTTCTTTGTTTTTTCTAACTTTTTTAAAATAATTTCTTCTGGATTTACATTTAATTTCATTGCCATTTGAATACAATATGTAAATACATCTGCTAGTTCTTCGCATACTTCTTCTTTATTGTAATTTTCACTATCCCATTGAAAGCACTCTAATAATTCTCCTGCTTCTATCGAAATTGATTTTGCTAAATTCTCTGGACTATGAAATTTATCCCAATCTCGTTCTTCATTAAATTCTCTTATTTGCTCTATTATCTCTTTCATTTTATTCCTCCAATTCTGTGGTTAATATATCACATTTTTCAAGATTTTTCCATATATTCTTGCTCATTTCTACAAATTCTTGTATAATAAGCTTGGAGGAAATATTATGGATAATCTACCTTATATAAAAAGTTCAAAAGAATCTATAGAAAATTATGCTTTGAACTTAAAAGAAAAAACATTTAAAGATGTACTATTAAATGACCCTAATATAACAAATGAAGATAGAAGCTTGTTGTTTGAATACTATAATAATCCTAGGTCCAAAGGTTCATTAGGTCAATTAATAGAAAAACATTTTTTCTTCTATGATATAAATAGTAGATCTGAAGCTGATTTTAATGAAGCTGGAGTAGAACTAAAAGTTACTCCATATACAAAAAAAGCAAATGGTAATTTAAGAGCTAAGGAACGACTTGTACTTACCATTATTAATTATATGAAAGATTATGAGGAAGAAGATTTCTTAAAAAGTCATGTGTATGAAAAATGTGCTTTAATGCTTTTAATATATTATTTATATGAACCTAATAAAGATAGATTAGACTATGTAATAAATTACATTAAACTTTTTCAATTTCCTGAAGAAGATTTAGAAATTATAAAAAATGATTATAAAATAATTATTGATAAAATAAAAAAAGGAAAAGCAGAAGAAATATCAGAAGGTGACACAAACTATTTAGGTGCTTGTACTAAAGGTGCTAATGCCAATTCTTTAAGAGAGCAACCTTTTAGTGATAAAAAGGCAATGCAAAGAGCTTTTTGTTTGAAAAATTCTTATATGTCTTATATTCTAAATCACTATATAGTAAATAAGACTGAAAAATATGAATCTGTTATCAAAGATGCTAAGATTTTAAAAGAGCAAACTTTAGAACAATATATAATTAGTAAGTTGCAACCTTATTACAATCAAGACATAGAATTTTTAAAACATAAATTTAATATTCCTTATCAAGCTTCAAATAAATCTTTTACATATTTATTAGCAAAAGGAATGTTAGAAGTAGTAAATGAAAAAATTGAAGAATTTGAAAAAGCAAATATAAAAATAAAAGCTATTAGATTAAGACCTGATGGTATGCCAAAAGAATCAATGTCTTTTCCAACATTTAAATATACAGAAATAGTAAAAGAAGATTGGTTAGACTCTGAACTATATGAAACTTTTTCAACTACTAAATATTTATTTATGATATATCAGTATGTGAATGAAGACACTTTAATTTTCAAGAAAGCTATGTTCTGGAATGTACCAGAAAAAGATTTAAATACCGAAATAAAAAGAGTTTGGGAAGATACTATTGAAAGAATAAAAAATAATGAATATGATAATTTACCAAGAATATCAGAGAGTCCTATATTACATGTTAGACCTCATGCTAGAAATGCTCAAGATACTTATCCAACATTGGATGGTAAACAAGCAATAAAAAAATGTTTTTGGTTAAATGCAAGTTATATAAAACAACAAATAGAAGGAGAGTAATTATGGCAGGTTATATTTTTTCATTAGGAAAAGATAATGCACAAGAAATATTAAAAAATTGTATATATAATGGTTGCTATTCAACAAATATGAGTCCAATAACTGAAACTACAAGAAATTTTATACCATTTGAAGCTACCTTTACTGATTATTGCAGTATGAAAACTGGAGATAATATATATTTTTTCACAAATAGAAAAATATATGGTATTGGGGAGCTAATTTGTAAAGGAAATGATTGTAAATTTGTTAATTATCCAACTGCATCCACTCCAGTCCAAGAAAGTTATGAAAATATATCTAAAGAAATGATATTAAATGATAATCCATCAAATGTTAATAATCGTTGGATTTGTATTTTTAAACCTTCTCCAGAATTTTATTGCAATCCGGTAGATATGGATGATGTTCTTTCATATAAACCAGATACATTTAAAACTTTAAGAACTTTTTGGAAAAAATCATTTACCAAAATAAATGATGAAGAAAACAATTCATTAAAAGAATTTATTTTGTTACGTAATCAGAATAACACAAATACTTATGCTTATTCTTCAGATTTCCAAAAAAGAAATGAAAAAAAATTTCAAAATAAAGACTATTTATTATCTTATAAACCAATACTTGATTTTGCAACTACACAAGATAATAAAATAAAACACGAAATGGCTTTAGAATCAGCTGTAGTTTTAGAATTGTCTAATAATAAAAATTCAGTTTTTGGTAACTGGGATTATATTTCTCATCAAGTTGAAGCATCACCTTTCAAACCAATTGACTACATGGATAAAATCGATGTTTTTGGATATAGATTTTTACCAAATACTAAAATAGTTTCTAAATATCTAATTATTGAAAACAAAAATGAAGAAGCAACTATAGAAGTCGCAGAACAAATAAGTAAATATGTAGATTGGGTAGTTAGAAATTATGCTTATGGCAATTATGAAATGGTAGAAGCATATATTGTTGCACCTAGTTTCTCTGAAAATCTGTTGAAAAACGGTAAATCTGTTGTTGAAAGAAAATATATAATTTCGAGTCATCCTGTAGAAAATAGAATGTGGAACGATTTAGGTTTTATATCTTATAGTTATTCAAATAAAAAAATATCTTTTAAAAAAGAAGGAATTTAATTTCCTTCTTTTTCAAATATTTCATTTAATCTTAATCCCATTTTTTCAATCAGTCCTACTACTAATGCATTTCCCATACAAAAATATCTGAAACTTTGTGGCATTCCTGTATCTGTCCAATTATCTGGAAATCCATTTATTCTTTCTGTTTCCAAAGGTGTTAACAATCTATAACATTTACTTTTTGGATCTTCTATAACATGTGTACTTCTATTCAAACTACCTTCACTTGTCAGCATAGTTCTAGCAGGTTTTTCCAAAGAATCTGGAAAAGCTATTGCTCCCTCTCTAAAATGATATTCATGGGGAGTTCCAGCTTTTCTTAATATATCTTTTGCCCCCTTTAGATAATTCCACTTTTCTAAATTATCGCCTAAATAATACTTATCATCAACTCCATCTTTTTCAACAATTTTATTTAATGCTGTAAATTTTACTTCTACAGGATTTACATTTTCCGTATATATCTTTCCATTTCTCATGACTCCAGCATTCTTAAAGTCCATTTTAAAGTGTTCTGAAACATCATAAATATCATCATATTCAAAATCATATTCTTTTCCATCTATATTACTATCTATATTAAATTGCTTTATAAAAAAACCGATTTTTATGGATTATATCTTCTAAATCTTCATTTTCAATTTCATTATAATATCTTGTTGTATTTTTACAAGCAAAGATAAATGTTCTTCTTCTTCTTTGAGCAAAACCATATTCTGCTGCATTAATTACTCTCCATTCAACCGTATATCCTAAATCATTAAAACACGCTAATATTACTCCGAAATCACGACCTCTTTGACCTGATGGTGATTTTAATAATCTATCTACATTTTCAAGAAGAACAAACTTTGGCGATTTTTCTTCTAAAACATCTCTTATTTGCCACCAAAGTACGCCTTTTTTTCCTTCCATCCCTTTTGCCCCAGTTCTAGCTACTGAATAATCTTGGCAAGGAAATCCTCCTACTAATAAATTATGATTTGGAATATCTTTTTTATTTACACTTGCAATATCTTCATTTATATAATTTTCACTTTTCCCGAAATGTGATACATAACAATCAAACGCATATTGATTTTTCTTTCCAGGTTCCCATTGATTAGCCCAAACTGTATTCCAATTAGAATCTGCTTTTTCTAATCCAATTCTAAATCCTCCAACTCCTGCAAATAATTCGCATACTGTTTTATCCATTTTGCACGTCCTTTCTACTTTTGCTATTATATATTTTTTTGATTATTTTGTAAAGATCTTTTTCTAAATTTATTATAAAATATTTTAATAAAAAGATCAACATTTTTTTCAAATTTTATAAATAAAATTTATTTTATTTATATTATCAAACATTTGTTTTGTTTTCAATACTTTTTATAAATTTTTTAATTTCTCCCAAAGAAATAATCATAAGGATAATCTGCCTTAATATATAATTCAGTCAACTCCATTTTATACTGTTCTAGTAACTCTAAATACTTTTGTTTGAAAACATTTTTGCAAATCCACTCAACTCCTTTACTAGAAATAACAATTTTGCCATCAACTAAAAATTTATATTGCTCAAATCCATTATCACACATTTTTTTAATAGCTTTTCTAACAGTATTTTCTTTTCTATTGAAATAATTACATAACTGTTTTATATTCATATCTTCATTCCACCAATTTTCATTATGTTCTATTTTTAATAATTCTTCATATTGCCTAATTCTATCTTCGAAAAAATCCACATCAGCATCTGTTAGTGATTTTTCCTTTTGAAAATACACTTGAGTTAATCATGCATATCCTTCTGCTAAAATAAAATATTTCCTACTTTTTACTTTCTCACTCCTCCATCTGCAAGTTGGATGTTTTTTTAGCATAACTTCTATAGCTTTTCTTAAATCTTTATGTGTTATTTCTTTTCTATATTTAGTAGTAAGACCTAGTAATTGAAATCTCTTTAAAATTTTATTATATGATAAAAAAATACTATCTAAAACTTGCTCTGAATCCATTTTCATTTTTATCACTCCTACTTTTTTAATTTTATTAATGCTAGTCTACGTAGCATTGATAGTTATCAAAATTTATTTTGCTCCGAATAATGAGGCATTTTTTAATGCCCAATATTCGCCAGCGTGGTGTCTTGACACCCTTTTTGCTGTTTAGGGCAAAATGCCCTAATACCCTTTTTGGCTCTCCTAGGGATATTTTTAATATAAATTTTTTCAAAATATTTTCAAAAAAGTTCAAATTTCTAAAATAAAAACTTGAACTTTTTTGCTTTACTTTTGTTTAAAAATATATTATAATATTTTTAGATTTTGGATTAAGTTAGCATTTAGTTTTATCGCTTTTGCTAGCTTTTTCTTTTGCATTTCTATCATTTTTTATGAGTGAAATTCCATAACACATTTTGTATAAAATTTGTATAAATTCTTCTGCTAATTTCCTATCTTCAATAGCAATTTTCTCCATCAATTCTTCTCTTTTATATCTAGTTGTAATTACTATTGGTAACTCGTTTTCATATCTATTATTAATAATTCTATACAACCTTTCTAAAGCCCATTTACTTATTGTTTCACTCCCAAAATCATCGATAATTAACATATCAACATTAGAATAAAGTTCCATAATTTCTGACTCTGTCGTAACAGTTTTATTAAAAGATTCTTTTATTCTATCTGTTATAGAACTAGTCCTTTCCAATAATGCAATTTTTTTATTTCTAATAATCTCATTAGCGATACTTGCTGCTAAATGAGTGTTTTCATATCCTATACTTCCATATATAATAATTCCATCTTTAACTTTGTTTTCTGTGCATAAATGTGTATATTTTATTAATGTTGTTAATGCTTCTTGGTTATCTTCATTAATATTAAAGTTTACAAAATCACAATATTTCAGTTTTCTTTTTATACAACCCTCCTTATATATTTTATTTATTATTTCTCTATATTTTCTTTGTTTTTCTTTTTCATTTTTATTTGAATCATATTGTTTCCAAAATGCAATTGCTTCACTACAATCACACCTTTCATATTCTACCATATCGTGATTAACATTTGCATAAAGATAACTTAATCCTACTGGCTTTAATTTTTTATTGCAAAATCCACATTTTGCACCTTCATTGGTGATAACTTTAAAATTCACATTTTCTAAATCCACTTCTATTCTCATCTCCTTCTTTATTTAATATATTTTTAATCTTATTTTCTTCTTGTGTGTTATCCAACGTTATTGTAACGTTACTTTCTTCTTTTTCACTTTTCAACTTTTCACGATATTTTTGTTGTCTAATTCTATTTTGTTCTTTATATTTTTCATATGGCTCAATGCTTTGATACTTGTCCCAATTTTTAATTTTATATGCTCCATCTTCTACAATTAGCATATTTAATTCTAGAAATTTTTGAATAATTTTTTCAATTTTTTTCTTAGATTTTCCCATAATCTTTGAAAAATTTTCTATTGTCATTGGTTTATTATTGCCTATTACTAATTTTCCATTTCTATTGCATTCTACAGCAATAATTAATAATTGAATCCATACTCTAAAATATGTATCTCCATTTGGCTCTCTTAACAGTATTTGAATTTTCCTATTTGAAAATATTTTTAATTCTAGTTTCAACCATTGTAAACTATACATATCCTCCTTTCCTCGCTTTCTTTGTAATCTAACTTATAGATTTTTGTTCCATATTTTTTAAATATTCATCTAGCGCTTGTACTCTAAATAAATACTTTCCACCAACTTTAGAGCATGGTATTTGCTTTCTTCTTACTAATTGATTTATCAACCAGTAAGATACACCTAAATACTCTGCTGCTTCTTTCATTGTTAGTGTTGTCCTTTGAATTTTTGGTAATTCCATAATATCACCTCCTGCCTTTTTGAAATTTAGTATTGACTTTTGTTAACATTTGTATTATATTGTCAATAGTTAACTTTGTAAATACTTTTTGGATTATTTTGATAGCAAGTTAACTTTAAGTAAATTTATATACTGTTAACGGAGGAACTATGAATAAAGTAGAATATGATGAACCTATAAATATCTTTGTTTCAACAAATGAAGAATTTACCCATAAGGCATTCTTATATGGAAAAACAAAATCATCAAAACCTAAGTATTATGATTTGAAAGACGGAGATACTGGTTATTTTACTATTGATACTATAACTAAGACACAGCCACTTTGTAGTGAACTCATCTCTTTCTTAAATTGTGATTTTGATAATTTTGATGAATGTTTTATGTGGTTTACTAAGTTTTTCACTTCATACATAATATATATTGGAGAAAAAGCTATAAATAAATTTGAAATTAATAAATTTTATTCTTTTAGTAAAGTAAAAAATTTATTTAAAGAATATTATGAAAAAATAAAAAAAGACTCAAAACATGGTCAAGAGCTATTATCAAAATTTGTTGATTATATATTTAACATTAATAATATTAAAGAAATAAATGATTTTAGTACAAAAATAAGATTTTATATTTATTATAATTCTCATTTTAAGGAACTTGATAGATTTATAAATAATCATTTTTCTATGCCACAAGGCTTTTCTTTTAGAACTATTTCTGATATTAAAGGAAATACAGAAAAAGATTTAATAAAATTCTTTAAGTCTGCACCATCTTATGAAGTGGAACCAGATTATAGCTCTAGTAACGAAAATATTTATGGGATTTTATATGTTACATTATTTCAATTTGTACTTAATAATAAATATCTTATTAAGAAATGTAAAAATTGTGGTAAATACTTTATAACAGACAATCCTCGCATTAATTATTGTAACAATTTATTCAAAGGGAAACAAACTTGTATAGATATTGGAAATCAGATTGCTCAAAGAATTAAACAAGAAAATGAAATTGTTTATGGTAAATATCGTAAGATTTATGCAAAAAAAGCAATGTTAGTAAAACGTAATCCTGATATAGAAATTTATAAAAAAGATTATGAGAATTGGAAGAAGAAAGCAAAAGAATTTATGGATGCCATTAGAAGTGAGAAGAGAACTTATGAAGAATTTGATAAGTGGCTAGACTCGTATAATTAAAAGTACGTATTAATCATCTACGTACTTTTAATTACATTTTAAATAAATGGAATATGATGGACTTCTAGTCCTGAATCAGGTCCTCCAAATTCTTCAGCTATTCTATTAGCTAAATTAATATATTTTTTTGTTTTAAATTCATTTATATCTTTATTGAATTCATTCATGTTATTATAAACTTTTTTTCTTGGAAGATAATACAGACATATAGTATTATCTGAGTTAATTTTTTTCCCTTTCGAAACTTGAAAATACTCATAAAGGATAAAATCCATAGCATGTGCATAGCCAAGCAAATATGCTGCATCAAATATTCTGTTTTGTTTCATATACTTATCAAACAAATAATAATATGAATATATTGAATTATTTATAAATTCAGGGTTCATATACTCTCCTGTTTCTTGTCTTGCCAATATTCTCTTTAACGAATGTATTATTCCATCTTGATATAATATTGAATAAATTAATAAAGAGTTTTTTTCCTTATGATACCTAGTATTAGCCTTACTATGCTCATTTAAAGCGACTTCAAGTACTGCGTCAGCCATCAAATATAAGATATCCGAATTTAGAATAACTCCATCATCTATTAATTGCTGTCTTACTTTTTCTATGAAGTTTGATCCTATTGTATTAATTACAGTTACATTTTTATTTTTTAGTTTTTCTTTCATTCCATCATCTGGAGAGACAATATAATAGTGTGGTTTTAAATCTCCCAGAGAATTATCTATAAACTGCCAAATCTTTTTAAAATCTTCATCTTCCATAGAGTATCCTATAAATAATACCGTTTTATTACTTAGTAAATATTTAATTTGGCTTCCTATTAAGTTAGTAGTTAATTCCTTATAGCATTTATCATAATCAGACTCTGTCATTACCAAAGTTCCTATATTTTCAATAGTTCCATGTATTTTATATACTTTTCTTTTATTTTCGTCTAATACTGGAATATCAGAATCATATACAATTGGAATGCATCCACATTTTTCTTCGAACTGCCTATCCCAATTTGTAGTAATGATATCTTTAATTCCATATATATCCGCTAATGGACAAAAAAATTTTTTCATTACATTATCAATTTCTGTAAAACACTTATAATAATCAAATCGTTCCATTATTTTATTTATTAGTTTTCTTCTTCCATTTGGTAAATTACAGTATTTTGTCATCAATTTAGGAAATGAATTATTATAATTTTCTCCCAACTCATCATTAACCTCCGAATACAAGGAAGACTTATAAACATTTTTTCCTTCTGTGCTAATACCTGCTCCAGCAAAAATAACAAGATTTTCATTTTTTATAGCTTCAATAATATCTTTTGGTACCTCAAATGCTCTATCATCACAATAAGCGCACTTACATTTTTTTACTTTGTTTTCTGCCATAATTAAAAAACCTCCAATCTATTTATTGAATTATATCATAAATAATATTAACAATCCAGTATTTTCCATGTATTGATTTATTTATCATTTTTAACTATAAAAATTTTAAGTTTCTTTTTGAAAACTATTGCATTTCGTTAACTATTATTGTATAATGTTTTTTGTTAACAATATGATATATACTCCTCCCACCCATAAACATACTTGAAAGGAGGTGAAATAAGTAATGGCTGGGAGTATAGAAAAAAGAGGAAAAAATAGTTACAGGCTAACAGTATCTGAAGGATTTGACCTAAATGGAAAACCTATGATACACAGGAAAACAGTACATGGAAATAAAAAAGACGCAGAAGTTGAACTAGCAAAATTTGTTACTGAAATACAAAATGGTTTAGTAATTGATGGTAAATCTCTCAAATTTTCTGAATTTACAGAAATATGGAAAAGAGATTATGGTTCAAAAGAACTTGCTCCATCAACATACAAACGTTATTGCAGAATGTTAGAAACACGACTTTTACCATACTTTGGACATTTTTATATTAACAAAATTAAACCAACCGACATCATGAAATTTTATGATTTACTTGAAAAAGATACTCAGTTAGTTAGAAAAAATGGTAACAATGGTTCAAAAACAAAAAAGCCCTTATCTGGTAAAACAATTTTAGAACATCACAGACTATTAAGAGCAATGCTTCATAAAGCAGTTTATTGGCAATTAATAGTGGCGAATCCTGCTGAACGTGTTCAACCACCTAAAGCAAGAAAGCCGAAAAGAAGATCTTATGATGATGAGCAAACTAAAATATTGTTAGAAAATCTTGAACTATTACCTAGTGAAGATACTAAGTACAAAGTTGCAATCATTCTTACAGTATTCACTGGTGTTCGCTTAGGAGAATTAATGGGATTAGAATGGCAAGATGTTGATTTTAAAAACGGAATTATCAGTATTAATCGTTCTAGTCAGTACCTAGCAGATATGGGAGTTTTCACAAAGGTTCCAAAAACAGAAAGTTCCATTAGAGAAATTGCAATACCTGAATTTATTATTTCTTTACTTGATGAATATAAATTATGGTATGAAGAACAAAAATCGATTTACGGCGGATTATGGACGAATTCTGATAGGTTATTTGTACAAGCAGATGGCAAACCAATGCATCCTTCTACAATTAGCAAATGGTTTGTTAAATATGTTGGTCAAATAGGATTACCTGTAATTAATTTTCACGGATTAAGACATACAAATGCAAGTTTACTAGTTGCACAAAACATTGACATAGCAGTAATTTCTGCGAGACTAGGTCATGCACAAATAAGCACAACACTTGACTTTTATGTGCATCCACTACTTTCTCATAATAGAAAAGCTGGATATGCACTAGAAAACTTGTTATTACCAACAAGGTCTTAATTTGAACTTTTTTCTAATTTTCACAAATTACAAATTTTCACGATAAAAAATAAAAGGCAACTAAATATATTTTTTAGGTTCCCATTGCCTTTTATAATGTATAAAAAGTATAAAATTTTAATGAATTTTTATTGATATTTAAGGCATTTGAGGTATTTATTTTACCCAATTTTTACCCAATTTGACATAAGAATGCTATTTTAAAGCATTATCGCAACCAATTTTTAGGCAATAAAAAATCGCTAAAACCGTTACAGTTCTCGTGATATATAAATTGGTTGCGGGGGTAAGACTCGAACTTACGACCTTCGGGTTATGAGATCACATGCGGGAAAATCTTTATATTTTCAGTATATATTTTTTATTTATATTCAATATTTTCATTAAATCTATACCAATTATCACATAAAAAATAGTAACTACCTAATTTCTCACCCTAAATATAATTTTTTTATCAATATTTCTATTACTAATACAATAACATTTTATTCTATTCTATAATTTTTTAGCTATCACATTGAATATATGCCAATGCTTCATTTTACCTAAACCAGTAAAATCATCTTTTTCAACTTCTATAAATTTTATAATTTTAAAATTCTCAAACAATTCTATTACCTGCTCTCTTGTTAAGAAAGTCATCTGTTCTTTTATACTCTTCCATTCATCATTATTTCCGAAGAAATTACCAACAAAATATCCATCTTTTAAAATGCTATCATTTATCTTATTCCATAATTCTTTAAAATTATTTTTATTGCAGAATGGAAGACTAAAATTAGCAACCACTAAATTATTCTTTTCCAATTCAATTTTCTCAAATTTTTGTCTTAAAAATTTAAACTGCTTCGATTCTTCTTTAGATAGTTTTGTTTTAATTCTAGGTTCAATATCTTCTCTATCTATTGCTAATACATTCCAAACCTTTTTTATTAAATATATTGTATCCCTTCCTGCTCCACATCCAAGTTCAACCGCATTACCTGGTTCAATCTTTAATTCAATAAATTTTTTAACAATATAATTAGAATTTGCATCTGCTGTACTTTCATAATATTTCTCTATTTTTTTCATATGTTATACTCCCACAAACTCAATTTTCCTTTTGCTTCTATTGGTTCATCAAATACTTCTACATTTTCTAGTTGCCAACCATAATTTTCTTTAAAAGAACTATCTGTGTATATATCTGCATTTTCTTTTAATAACATCTCTTTAAATTCTGTTGACATTTTTATACAATCTACTAATCTAACTTTTCCTAATATTTTTCCTACTGGCAAATCTTCTGGAATATATTTTGCTAATCTTTTCATTGCCTCTTTATCTATTCCTTTTCCTGCATGTATTAATAAATCTCCTCTATATTTAGTTTGCCAACTTCTAAATTCAAATCTTTTATCTCCTTGCATTATTAGTGTTGCCCAAGGTTGTTTTATTGTTAATACTTTCATATTCTCTCCTATATTTTTCTCTCCTTAAGTATTTTCTTAAACAATTCCCTAGTATTATCATATGTAATTGTTTGCATTGCCTCATCAAAATCCAACCATTTTATATCATTCACTTCACATTCCTGTGCTTTTATCTCTCCACCTGTACATTTTGCAATAAATAGGACCACTTGTTTCAATGTTCCTTTATCTGTTACATATTCCATTGTATATCTTTTATTAGCATCAATTTCTACGTCTAAATTTGTTTCTTCTTTTACTTCTCTAATTGCAGTTTCAATTTCTGTTTCATCTTTTTCGACATGTCCTTTCGGAAATCCCCAATGCCCTTTGGTTTGTTTAATTAATAACACTTTATTTTTATTTATTATGATACATCCACAAGATTTCTCTCTTTCTTTATTAGTTTCACTTAATATCTTATTCAATTCTATTTCCTCCTTTTTAACAAAACAATTATATATATATATCGGTATGTCCAATTATTTATTTTTTTGATATCCTATTACTTTTAATGAATCTTTCGCATCCTCTATAAAATATCACAATTAATTGACTCTTGTCCTAATATATCCCTTTTATTATTAAATTTCTTAATTTTAGATGTTATTTTTTAATTATTTTATTTGTTCCAAACTTACTAATTTATTTTTTCTAAAAATCATTTTTAACAAACAAGGAGATGTTATATTCAAAATAGTATTATTGTATACTAATTTAACCTCTTCATTTACTTCACACCAATTTAATAAAAAGAATTTTATCGCTCCCCCGGTGACTTACAACAGCAATTTTATTTTCTTCATACTCTTTGAGTATTCTATTTAAAAAAATATTCATTCTTTTTCTTGTATCTTCTGCACTTTCACCATCAGAAGTCTTATAATTTCTGTCTAATAATTGTTCTTGAGATGGATCTCTTGTACTTTTGTCTTTCATAAATTTTCCTAATTCTTTTAAATTTCCTAATTTTCTTTCATTTAAGTTACTATCTAAATTAATAGGTAAATTATTAGTATTAGCAATATATTTTGCAGTTGCTTTTGCCCTTGTATAACTACTTGACCAAATAACGTCAATATTCTTTAACTCAGTATTTTCGCTTAATTTCTTTGATTGCTCTTCACCATATACAGACAATATTTCTTTTTCGTTAATTATTTGAGTTTCTTCATTTGTATTTCTAATTCCATTTTCAACAACAGTTTCAGCATGTCTAATTAAATAGATTATAGTATTTTCCATCTTCAATAACTCCATTTCCCATATTAAAAGTTAATATGTTTAACTAATTTTTTCTTAATAATTCTGTATAATATATGACTTCCTTTTCTAATTTTTTCGCATATTCAATTTCTAAACTTGTGCTATCTCCAATATAATTATTTACATTCACAACTAAAATAGCATCAGATAATTCTATTCTTTTAAAATGTTCCTCTTTTAGTTTCGCTAATTGTTCTTCTGTTCTTTCAACATTCTCTATAATTGGATAAATAGGTGTCAAAATACAATTACCTAATAAAGCCATTTTTTCTGCAATTTCCATCATCTCTTTTTTGAATTTTAAACTTCCACATAACGTTATTATTTTCATTTTTTAAATTCTCCCTATCATTTTCCACAATTATACCACTCCCTGTGTACAAATCCAATACATTTATATTTCTTTTTTAGTCAAATTAACCCAAAAGATCAAGAAAAAAGCAAATGCTAAAATCTAGCAAATGCTTATAATCTTTCATACCTACATAAAAAGCTTCTTTTCCATCTTTTCTAGCAGTAACTCCTGTTATTGCACCATATTTTTTATTTGATACACCATTACTATAAAATTTTCTCATATTCTTTTCTAAGTGATCATACAGTTTGAAAATATCTGGAATTATATACTTCATTTTTGCATATGGATTTTGTAGGTTAGTCAATCATTTATTATAATAAAATATTGACAATAAATTTTTTTCTAATATAATAAATATTAAATTATTACTTTACTAAAAACTTATTTTAATAATTATATGGAGGTCTTATATGTATAATCGAATTTCTATTGTTGGAGGATCTGGTAGTGGGAAAAGTACTTTATGTAATATTTTATCTAAAGAACTTAATTTACCTGCCATTCATTTAGACAGTCTAAACTATAAACCAAATTGGGTTGAACTTGATAAAAATGAAAGAGACAAAATTATATCTGCTAAATCTTCTGAAGAGAAATGGATAATTGATGGAAACTATAACAATACTATCAAAGAAAGATTTAATAAAGCTGACTTAATTATTTGGCTAGATTACTCTACTTTTTCTCAATTAAAAGGTGTTTTTAAAAGAATAATAACAACATTCAATAAGGAACGTCCTGAAATCCCTGGTTGCAAAGAACGATTAAATTTTACTTTTATAAAATATGTTGCTACATATAATAGAAAAAAACGTCCTTTGCTTTTAGAAAATTTAAAAGATATTTCTCCTGATAAAATATTAATATTTAAAAATCAAAAAGCTTTAAATAAATGGTTAATTGATTTTACACATAACAAAAATATTTTAAATAACATTAAAAACTAAAATTTTGTAATAAATCTTTTTTATTAGAATATAATATATTATATGACCCTACAACACTAAATTCTTTAATAATTTAATAAAATGTATTGACAAAGTACAGGTTTAGCCTTATAATAATAATTGTTATATCGCGGGGTGGAGCAGTTGGCAGCTCGTTGGGCTCATAACCCAAAGGTCGGTAGTTCGAGTCTACCCTCCGCAACCAATTCGAGAGTTTTTACTTAAAGGGATATCCCTTTAAATGTAATTTTAATACAGAGATTTTACTATAAAAAGTAAGGTCTCTTTTTTGTATTCTATAAACACTTTCATACTCTATAGATTTGCCCTTCAGCAAAATTTAAAGATTTGGAGGTGCATAATATGAGTAAAAAAGAACAACCAAATTATTATGCAATAATACCTGCAACAGTTAGGTATGACACTAATCTAAAATATACAGAAAAATTATTATATGGAGAAATTACAGCATTATCCAATAAAAATGGTTATTGTTATGCTCAAAATAAATACTTTGCAGATTTATATAATGTAACAGCCGTCTCAGTTAGCAGATGGATTTCACATTTGCAACAGCTTGGATATATAAAAACAGAAGTTATAAGAAATGAAAATAAAGAAATAGTATCAAGAAATATTTACATTGTAGATATCCCCTATTATCAAAAAAATCAATACCCCTATATACAAAAAAGTATAGAGGGTATTAACAAAAATGTTAAAGATAATAATATAAAATATAATATAGATGATTTATTTCATTTAATTATAAATAATAGCAACGAAATTCCAGAAGAATTTTTAGCAATAATTGATAGGTTAGAATTTAATTATAAACCTTATATGCTTCAATATATGAAAGAAGATAAAATTAATATGGTAAAAAATGTTATATATGTTTTATATGATTTGTATAATAGTAATTTTAAATTTTTATTGCAAAATGTAAGTAGAGAATATTTAATAAATTTATATTTTTTAGCAGTGGATAATAAACCAGATACCTTATTAAATTATTACAAAAAATCTATCATAAATAGTAGTACAAACTATAAAAAAATATAAGTTTTACAGTAACAAAAAGTATGGCAAAATTAGCTTTTTTTCAAGAAGAAATTTGGCATATTTTAGAGTACAATGAAATGCATATATTTCAAGTGTTTTATAATTTTTATTACATGTTTTTTGAAGTGGAGGTAGGTTGCAATATCGGAAGATATGGCATACCTACCAAAAGGACAATTTATTGATAAACTTTTAGTTCGTATTGGAGGTGATGATAATTTTGAATTATTTTTTGAAAGATAAAGAGGAGATTTCTTTAATAAAATTTATTGCAAAATATCAATGTTTAAATGTAAATAGTGCAAAATATTTTTTTAGTAGTAGTAGATATTATAGAAATAGAATTAAAAATCTAATAGATAAAAATTTTTTAAGAAAAATTAAGTGGATACTGGTATTAGGAAAATCAGGAATTCAATATGTAAAACTATTAAATTTTGAGTACAACAAATTGAATAAAAACCAAAAATATAGAGAAAGACTATTAAAATTAAGTAACATAGCTACTTTTTATTATAATTGTAATACAGTTGATTTTATACCATCATTTGCAATAAAAGATAAAACAATACTTACGACAACAGGTAGAAGATTTATAGGAATATTTAATATAAATGGATTTGAATACTTGGCTTATCAAATTTTTAAAGAACATGACAATAGATATATTGAATCTGTAGCCTTTGATATACAAAAAGAAATGAAATATAGCAATATTATTATTTTAGTAAATGATATAAACAGAATAGATTTCAGTTATTTTGCCTTTGGGAAGAATCAAATATTAGTAATTGAAGATAATGATATTAATAGAGAAAAATTAAAATATTTACATAGTATGAGATGGAAAGAATTAATAGATAAGTATTATAGTAATGTTCATTTATCTGAATATAGCTTTTGTGAATATTCAAATAATAAAGATAAATTTATTAATACTTTTTACTTTATAGATACTGAAAAGATTAACAGATTTAGATATTTTATAAATGAGAATTCCACTAAAAGAACATATATTATTTGTGATGCAGAACTGGAAACAAAATTACGAAAAGAACTACCTGATGCTAACTATTGTATGGTGGATTTTGAAAAATATATTGATAAAGAGTGAAGATATTATTGTTGTTAGTTGGAGAGTAATAACTTAGATTACATTATAAGCAGAGTGTTTCGAGATTTAGTGCCACTCGGCTATAATTTGGAAAACATATATCAAATTATAAAGATTTTTAAATTGTGATTTTAATGTTGATTATACATAAAAAAAGTTAAAAATAGAGATGGTAAAATTGAAGAATGCTGGTAATGAAAATTTAAATATTACAATCTTTTTGCTATTATATGGAACTATTTTAAAAAATATTATAAACTTTGAAAGGATATATAAAGTTAATGGACTCATATAAATAGAAAAATAAATGTTAGTTACAGATTTTATTATTACAAGACATAGGAAGGGGAAAATAAATGGAAGAATTAGTGGTAAAGGCTAAGAAAGGAGATAAAGAAGCTTTTACACAAATAGTGTTAATATTAAAAGAAGATTTATACAAGATAGCAAAAACTAGAATTACAAATGAAGCAGATATAGAAGATGCCATTCAAGAAACAATGATTGAAGCATATAAATCTATAAAAAAGATAAAGGATGTAAGTAAAATAAAGCAATGGATAATTAAAATATTGATTAATAAATGCAATAGAATATATAGAAGAAAATACAAAAAGGACATTTCCATAGACGAATATAATTTAGAAAAATATATTATTCTAAATGGATATAAAGATGTAGAAAACGATTTAAGTTTTTACTCTTTATTAAAGAATCTAAATTATAAAGAAAGAATAATATTAACATTATATTACATGGAAGAATATTCAGTAAAGGAAATTAAAGAAATAACTAAAATGAACGAAAACACAATAAATACTTGTTTGCATAGGGCAAGAAAGAAAATAAAAGAAGATATAGGAGGAGAATTTGTTGATGAAAGAGTCAAGTGAGGAAAAAATCAAACAAATTTTAAAAAGCAAAATAAATATTCCAAGTGGGTATGTTGATGCAATTAATACAGCGTTCATTAAAAAGGGAAAAAGTAATCATTTTATAAAAATATTAACAACTACTTGTGCAGGAATTATATTAACCAGCGGAATTGTTTTGGCAGGATATAATATCTATCAAAAAATATGGAAAGAACCAGAGATGGTTAAAAATAGCGATATAGAAAAGTCATTAGAAAATAAAGAAATCTCAAAAGAGGATCAGGAGAAGTTAATTACAACTGAAGAGGCAAAGAAAAAATCATTAGAAATATTAAATGCACTTGGATATGAAGAATTAAAAATTGAAGAAGCAGAACTTAAAAATTCAAATAATACAATTTATTTTGATATAAAAATAGTAGGCAATAACAAGTTTAATGTTTTAATTGATGGTAAAAACGGAAAATTAATTGGAATTAATAACTTAAATAATATTTATAATGATATAAGTCAAATATCTGAAATGGAAGCAAAAGAAGATGCTGTATATATAAGTGAAAATTTAAAACTAGATAACGAAAAATATGAATTAAATTATTGTAAAGAAGAAAGCAGTTGTTATGGAGAAAAGCAATATAAAATATGGGTAGCGAGTTTTAATAAAAAGTATGATGAAAGATATAATCCCTATGACAGTATGAAAATTTACTTTTATGAAAGCAATAAAATCATAAAATTAGATTCTGTAATAATCAATAAAGATGAGAATTTTCAAAATAATGAAATAAAAATTAGTGAAGATGATGCAAAAAGCATTTCAATAGAAAAAGAAAAACAATTAAGTCAATTAGAAATTATTGATATAGCCTCTGAATTAGAAATAAGAAAAATGAATACATATATTTTCAAATTAGAAAATAATATTGATGATGCTAATATAGATGAAAGTAACGAAGAAACTACTATATATAAAACAGAAAATATTACGCGAAATGTATGGATAGTGAGAATAAAGCACAATAAGCCGGAAAATATAAATTTTAGCACAAGCCTAGAATATAATAAACAAATGGATAAAAAATATTATATTGATGCAACCACAGGTGAAATAATTGGAGGAGAAGACTTTTTTGAAAAAATGAACAATCCATTGTATAACTAATAAGCCAAGAAGGAGCTGAAATACAACTCCTTCTTTTGGTAGAAAGCTAGAATATGGTTAATTAACTAATATAGTACCAGTATTCAATAAAAGCTCGTCTGTAATATCCAGGCGGATTTGAGATGCTACTTGCATCAAAGAAGATTTGGACTTGTTGACCGTAACTTACTGGGCAAGTAACCTCAAAGTCAACAAGACCACTTCTATTATCATCCTTTGTAATACTAGCATTTCCAATTGCCCCACCATATGCATACCTTATTTGTGCAGTTAATCTAATGGGGCTTACAGCAGCATGAGCATCTTCTCCATAAAAATGCCCTACTATGTGTAAAGTACCTGTTCTTTTGATTGTTTTTACCTGCGTTAAGTTGTTATCTGTCATGTGCATAGAACCAACATAGGTTTTAGTTGAACTTGACCAATCTTCGGCACCAGCTGCAAATGCAGGAACTGCAGATGTTATTATCATTGCACACATAAGTACAAAACTAATAATAAACCGTGTTGCTTTATTTTTTACCTTCATAATAAAATATCCTCCTTAAAATGCATCAGTAGTATTTTTCTAGCTCTCTACCTGTATCTATTCAAAAAGGATAGATATTAATTATATATATAACTAGAACAGAAAAAAGTAAAAAAAGTAAAAAAAAGTAAAAATGTGAAAGATAAAAGTATATAAAAGGACTCTTATATTATAGGGGAAGTGAGAGTATGACAAATGTTCTAGTAGTAGAAGATAATTTTTATCAATCAAAGCAAATTATTAATTATTTATCTCAAAGAAATAAAGAATTAAAATTATATAGTATGGTTTATTCTGGAGAAGAAGCATTAGAAATAATAGAAGAACAAAAAGTTGATATTATTATACTAGATTTAAAATTAAAAGGGATGAACGGAGTAGATGTTATTAAAGAAATTGAATACAAAAAGATAGAAAAATATAGAAGTTCCATAATTGTTGTTTCTGGAGATTATTCTATGATAAGACAAGTTTATAATAGTGATTACATATATAGATGCTTTTTAAAACCTTTTAATTTTAATGAGATTGAAGAAAGTATAGAGAAAATTATCTGTGAAAATAATTATGAAATGGAAACAGATGTAAAATCAAAAATAAACAAAGAATTGAAAAAATTAAAATTTAATTTTACATATAAGGGAACAAAATACTTATCTGAATGTATATATCAAATATATAAATCAAACGAATCGGATGTAGATAATTTATCTAAAGAGTTTTATCCTATTGTGGCAGAAAAATATAATAAATCGGTTAATACTATTTATGGAAATATAAAGCAGGCAATTAATGCAATGTTTTTTGATTGCGAAGAGAGAATATTAAAAGAATATTTTAAATATAGTTTTGTCGTTAAGCCAAAGCCAAAAGAAATTGTTTATATAATATTAAATAAATTATATGGATAAATTTACTTTTTTTTACTTTTTCCGTGCCGTTATGGCAAAATATTTTATAATGTATAATGTATACTGCATATGAATTACATAGTGCAACATATGATATTAAAATGGCAAGTGTCATTTTAATATAACAAGTATGTGAGAGATATTTTTTTCATAATGGAGGTATAGAAGATGACAAGATTTAAAGCAACATTTCTATCACTTTTTCTAGCATTAGGTATGATACTAGGAACAACTACAGCTTATGCTGCTGAAACACGGTCAGGAACAGAAGTTTGGCATTTAGGAGAGGCAACAGTTGGCTCTTTTGTAGTTGAAAATGATAATCTTACACCTGTGAAGACAATAGGAGATGATGGAAAGTTATTTATTTGGACGCAATTTTCACGTGCAGATAGTTCATCGTATCCACCTATTGTTGTAACAGTAGAATTAAGAGATTATGATACAGGAGCAGTTCTTGACAGAGTTCAATACAAAGAAGGCGAAACAATAGATCGCGTTTTATATTATCCTAATGCTAAAAAAGGACAAAGAATCCAAGTGTATTGGGATATTAGCAGTCAGTATAATCCACCTGGACCATACAGAAAAGCAAATATAACATATGGTTATATACTTTATCAAGATGAAGTTCCACCTGAAGGACCAGGAACTGACTAAAAATACTCTTTGAAAAAATCAAAAATTAAGTAACTATAAATTTTCAATGCTCTCACATACTGGGGACTAACTTGTTTAGTCCCCATCATTAAATAAAGTAGAAAAATGCTTTACTTTTCTTGATGTTTAATATATATTGGTTAATATAATAAAGAATACTGAACAAATGTTAATTTTTTTGGAGGAGGAAAACTGATGATAAAATTAAGAATAAAAATTATAGGAATTATATTAATAATGATTTGTACTTTACATAGCATAGTTTTAGCTTCATCATCTACTACTAGTTTAAAAAATGAGCAAGCTGAAAATAACAAAAAAATAAATGAAGCACAATCAGAATTAAAAGACATTCAAGTAGAAAAATCAGATACAATAAAACAAGTAGATGAGTTAACCTCACAAATAACAGAATATCAAAAACAAATTAGCGAAATAGATAGTAAAATCGAAGAATTAGATAATAAAATACAAACTTCACAAAAAGAAATAGAAGAGGCACAAAAGAATTATGAAAAAAAAGAAGAATTATTAAAAGCAAGATTAGTTGCTGTTTATGAATCGGGTGAAACTTCTTATTTGGATGTTTTATTAGGCTCAGAAAGTTTAATTGATTTAATTTCAAACTATTATTTAGTATCTGAAATTGTGATAAGTGATGAAGAATTATTGGAAGAAATACAAAAACAAAAAGAAAATATAGAAAATTCTAAACATGATTTGGAAGTAAGCCAAGAAGAAATGAACACATCAAAAGAACAAAAACAAAATGTATCTGAAGAATTACAAAAGTCAAAAACAGAAAAAAATACATATGTTGCAAAATTATCAAATGATGAGAAAGAAATACAAGAACAAATAGAAGATTTAAACCAAGCTAATAAGTCAATAGATGATAAAATAACCGCAATTATAGCATCTAGCAATAATACTAGCAGTAACAATAACTCTAACAATGGAAATATTAATGTAAATGTAAATGGATCATCCTCAGCAGGATTTATAAAACCAGTTAATAGTTATGTCACAACTGGAATGTATTATTCAAGTGGGCAATATCATGGTGCGGTAGATTATGGAGCAGCAGGAATAAATGGATTACCTGTATATGCTGTTGGAGATGGAGAAGTAATCCTAGCAGAAGCATTAACTACAAGTTATGGAAATTATATTATTATAAAACATGATAATGGACTATTTACTTTATATGCACATGGACAAGCAGGCTCAATTGCAGTTTCAAAAGGGCAAAGAGTTTCAAAGGGACAACAAATTATGAGAGTAGGAAATACAGGAAACTCGACGGGACCACATTTGCATTTTGAAGTAAGACAATATCCAGGATTATATAATAACAGAGTAGCCCCTTTAGATTATATACCTAGATAGAGAATAATAGTATTGATATTTCAAGACGAAATAACTTAGAAATCAGAACAAATGCTTATATGATAATCCTAATAATTTAATTATAATAGAATACATCTCTATGACCAGACAGAGATGTGTTTTTTTTGTTGTCTAATCTTCTTATTGTAACAACTAGAGCTACAAATAAGGCAATAGCGACAACAGTTACCATTGCAAGTTTACCAATTAGTATGTAAATAAAAAGTACATAAACTTGTTCAAATAACATATACATCTCCCCGTTCATAAAGAAAGCGACACTCCACACACTGTTTTACTCATTTTCTTTTATTATTAGACTTATTTGTTCGTTGTAAATCAAGCAAACAAGTCTATTTTTTTAAATAAAAATGAATACAAAAAATTAATAATAAAAATTTTTTGCCATACTAAAATTGCTTAAAAATGCCTAAATATCAATAAAAATTTTTTTTTAGGCGTGCTTATTGAAATTTACAAAAAAAGGTTATAAAATTATATACGAGAAAGGAAGTGATTGGAAAAAAGATTAATAAAAATATAATATAGTGTTTCAAAAAAATTTGCCCTTCCATAAGGCAGTTTATAGTAAATGTGCCTAATCTATATATGGAAGTGATATAAATGAATGAAAATTTTAATGAAAAAATTGGTTTAAATGTTAGTGAAGCAGCTAACATGCTCGGCATTAGTAAAAACTTAATGAGTGAATTAATAAAGTACCCTGATTTTCCTTGCATTAAGTTCAAAAGAAGAATTGTCATTAACAAAAAGAAATTACAGGAATGGTTTGATAAAAATTCTGGAAGATTTTTTGTATAACATTGCTTTCCTCTATATTTTGCCCTATAATAGAGAATATTAAATATTGTGCTTTTACTTTTAATGTTCTCTATCTTGAATGGAGGCAAAGTTATGGTAAAAACATCGCAAAACCAATCCGTAAAGAAAAAAAGAAACACCAGAGGAATGGGCTCTATTAGACCCAAAAATGGTGGATATGAAGGAAGAATAACAATAAAAGCAAATGGCAAATCAAAACAAATATCTTTATTTAACAAAGATAAGAGAATTCTAGTGCAAGAAATGATAAAAGCAAAACAAGAAGCAAATGACAATGAATATGTAGAAAAAGACAAAATAACTTTAGAAGAGTGGCTAAAGAAATGGATTCGTATTCATAAAAAACCATTTGTTAAGCCTAGAACTCTACAAGGGTACATTGAAAAAATCAAAACAAACATTATTCCCTATTTAGGTAACTATCCTATGCAATCGCTAGATAGATTAATTCTTCAAGAATATTTTTCAGATTTAACAACGGGAAATGAAAAAAATGGCATCAAAAAATACTCTCCTAAAACAATTAAGGAAATAAAAAGTATTCTAAATATGGCTTTTACAGATGCTGAAATTGATAAAATAATAAAATTTAATCCTATTCCAACAATTCGTACACCGAAAGTGCAAAGACAGAAGAAGAAACCTATTATATCACCAGCAGAGCAACAACAATTAATAGAAATATTATTGTCTGAAACAAATGGACTATGCTATATTTTTATAATGAATACAGGTGTTAGACCAGGAGAAAATGGTGGGATGAAATGGAAACATTACAGCTATGAAAATGCTAATGTAAAAGTAAGAGATAATTATGGAAAAGTAACCTATTATGATGATAATTTTGAAAAAATCGAATCTACTTATGAAGAAAAAGACTTGAAAACACCATCTAGTTATAGAAACATACCATTGCAAAATTGGTTAAATAATTTAATGCATACATATATGCTATATGTTATGAAACAAAAAGGATATACCAATAAAAAACAGCTAGATGATGAGTATATTTTTATGAATAGTTTAGGACATGCTTTAAGTAGTGATTATTTATGGGATACACTTGATAAGATTTTAAAAAGACATAATTTTAAACATTTAAGTGTTTATCAATTAAGGCATTTATTTGCGACAAGATGCATTGATGTAAACATACCTGTAAATCAAATCAAACAATATTTAGGTCATGCTTTAGCGAGTACAACAATGGACTATTATGTTGAATATGATGAAGATACGAATAAAGCTGAAATTGAAAAATTAGAACCCATCAATAATATGCAAATAGTACCTAAAATTTTAAAGGGAATGTAATATAGTGTCTGTCCTTAAAAATACAGTTTAAGGGACATGAAAGGGACATTGATAAATTTATATAAAAAATCGAAATATTAAATACTTTCGAAATGGTTGCAAGAGTAAGAATATATAAAAATTTTAAAAGATAAAAATTGGAAGAAATGGTCGGGCTCATAACCCAAAGGTCGGTAGTTCGAGTCTACCCCCCGCAACCAATTATATCAAGCATTTGCTAGCAATAGCAAATGCTTTTTTTTTATAATCCTATTGTTAATTAACATAAAACATGATATAATATATGCCATGGAAAATATATGGAGGAAAATATATGAAAAAACTAAATAAAATAACTTTAAAAGAACTTTTAGACTCTACGGACTTATTAATGCATTTATCTGATATATTATATTTTTGTGATGATGTTGAAACAATTAATGAATTCGTTAATTCTACTAGAAAAAATTCTGACTTAAACTATAAAGAAATTAAAGATTTTTTAATTAAACACGAAAACAAAATAAATAAACAAAAATTATTATTATTAATTGTAAAAAATTATTCTGATAATATACAATTAATAGATTCTATATTAAAAGATAATACCTATAAATCAAAAAGTAATAATTCTGAAACTCTGGAATTAATAATACAGAAACAAAAGCAAGAACAAAATCTAAATATAGCCAAAAAAATAGGTAAAGGTATGGATGAATCTTTTGCATTCTATTTCTATAATACAGATACCAATAGATATGACATAAATATAATTGATTCAAAAGAATTAATTGATGGTATTAAAATAAACAGTTCCGCTAATCTAAAAAGATTCAAAGAAATAAACCAAGATTTCATGGAATCTGATAAAACCGAAACTGTAGGAATTGAATATCTATTACAATCAATCGTACTAACAGATTTTAATAATATATTTCCTAATGAACAAATTGGAGATAATATGAGAACTTTACTTTTGGAAAACCAAATCCTAAAAAACAATGTTAAAACCAGAAAAGAAATAGAAAATTTAAAAAAACAAAATTATGATGAATATGAAAATTTAATAGAAAACAATAAATTTCATGATATATTATCAGATATGAAAAATTTACTAGAAAAATATATAAAATATGTAGATATTGACAAGCTTCTTGCAATTAGTGCATATAGATTTGAGGAAAGTCTAGAAAATGAATTCATATCTATAGAAAATGCACCTGCTATAAAAGAAATTTTAAATACAATTATAAAACATACCAAAAATAATAAAACATTAACTTTATCTCTACAAGATAGAAAAAATAATTCTTATGATCTTAAAGACATAGAATATTCATTAACTGATATAATTAACTGTATAAATAGATTTACAGACGACTCATATATAAAGAAATCACAAATAGAAGAATATAAAAATAAAATAAATTCAGAAGAACTTACTTTATTTGATTTAGATCCTCAATATGTAAAGATTTGTTTTTCACCTTCTGAATTAGAAAATATAGCTAAATTAAATAGTCAAAACTTACAATATGTATCTACAATATTACAATGGAATAAAGATAAAATATTAAATAATATTAAATTTCAAAAAAATTGCCCTGTTGAGTTATTGAAAGATTTTATGACTAAAAAAATTATTTATCCAAATGATATAATATCATTATATAAAGATAATATAATAGATATAGAATATATAAAAAATTTAAAAGAATATTCAAATTTTTCTAATGAAATTTCCGCTTCAGAACTAATTTCTTTATATGATAATTATAATAAAAATAAATCTGAAGAAAATAATTTAATAAACTATACTAGATATTTAGATCTTTATAAAGAAATATTACTAAATGATAATCCTAAAGAAACCGAAAAATATTCACTAAACTTTATGGAGCAAATGATTGAAAATTATGACAAAAGACATATAGATACACATATAAATCAATTAGAAGAATTTTATAAACAAGGATTATTAACATTAAATACTATTATAGAATGGAATGATCCTTCTGTAATAGAAACTTTTTTAACAGACTTATATAAAGAAAATATTATTCAATTAAATGATGTAAAAAAATTCGTAAAAAACGGTAACTTACCTTTCGAATATATAAAACAATTAGTATGGGAAGAAAATATTAATTATGAAGAAAGACTAAAACTCTTAGAAGAAGGTTGGATTCCTGAAGAAGAAATCTTTGAATTATACTCAAAGGCTCTTATTAGAGAGGATGATTTATTAAAATTATCACAAAAATCAATTATAAGTAAACAAAAAACACTTGATATTATAAATAATACTCAATTACAAGATTTAGAAAAATATTCTAATATTGTATTAGTAATAGGTGATAAACTCAAAAAAATAAAAAGAGATGATAGCTTGTATTTTAATGAAGAAAAAAACACTTCAAGCAAAAGCTCTAAACCTAAATTAATGATTGACCCAAATGAAAGAGAGGCCCTTTTTAGTTTGTTAAAAGCTGGTAAACCAAATAAAGTAGAAATATCAGAAACTAGTCCTTTCTATAATTATGAATTTTATATTATCCCTGATGAAAGTGGAAAAGTAAATTTAAATAGTGTTATAATTGCAGAAAGAATTTATGAAGAAAAAGAAGAACATATAAAAAATCCTAATACAACCATTAAATATGCTACTGATAACGCTACATACTTCTTCAAATATAAAGATTTAATGGTTCTAAGTAATTACTTAAAAAAAGATGATGCAATAAAAGAAACAAAGAATATAATCTTTAAAGCAAATCACACACTTGCAAACGATAAAAGGAATGGACATTGGGCTGCTAGCGTAATTTATGGAGTTGCTAAAACTATGTTATCATCTGACTTAAAGGAATATAGCAAAGATAATCAAAGAAAAATAATAGTTGAAAAACTTAGTAAAGTATATACTTACGATGAATTAGAAAAAATTTTAGATAAAGGATCTTCAATAGATTCCGGAGATTCTATTTGTGAAATTATAGATTATGATGACTCTGACTCTAGATAATTTTTTGTATATTATAACAACTAAAAGATACTTTTAAAAGTATTTTTATTGAATTTTTTGTCGAAATACGATATATTATTTATATTGTTTTAGTAGAAAGGAGTCCATGATTTATTTAGTTTATTAAATAATCATATAAAAAAATGAAAATAAAAAAAATATTTATTATATTATTATGTACATTTTTAATTTTAATTCCATTTGGAAATGTTCTATCAGCTGATATTGTAAATCAACCTTCAATTAGTGCAGATGCTTCTATTGTAATTGACAATAAAACTAATAAAATCCTATATAGTAAAAACGAAAATAAAAAAATGTACCCTGCTAGTACTACTAAGATTTTAACAGCAATTCTTGTTATTGAAAATTCAAATTTAGATGATTTAGTAACAGCAAGCTATGATGCTATTATGTCTATTCCAGATGGTTATTCAATAGCTAATATTCAAATTGGTGAACAACTTACAGTTGAACAATTATTAGAACTTTTATTAGTTCACTCTGCTAATGACGCGGCTAACGTATTAGCAGAATTTATTGGAGGTTCAACAGACAGTTTCGTTTCTATGATGAATACTAGAATTAATGAATTAGGATTATCTAATTCTCATTTTACTAATGTTTATGGTATGCATAATGAAAATCATTATACAACTGCTCATGACTTAGCAATAATTATGAAATATTGCCTCAAGAACGATACATTTAGAAAAATCTCTGGTCAAGCTTCTTGTTCTATCCCATCAACTAACAAATATGGCACTAGAACATATAATTCTACAAATGAACTTTTAATTCCAAATAGTTCATCTTATTATAAATATTTAACTACTGGAAAAACAGGATTTACTTCTCAAGCAAAAGAGTGCTTAGTTTCTTCTGCTTATAAAGATGATTTAGAATTAATTGGAGTTGTACTTGGAAGTAATAATCGATTTTCTGATACTCGTGCTATATATGACTTTGCATATTCTAATTATTCTATTAAGATTATTGCAAATGAAGGAGACATTGCAAGTAATATAACCATCTCTAATGCAACAAAAGAAACCGAAAGTCTGAATCTATTATTAGATGAAAGTATTCCTGTACTGATATCTAATTCTCAAGATATTTCTGAAATTTCACCTGAAATAATATTGAATGATAATATTTCAGCTCCAATTGAAGAAGGCTCTATTTTAGGTAAAATAAAATATACAGTAGCAGGAGTTACTTATTCGACTAATATTATCGCTGAACATAATGTTGAAAAATCTAAATTGCCAGTTTATATTTTGTATTTAAGTATTGCTTTTATATTTATTATAATTTGTTTTATTTTAATTTATAAAAAAAATAGTAAAAAAAAGATTTAAGTTAAAATTATAACTTAAATCTCTTTTTTAATTTTTTGCTTATTTTATATAATGTTTTTTTCTCACTATATAACTTACTCCTGCAATTGTAGCTCCTACTCCAACAGATGCTATTATAATCCAAAATGCTACTGAACCTGTATATGGTAATTTAAATGGTAATTTTTCTAAAACTCCTTCATTTTTATTACTATTGCTATTGCTTTCATTTTCTTTCACAATTTCATTTATTTGTCCAGTTACAACATTTGAAATATTAATCTTACTTAAATCTGTTTTATTTCCAGCTGCATCTTCTATATTTCCTGTTATATTATTGATGGTCATTTTACCAATATCTTTTTCTGATATTGTATATGTATATATTATAGAATTTACATATTCTCCTACAGTATAGTCGCTTTCTAAATTTCCTTCTGCTTTGTTTCTTCCAAATTTAATATTTAATACAGGTACTTCTTCAGCTGCTATATACTCATTTCTGTTTTTCATATTTTCATCTTCAAAAACGACTTTAATTTTAACTTTATCTCCTGCCTTATAATTTTTTCCTTCTTCTGCCATTATATAAATTGCCTTTATAGTTGATTTTGAATAATCAATCACTATTGGCTCATCCATATTTTCTTCATTCATTACGGTCAAATTTGCTTCATTTCCTGATAAATCTCTACATCCACTTACTTGGATTTCAAGATATCCCTCTTTTATTTTGTCATTTATTTCTAAACTAGCTGTATACTCTTTGCCACTACCTTCTACTGTAGCCACTTGTCCTCCCATTGTAACTGTTGGCAATTCTGCTAAATCTTCATTTGAAGTAATATTAACTTTTACAATATCTCCTTTATTTAAATAATAGCTATCTTTCTCTATCTCTGGAACTACTGTTATCTCTGGCGCTGTAGTATCTGCTATAACTTCACCAACTAATAAATTTATTCCGTTTGGAACTGTTTCTAAATTGCCTGTTAATTCATCAGACATTTCGTCTTGCTCTGTTACATCATCTCCTACAAATGCTTTAGTATTGCTAGAAATATATTCTTCACTTAGTTCTTTGCTTTCATCTTCTGATTCATCATTAGATGAAACTTCCAATGTTTCATTTTCTATATCTATATTTTCTTCTGTCTCTTCAATAGTAAATTCTTCTTCTTCATTATTAACTGTTAATATAGTATCCATTTTACCGGTATCATCTGTTAAATTTCCACCATTTAATCCTAATATTTTTAATATTCCATTATCTCCTTCTTGAACTTCATATTCATATCTAATAGCTGTATTATTATCTTCTATTCCAACAAATTCAGGAATTCCAACACTTGAATTATTACCAAATACTAATTGTAGCTCTGGTACTTCTCCCTTTATTTCTTCTGAAAATACAACTTTAAAACTTATTTTTTCACCTTTTTTATATTCCTGTTGTCCTTCATCTTGATCAATTGTAACTTTTTGAATAGTAGGTATATTTAATGGCTTTACATTTACTTTTATTGTCTCTTTAACATCTTCGTTTGTTGGACTACTTATTTCTATAGTTGCTTCTCCCTCAGAAATAGCAAGTATTTTATATGCTCCTGTTTCTTCATCCTTATACATTCTTGCAATATCTTCATCTGATGATGTAATAATTGGTTCTTCTGTTGCATCTATTTCTCCTTCTATATCTTGACTATTTGCACTTGATTTTAGAAGTTTAGATACTGAATTTGCAATTATATATTCCTCATCTTCTAATGATTCTTTTAGTGTAATATCTTGCTTACTTGTATATATTTTAGTAATAGACTTCTCTACCTTTACATCACATTCATCACTTATACCATCAATTGTAACAGTTACCTTTGCTGTTCCTTCTTTTACAGGTATAACTTCTACATTTCCATAACTATCCTCTTTTAATTTTACAACATTTTCATCTGAACTTTTCCACCCAGCGTCTTTATTATCTAAATTTGTGTTTACTTTTAAATATGTATATTTATCTGGTAATTTAGACAAATCATAGTTTATTGTATTTTCACTTAATTCAACATATGCTTTATCTATAATTTCAATATTAAATCTAGCTGTTTTATATTTATTATCTTCACTATTCTCATCTAACATGCTACAACATATAACTATTTTACTACCTGTTACAGCATTTTCATTAACTTTAATATTAGCACTTCCATCATTATTTGGAGTAATAGTTACCGTATCTGCTTGCCCTTCTGCATACCATCTAATTTTATTTTGAATACTTTCATCTTTAAAATCTTCATAATCGTCATCTTTTAAACTTTTAAACTTTAATGTAAAAACATCATTTTTATACATTCTATTATAATTATTAAAGCTCATTTTCTGAATGCCTGTAGCATCAACTACATTTAATGAACCATCTCTGTTAATATCTCCTCTTTCTTTTTCTTCTTCTGTAAATTGAACCAAGTTTACTATTGCTCTTTGTACCTCAAACGAATCCACCTCTGTAATAAATCCATCTTTGTTAACATCTCCTAAAATATTTTTGTTTACTTTCTTTGCAGTAATTACTTCAAATCCAGTAGTAATATTATTTTTATCTATTATTTTTAATTTTATTTCTCCCACTTTTTCTTCTTCATTATTTTCATTTAGGTATGTTACTTTTATTACCACACTACCGTTTAAAGCTGATAGTTCATTTTTTGATTTAATTGAAATTCCATCTTGACTTTTAGTAACATTTACTAATTCTTCTCCTTCAGTAACAGATAATTTTAAATTGTCAATTGAAACTAATTTATTTTTATCGTCATATACCTTAAATGTTTCTGAACTTCCTATTTGTAATGAATTTACTCTTTTATTTATAATAACTTTTAAAGCTGTTAAATCATTAGCGTCAATAGTATCATTCCCATCAACATTAGCATATTTTTTTTGAGCATCTGTAAGCTCTTGCAACTTAGATAAATATCTTTGTAATAACAAATAGTCATATTCATTAACATATCCATCTTGATTTATATCTCCTGCTATAGCCCTATCCTTTTCATTCTTATCACTTGCTAAATATAACTTATTTAATTCACTATTTCCGTAATATAAATAAATTCCATTTGAAGATTTGTTACTTTCATCTATAATAATGTCATCTCCCAAATTTCCTGATAAGTTTTTATAATTCTTTATCTCTATTGGTATACATTTATCTACATAACCAAATGCATTAGCTGTTTGTAGTATATAATTTGAATCTAAATATGCATAATAATGATATATTTCACTTTTATCTTTTTTATTTTTGTTCTTTAATCTAGCAAAAGTTGTTTTGTGTCCACATACATATATTTCTGGATTATTTCCAAGTTTTTCTTCTGTTGTTAAATCTATTATTATTTTTTGATTTTGGTATATTGTCATTTTTTGTTTATCATATGACAATTTTCCTCCTGTTATATTTATTTCACTTATTTCAGGATAACTACTATCAAAATAAACTTTATTTTTTATAACATAACTTGTAGCATTCCCCCATTTATCTGATATTCCATATATTTCTATTACATAATCTCCATATAAAGCCCCTGCTCCAAATTTATCTGTTATTGGAATTTCTATAGAGAAATTGGTTTTATTTCCTACATTTATTGTGTTTGTTTTTAAATCTACTCCATTAATTTTTATTCCACTATATTTTGAAACTTCTTCATGTGCTTTAAGATTTAATATCAATTTATCTCCTACTTTTACTGCACATTTATCTTTATCATAAATCTTATCATTTTTCTTTATTTGTAAACTTTGTATTTTAGGTGGAGTAGTGTCTACTTTAACATTCTCTTCTATCTTTCTCCAATTTCCTGCTAAATCTTCAACTTTAATTGTATATTTTCCCGATTTAGTGATTTTATATGTTTTTGAATATGCACAATAATAATCTTTTTTATTACAACTATATATATTAGTTCCATTTACTGATATATTTTTTATAGCAACATTATCTTTAGCATATACTGTTAAATACTTTATATTTTTACCTATTTCACTTCTATAATTAGTAGTAAAAGTTGGATGTTCTCTATCTATTCCTTTAACTTCTTGGTTCAGAATTAAATCTCTTAATCCTGGATATGTTATCTTTATAGTATATTTTCCATTTTTAGTTACTGGATACTTTACTTTATTATTTCCTACATAATTTCCATTTACATAAACTTTAGCATTATTGTAATTAACATTTTCCCCAAAAGTTGGATAAATTTCAATATATTTTATTTGTTTCCACCCACTGGTAGTGCTTGATTTATATGATAGAGATATATTATAATAAATTTGATTATTATTGTTGTTATTATAACTTGGATTAGTACTTGCTTTTGTTCCTGTCCAGTTAAATGATACATATGAACCTTTAAATGGTGAATTTGAAGCAGCTGGAATTTGAACTACTCCATTTTGTTTTCCCTTACCTTTACTCTTAATCGTAACTTTTTTTCCAGATATTTTAACAATATTACTATCCTTGCGATATTTAGTAGGTGCTACTATATTCCCATATGATTTTACAAAAATATCTGGCAATGTACTAATTCCTGTATTTCCATTCTTTATTGTTCCTAGATTTCTAATTATTTGTTGTTGTTTTAAATTATATCTAGCATCCTGTACAATACCAGTATTTATGCTTTCAATATTATTTTTACTTAAATCTATATATGTAATCTTTCTTAAAGCTTTCCTTCCAGAAGAAGTCATAAATCCACTTGTTTCAGATATTTTACAATTAGAAAAATTTAATCTTCTTAAATTAGGCCATTTTGAAAAATCAGGTAACGTAGTTATTCTTCCTATACTTAATCCTGAAAAATCAAACTCTGTTATCTTTTTACAATCTCCAACGACTTCATTAAAATAAAATAATGGTATGTCTATATAATATAATCCTCCTGAAGTAGGTGTTGGCGTCCTTACTGCATTTTTACATTGATCCCAATATGCTTTTCCACATCCAGTATTTTCCATGGTTTTTACTATACGCTCTAATATCAATCTACTTGATGAAGTAATTCTCGTAACTTGTGAACTAGCCAATTTTTTCTCAATTGGATTAATTGCTATTTGAGTAATACTAGTTTTATCTTCTTCATACTTAGCATCTTTTATCTTATTTGTTATACATACTAGTCCAATTATTACTTCTGCCACCAAAATAATAAATAAAAAATTTAATACTTTTAAAAATTTCATAATTTTCATAATAATATCCCCTTTAATGTTATTAATCACTAATTTAAATTTACTACATTATTATTATAGTTTCAATAGTAGCTATTTCTTAGTTCAAGAATATTACAATGCATTACTAGAAAACTACTTGCGGATATTTAAAATATAAACACTACATTCTTTAATATTTTATTTTTATTACAATTTGATTACATGCCATTTTATTTACTATTTTATACTGTAATTAGTTCCTTTATCTTATTAAATTTATTTTCTCCAATGCCATTTACCTGTTTTATATCTTCTATTAATTTAAACTTTCCTTTCTCCTTTCTGTATTCTATTATTTTTAAAGCTGTTGATTCTCCAATTCCAGGTAAAGTTTCTAAATCCGTTTTAGTAGCTGTATTTATATTTATCTTTAACTTTTTATTATTATTACTTTTTATCTCATTACTTTGTTCTACTGTTCCAGAATCTATATTACTTTCTACAATTATAGTTGACTCTTTTTCTTCTTTACTTGGTATATGAATTTTCATCCCATCTTCTATTATATATGCTAAATTTATATTTGTAATATCTGCTTCATCTTTTAATCCCCCAGCTTTATCTATAGCATCTATAATTCTGGAATTATTTTTCAATTCTACAATTCCCTCTTTATTTACGGCTCCGCTAACATGAACAATTATATTTTCGTTTTTTTCTAGTTGTTGTTCATTAGAATTATTTTCAATTTGATCATTTGTTTTAATCTCTTCTTTTATTTCTAAATTTTGTTCTTGATTGTTTAACCACTCTTCTTTTCTATCAAAAATAAAATAGTAACTAATTATTGCAACAATTGCTACAATTACTATTAATAGAATTTTATTTTTTTTATTGATATCATTTATTCTTATATGTATCTCTCCTTCCTCAGAATAATTTAGCAAACCATATAATTTATATTAATCTTATATTTTTTCTTTGGTTTTTTATATAACCACCACATTATGTGCTTTATAACTAATATTTATTAATTTGAATTTTAGTAAGAATTTTACTTGAAATAAATTTGATTGAATTAAATTTATTATAGAAAAGATAAGTATTTCAAATTGTTATCTTATCTTTTCTATAATAGTATATTGATTGTTAATAATCTTTTCCTATAATAATCGTTACATCTACTTTGCTTGAACTTGATTGACTATTTTGTATAACCCCTGTACCTAATACTTCTTTCATATTTTGTAATAAAGTATTGCTTACATCTTTTTTATCTATAATAGTTGTTTTAGAAGTTGAATTAGTAGTTCCAGTTCTAGTAACTTTATAACCTGCTCCTTCTAGTTCACTTACTGCCTTTTGTAGTTTTTTACTATCTCCGCTTCCATTTAATATTTCTATTTTAATATCACTTTTTTTATTTGATGTTACTGTATTATTAATAGTACTATTAGTTGAAATATTTGAAGTCACATTATTTGTTGTAGTTTCTGCATTTTCAGTTAACTCTTCTGTATTATCTCTATCATAAAATAATTCCTGTATTAATGCTTGTGTTGCTTTTTTATCATGTGTAAATACCCATGTTCCAGATGTATTTTTATTAGTATTGATTCCTGGTAAACTAGCTGTTAATAAATCATCTGTATTAAACTCTACTGCATATGGGACATAATCTTTTGCAACTTCAAAGTCTATATTAGTTATTACATATTCTTTTGCAACTTCTAAAATTTCTCCAATTTTAAATATATTTTCTGGTTTTGCTGTTTGTTTTATAACTTGCATAATAAATTCTCTTTGTGTTCTCATTCTTCCTGTGTCATTGTCACCATATTCCTCTGGATATGAAGTACCATCATTATTATGTCTAAACCTTACTAACTGTTCTGCTTTATCTCCATCTAATTTTTGTTCTCCTGCTTTTAAATGAATGTGTAAATTCTGTGATGTATCATCATAATTCATATCAATTGGAACATCAAATGTAATACCTCCAATTACATCTACTAATTTAATTAAAGCTTCTGTTTTTACTACTACATAATATTTAATATCTAAATCTGTTATTTCATTTACTGCTTTTAAAGTTTCATCTGGTCTATGTTTTCTACTATACAATGCATTTATTTTTTCATAAGCTGTTGCTTTAGCTGGAGTTTTCCCAGTATATGTATCCCTTGGAATAGATAATAATGTAGCTTTTTGAGTATTTGGATTATAAGAAGCAACTATAATAGTATCGGTTAAATCTACATTTTCTTGATCTGTACTAATGCCTAATATTAGGCATCTAAATTCTCCTAATTTTTTCTTAGTATTTTCGTCATGTCCTACCACTGTTGCTAACATCCCAGACATTCCGCCTCCATTTTTGCAAACTTTATATGCAAATACACTTCCTGCTATTAATATAATAAATAACATTATAAGTAAAACTTTTTTCCATACTTTTTTCTTTTTCTTATTTGTTGTTCCTTTTTTTTCTCTTTTGTTGGAATTACCTTTTTTCAAAATCGCTCACTCCTAAAATTTTATGTTATAAGTATAACAAACTTATATATAAAACGCAATAATTTTACAAAAAATTCACAATAAATAAACACAGTATAATTTACATTCTTATAATCTTTACTGAATTTACTTTTTAATAGTAACATAAACTCCAACATTAACAAAAAAAGATTGAGTCGTAACTAATACCCCAATCTCTTATTTTATAGTATTTTTTAGAAAATATTATGTTTTAAAAAACACATTTAATATATTATAAGTACTCATTGTCTTTGCTAAATACGATTCTTGCATAGCATTATCAAGTGCTCCATTTGGATTAAGTATTACTACTAATTGTATTACCATTAAAATCACATAAGTAATAATAATTCCTCTTAATAATCCGTACAAAACTCCTCCTATTTCATTAAACTGTTTTATAATTGGAAATTTTGCTACTTGATTAGCTAACGAATTAACTAGTAATAAACAAATTTTAATTATTATAAATAACACTATTAATGTTATTCCATATATAATATTTATCGATAAACTTTTAGATGTATCTGGTAAAAGTCCATTTTTTGCACTTTCTATAAGTTTACTTGAACTATCTTTACTATCATCATTTTTCATAAACTCTTCTATTTTGGTTTGTATCATTTGTTGTAACTTTTCATCTACTGTAGTATTATTAATTATTATATTACCAATTGGTTTATATAATAATAATGTTACAACCATTGCAATTATAAATGCTAATATATTTATTGCCAATGAAATTAATCCCTTTTTATAGCCCAAAAACGCTGAAGCTAATATAAATAATATAATTATTATATCAATTACAATTCCCATAATTTATCCCCTTTTATAAGTTTATAATTTCAATTTTATCTCTATAGATAATTCCGGCTATACTATCTGAAACAACAATATTAGTAATTTCTTGATTTGCCACATATCTCTTTACAAGCCATCCATCTGTACTAATGAACTCTACTTCTGTTCCTAAATTAATTGCTATAATATTTCCATATGTATATAATTCTTTAGTAACAGAACTTGCTGTATATTGCTTTATTTCATGATTTTCAATATTCACTATATTTACTAAAGAATCTGCTGTAAATAATCCCGAAGATTTTTCTTCAATTGAACATGCTCTATTTACTAAATTTACTGATTGAAATATTACTTTTTTATTTTGATTATCTATTAGTGTTATATCTTCTCCGTTCTCTATTTGATGTATAGAGTCTGTATACATACAAACTAGCTTATTTTTATTTTGATATTTTATATTAGTTATTAGCTTATTTTCTTCTCCCTTATATGTATTTTCTAATGAATTAGTAGGATCAGTACTTGCCTTATCTATTGATATAACTTTTATACTAGATTGTATCATAGTACCTGATGTGTCAACTTCTGCAATTGCTAAATACTTATTATCATTTGAGATGCTAACATCTACTGCTCTTGTTGATGATAGATATGTATTAAACAATTCTTTTCCTTGAGGATTATATGTTTTTATAACTGTTTTATAACTTGTATCTACTATTACTACTGCTACATATCCATTTTTATTAACATGTACTTGTGAAATGTTTCCTTCCACTTCCGCTTCCCAAGCTATGTCTTTATCTGAAATTAAATAGACTTTTTTCCCTTTGTTTTCTGCTATTGCTAAAAATCTATTTGCTGAACCCCAAATAGGATTTGAAATTTGTAAATCAAGTGTCTTTTCCTGACTTCCTGTACTATTATAAATTGAAAATTTAGTTTTATTTAAAATACCTATATATTTATTAAAAGCATAAATATTAGAATCTTGATTCTCTTTTAAATCTATTGTTGCTACTTTATCTTGTAATACTTCTTTTCTAAATATATTTTTATCAATCCATTCTCTTGCCTTGTCATTAGTACTATATAGCCCAATTGTTATAATTGCTATTACAATAAATACTATAATTATCGTTAAAATAACTATTTTTTTCTTATTAACTTTCTTTTCCTTATTAGTTGCGTCTATCCAAATATCTTTCATTTTATATTTTCTCCTTGGTTTTTATTAGTTAAGTTATATCAGTTTTTCATGTTTTTTTCAAGGTTTTTACGAATTTTTTAAGTTTCAAAAGTTACAGTTCAGTAAGAGATGATTATGATGTCCAATCTTTGCCTCCAACTATAACACTTAAATTTTATTTAATGTCTTTTCATTTCATTCAAAAAGAAAATCTAATACAAGAAAATAAGGCGCTTTCACTCA
>OCHD01000056.1_pt1 | contig 148432 bp, 136 predicted proteins | sample 1538481 | NCBI WGS metagenome assembly OCHD01 (sample SAMN04571699, study PRJEB22368) | human gut metagenome | biome: human gut; material: stool | host: Homo sapiens | place: Luxembourg | collected 2012-09-07
AATTTCAAAAATGTCAAAGACCGATATGATTCAAGTGAACCGAATTTATTTAATTTTTAACCTTGTCCATTTTTAGTGGACAGTAGTGTGCGAACAAAACAAGAAAACGATGATTTAGGGAAGGGAAAGCGATGATTTAAGGAGAGGAAAACAACGCGTTACGAAAATAAAACCATGAAATCCGATAAGCCGACGAGAGAAAAATGTGTTTTCTGCAACGAAAAGAGCCGAAAAAACAAGTTATTGCATTCCCAAAGAGTGCCCTCTCAAAAGGTTTTTCTTATCTTTGCAAACGAAATATCTTTTTAATCAATAACCCCAGTATTAATCAACAAGACCATGAAAAAGCTATTCGTACCCTTTGTGGCATGCGTTCTTGCCGCATGTAGCTCCAACGAGCAGCAGGCTACGTCGTATGACGTCATCCCGTTGCCGCAGGAAATCACTATTTCGCAAGAAAATCCGTTCAAACTAAGCAAAAACACTGTCATCGCCTATCCGAAGGACAATGACCTGCTGAAGCGTAATGCAGAATTCCTGGCTGAATACATTGCCGAAGCTACAGGCTACACGTTGAAAACCAAAGCCATCGAAAACGGAGAAAAGCCCAGCAAAGCGATTGTCCTGAGCCTGGATTCAAGCATCGCCAATGCTGAAGGTTATCGCCTGACAACCCAGGCCGATGGTATCAGCATCTGCGGACAGACGGCCAACGGCGTATTCTACGGCATCCAGACACTCCGCAAGTCGATCCCCGCTCAAGCTGCCGATGCCGATATTTTGCTGCCCGCCGGCAAAGTGGAAGACCAACCACGCTTTGGCTACCGAGGCATGCACCTCGACGTAGGCCGCCACTTCTTCCCCATAGAATTCATTAAGGAGTACATCGACCTGCTGGCTCTGCACAACATGAACACCCTGCACTGGCACCTGACTGAAGACCAAGGCTGGCGAATCGAAATCAAGAAGTATCCGAAACTGACCGAAGTGGGCTCTATCCGCAAACGCACGGTCATCGGGCACAACTCTGGTGAATATGACAACACACCTTATGGCGGCTTTTACACACAAGACGAAGCTCGTGAAATCGTAAAGTATGCACAGGAACGCTACATCACCGTCATTCCCGAAATCGACCTGCCGGGCCACATGCTGGCTGCACTAGCCGCTTATCCTGAACTGGGTTGTACAGGTGGTCCGTACGAAGTATGTCCGGAATGGGGAGTATTTGAGGATGTACTCTGCATCGGTAATGAGAAGACCCTTCCTTTCCTGGAAGACGTAATGACCGAAATCATCGACATCTTCCCGTCGAAATACATCCACATCGGAGGTGACGAGTCACCACGTACCCGCTGGCAGAAATGTCCGAAATGTCAGGCCCTCATCCGCAAGGAAGGCTTGAAAGCCGACAAGAACCACTCGGCCGAAGACCGCCTGCAAAGCTACTGCAACGCACGCATCGAAAAGTTCCTCAACGAACGCGGACGTCAGATCATCGGATGGGATGAAATTTTGGAAGGCGACTTGGCTCCCAACGCCACCGTCATGTCATGGCGCGGATCGGCTGGAGGTATCAAGGCTGCACAAATGGGCCACGACGTCATCATGACTCCCAACACTTACTGCTACTTCGACTACTTCCAAAGCAAGGACAAGGAGAACGAACCTTATGATGCTATCGGAGGCTATCTGCCTGTAGAACAAGTGTACAGCTTCAACCCCACCGAAGGCCTCAATGAAGAGCAAGCCAAATACATTCTAGGCGCACAGGCCAACGTATGGACCGAATACATGACTTCGACCCAGCAGGTAGAATACATGATCCTGCCGCGTATGGCCGCACTGGCTGAGGTACAGTGGACCGAGCCGAGCAAGAAGGAATACAACAACTTCCTGGAACGACTCAACTCACTCGCCAAGATTTACGACCGCGACGGACTGAACTACGCCAAGCACGTGTTTACCGCCCCGGCAGATTCCGTACAGGCAAAATAATCTCAGAACTGGAAATAGATGAAGGGCTGTACATCGGCACTCTTCATCTGAATGACCAGATAAATGAGAGCAACCAACAATACCGCCTTTCCCACCAGGGGGAGGCGGATTATTGTTTTTGTACATCCCCTCTCCCAACTGTCGGGCAAGAAATGGAGCACATAGCCCAGCCCCATCAAAGCGAATACTTCCCAATAACCGACAATGAGCTGCGGAAAGACTTGCGGACGGAAGGACATAGCAATCTGCTTCAGCATATCGACCGCCGACGAGAACTCGGCATGGCGAAAGAATATCCAGCAAAAACAAACGAAATGGAAGGTTACCAACATGCCAAGAAAACGGCGGATACCATGCGGACGTTCCCCCTTCGGACGGCCCACCAATGCCATCCAGCCTTTATGCAAGGCCAGCGCCACGCCGTGCATCATGCCCCAAAGTACAAAATTCCACGATGCGCCATGCCACAAACCACCCAAAAACATGGTGATAATAAGGTTCATATACTGGCGTATTTTCCCCTTACGATTGCCGCCCAACGAAATATAGAGATAGTCGCGCAACCAACTGGAAAGAGAAATGTGCCAACGTCGCCAGAATTCCGTAATCGAGGCAGACTTGTAGGGCGAATCGAAGTTGATATTGAAATGGAAGCCCAGCAACAGGGCAATACCTATCGCCATGTCGCTATAACCCGAAAAGTCACAATAAATCTGCAAGGCATACCCGTAGACGGCCATCAGATTCTCCACGCCCGAATAGAGAGACGGATTGTCGAAGACTCGCTCCACAAAATTCACACTGATATAGTCGGATATAATGGCTTTCTTGAACAAGCCTGCCATAATCAGGAACACTCCGCGTCCGAACATCTCGTTCGACACGAACAACGGGCGGCGAATCTGTGGAATGAAGTCGCGTGCACGCACGATGGGACCCGCTACCAGCTGAGGAAAGAAAGATACGTAAAACGCATAGTCGAGCAAGTTGCTGAGGGGAGTAATTTCCTTCCGATAAACGTCAATCGTATAACTCAACGACTGGAAAGTAAAAAACGAGATCCCCACAGGCAAGAAAATATCCAGCGGATCGAAGTGCCCCCCCGTAAACGATGCCCAACACGCTCCGAAAAAATTGGTATACTTGAAGTAACAGAGCAATCCCAAGTTGATAACCAGGCTCAATGTGACCCACAACTTACGTCTCCATCTCGCAGCCGTCCGCTCCATGAAGCGAGCTATCAGAAAGTCGCTGACTGTAACCAACGCCAGCAGAAAAAAGTACGTACCGCTGCTTTTATAGTAGAAATAGTAGGAAAACAGGGTGACAAACAGCAAGCGGGCGGTAGTGTGCCTTTGCAAAAGCAGATACACAACCACAAAGGCAGCAAACAACCAAAGAAACAGGCCGCTGCTGAAAATCATAGGCGCCTGCGGATCGTACAAAAAAACGTCGCGCAAGCGGGACCAATCGATGTTAAGGTAGGTCAATATTGTATCAATGTTCCACATAAGCATTATAAGTTTTCACGATAGCCTCGTAAAGTAACTCACCCTGCAAGGCATATCCGGCAGGCATGAAATGGACATGGTCGGGGCGCATCAGTCCGGCTTCCTGCCAGTTCAGGCAAGCCCTCTTCACTCCGCCTGCAATATCATACAAATCCCAGACAGCCAGTCCGTTTGCATCAGCAAAACGAATGATGTTCTTTACTACGGCCGAAGTACGAGGATTGATTGCATACGTTCGACGCCCCCTTCCACGACGTTTGCTTTCGTAAGACCCAGGCGGCGTAGTCAGCATCATGGGCACATCGGGCAACCGTTCCCGAAGCATACGCACCAACTCATCCATCTGCCGGTAATGCACCTCCGTATTGTACCGGTAATTATGACTTTCATTGGTGCCAAATGATAAAATGAGCAAATCGGGCCTAAGAGCCGCAATTGCTTCGACACGCTCTTTCCGAGTAAAAGAAATACAAAATGCCCCATTGATACCAAAATCCCGATAAGTCATATTTGTAAACACCTTTCGTAGGAGAGAAGCCACAGTATCCGTTAACATGTGTCCTCGAATATGACTGTCACCAACGTGCACCACCCGAACAGTGTCGGAAACATCTCCGGCACGCATCAGACGTAATTTCTCCCAAAAAGGATGAAGGATTCCCAAGCTGTCAGTCAACACATTAACTTGCTGCATACGAAAAGACGAAGGCCAAACGACTGGCAACCAATCAATGGTATCGGTACGATGTCCATAGGCGAACAGCGTATCGCAAGAAACAGCTTCACAATCTACCACAGCTTGCAGAGGCAGTGCATCCTGAGCCCGCAGATGGCACAGCCCCATGACAGCCAACAAACACAACATCTTGCATCGCAACGTCATTCTGTTCAGATATTTCACACTATGGTTCCGATTCATAAGCACGTCTTCTGTCATATTGTTCCTTACCATAGACCAAAGCTTCGTAAAGCAGACCGGCCAAGTATTTACCTCCACGGAAATTGATATGTGTATAGTCGTAATTGGCTTGGGCGGGATTCGCTTCCACCAGTTTTACCATGCTTTCATTACCGCCCATTGCCTCGAACAAGTTCCAGAAAGCGACTCCGTTGTCAGCTGCCAGCCGCTGTTGATAGCGCACCAGGTTACGAATGCCAGGCATTGTACGCAGGTCGCCTTCTTCGGTCTTGTAGTCTCGGTCGCCCACACTGACAATCAGAATAGCAGCCTGCGGAAAAGCTTCCTTCAGATACTTCAGAGCGGTAGTCATGCCTTCGACATAATAGTTGTAGTCGCGCCCCCGTTCGGTAGCCACGTTCAACCCATATTGCAGCACTATCAGGTCGTATGGACGCAAGGCATTAAATTCTTTCAATGTCTGAAGAGGAATAAAACGCAAGGAAAGACCGGACATTCCGCGCAATGAAAAGTTGTCCAGCACGATACCCGACAAGTCATCCATTGCCACGCCATAGAACACGGCAGAATCGGCTGCATTCACCGTCCAACGGGCTGTACCGATACGCCCCTCGACGCTCCATTTGCGAATCTGCTCTTCAGGTCCGAACGATTGGGACAAGGCCGTTGCTCCATTTATCTTCAGCGAAAGATCCATCGTCCCGGTATTGCGGAAAAAGACACTGACCTGACGGCAGGTGTCCAGACGAGAAGCATACTTCCGTTGCCCGCGGAGTTCGACATATGCGCCATCATAAGGAAAGAAATAATGTCCCGAAATCCCCTGCCTGCTCCGCTCGAAACCTACGGAATCCGTAGCTGCATGACTGTTCCAACCTCCAAAAGTGTGGACCACCGTAGGACGAAAACCGTTAATGGGAGAAGTAATGGGAACAAAGCCCACACCACATCCGCCATATTTCTGCTGGAGCATGGCCCGTAAATCGGCAGTCAGGATATCTGCTTCAATAAAAGAATCGCCGAAATAGGCTATGCGTACAGGACGCGGACGCTGTGCATGTTCATCCAATGCTTCGTAAAAGGCCGACATTCCCCGACGGGTACTGTCGCTATAGTCTTCGATGCACACCTTGCCCGATGGACAAGTATCGGCAAACGCAGGTTTGGCAACAGGCAGCTGCACTTCCAGCGTATCTGGTTCGTCCGCAAGGACCAGTGGAGGCCGTACGTCAGCCAGGATATCCACCCGTCTCAGGGCGTGTCCTCCCACCTCTGTCGCAGGAAGCCAGTGCAGCAACAGCAAAGCAGCCATCACCATCAGCACCAATCCTCCTACTTTCTTCAGCTCATTTTTCTCCATATTCTCATTCTATCCCTGCGGCGTACGCCGATATTCACAGATGAACTTTTCCAGTTCACGCGCCCCCTTCTCGGTAGAGATACCACGGAGATAAGTAAACATGATAGACTCATAAACCTCCAGGAAAGAATATTTCTCGCAAATATCAGTGTTGAGTAAAAGTTCTATCTGTTCATGCACCAACAGATTGACTATGGCAAAATTAATATCATCGCGAAAGATTCCCTGCTTCACACCCTCCTTGAAAAAACTGACAGCTTCTGCCGAATCATGTTTCTTGTCGCTTTTGAAAAGTTCATAGACTTTCGGATATTTCTTCAAGTCCTCAAAGAAACTCTTATGAGTAGCATGAAAACGTTCGATACTATGCAAATAAAGCTTGAGCAGCACCTCAAGAACATGGTCAGACGTTGCCAACATTTCGTCTACATAGGCTTTCATGTCTTCCCGCTCCTTCAGTATACAAGCTTCCAAGAGCATCTCCTTGTTCGCAAATACCTCATAAAGGGTACGTTTGGAAATACCTAACGACACCGCAATGTCATCCATCGTGATGCTTTTTATGCCGTGCGACTTAAAGGCTTGCATCGCTGTCTCTACAATTCGTTTTTTCAGTTCGGTTCTTGGCACCGAGCGTTTTGCATTATCACTCATCTCTTTCCAAAATTTGGGTTATAACTCCGCTGTCAGCGATAAAACGCTACAAATATACGGAAAGGAAACCCAATCGCCTCATTGCGTTTCCTCTCTTTTTCGAAAAAATTAATAATAATAACAATTTGCTCAAAAAAAGAGCAGCCACTCCGCACGGAGCAGCTGCACATCATTCACAGAATAAACAGGTGCACAAATCAACTTGTGCATAAAGTATTTTTTCAATCGTCAGAATCCATGTCGATAACATTGAACTTTGTGTCGAACTTAATCTCCCAACGGTTATTGAGTTTCACTTCGTAAGAGTAACGGTCTTTCTCCAAGGAGATGATTTTGGCATCGGGATAGCGATCAGTGACAAATTTCTGAATGGCTTGCGGCACAACTGCTGCAGGCACCTGCGAATGTTTACACTTAATATCGGTCCACTCACCTTTCTTGTTAAACTCGACCTTATCACCGTTGGCAAACATCACCTCGTAAGAGGTATCGAACAACTCGGAGTCTTCCTTGGCAAAGGCTACCTTTTCTGAAGCAAAATGCTTCTTCACAAACTGCTGTGCAACGGCGGGAAGCTGCTCGACAGTGATCGGTTTATCGTTGTCGGCTGATGCAAACTGAAGGGTGAACACACTCACTAATAAAAGAACTAACTTTTTCATAACTGTACATTTTTTAGGTTTAATACTTATTCGATCTTTTCATTTGTTTTCGTACAGCAAAGAAAAGCAGCCTTTCTGGAAAGATTTGGGAATAATGAAGAAAAGACAAGAAAAAGAGAAAAAAGTTTCCTTATTCGCCCAAACGTTGCAACGCCTGCAGGTAACGCACCATCACATCGGCCGCCTCACTCTGTTCCAAGCGAAGGTTTGCCTGCAAGTCGGGATAGCCTTCAAGGAGAGCCATCATTTTGTCCTTACCTACAAATTCGGCACGGCCGGTCTCGGGATTGATTTCGTAGAACACACGGGCAGTCACCAGCGCCGATGCGGCAATGGCATCGCCTACTTCACCGCCCAGCTTTGTGGCGTCGGGCGACTGGGCCGTACTTGTAGCAGCCTGTCCCACAGGCTGGGCACAGAAGTAGAACTTGTCGCCCACGTGCATGGCGGCCGCATAGCAGTTGCCGAAGCGGTAGCGCTTGTAGCGCATCTTGCGGCAGTTGACGTAGAGGGCTGTATCAATCCGCACCGCATAGCAACGCTTATGCAGATAGCGGTTCAAACCACGGTTCTCGACAGCTTCGATACGGTAGTCGCCTCCGCCCATCAACAGTATCTGATTTCTACTGCGTCGTTCTACCCGCAACGTTGTAACCGTATCACCTTCACATTCTACCAGTTCACGCAGGTTGGCATACATAATCTGTTGAGCCTCGCAGGGCAGAAACAACCCCGAGACACATAGCAACATCAGCAATACGACCCATTTTTTCATATTAAAACAATCTCCTCTTCGGTTCATTGGTTTTCCGAGATAAAGGTAAGTTATTTTAGAAAAATCTGCAAGAATGCGACCAAAATAATATAAAGAGGAAAGGCTAGAACGATACTTGCCCGTATTTTTATACCTTTGCCGCACAAACTAACACCCAACAAGTATGATGACCGAAAACGAAATACGCGCCGCCTACCGGCAGGATGCCGAACGCGCGGCCGGTGAAGTGACAAAGACGCAACGACTGATTTACCGCACCGGCACCCTGCGCCTGCTGCTTTTCGGCGGAGCCGTGGCGGCGGTGATAGGGCTGTGGGGCCAGGACGCACTGATGTATGCCGTGACGGCCGCCTGCCTGCTGCCCTTCCTGCTGCTGGTGAAGTTCCACAACCGCCTGTTCCTGCGGAAGGACTATCAGGAGAAACGGGTGGAGGTGAACCGCCAGGAGCTGGCCGCGCTCGACCAGGACACCTCGGCCTTCGACGACGGCAAGGAGTTTGCCGACCCGGCCCATCCCTATACGTACGACCTCGACGTCTTCGGCCCTCGCTCGCTCTTCCAGTACGTCAACCGCACGTGCACCCGCCTCGGACGCGAACAGCTGGCCCGGTGGATGGCTTGCCACCTGGACAAGCAGGAACCCATCCTCCGCCGGCAGGAGGCCGTGCAGGAGCTAGCAGCCAAGCCGTCGTTCCGCCAGCATTTCCGCATCCTGGGCCTGCTGAACAAGGGGCAGGCGGCCGACCGTGCCGAGCTGCTGGAATGGGCGCAAAGCCCCGTCCGCTACCGCAACCGCGGCCTGCTGCGACGGCTGCCCCATGTGGTGACAGCGGTCAACCTCCTCTGCCTGGCGGGTGTCGTGACGGGCGTGCTGCCGGGCAACGTATGGGGCGTCCTGTGGTTCGGCATCGTAGTGGCCAGCTTCGCCTTCACGCGGCAGATTACCAAGGTGCAGAGCGTCTACGGACAGAAGCTCCGCATCCTGGGCACCTACGCCCAGCTGCTTCAGACGATGGACGATGAGCCGATGGAAACCCCGCTCCTGCGGACCGTCAAAGACAAGATTGGGGGTGACCGCCGACAGGCCTCGCAGGCCATCCGGCGGCTGGTGAAGCTGATGAACGAACTGGACCAGCGCAACAATTACCTGATGTACACCGTGCTGAACGGCTGCTTCTTCTGGGAGCTGTGGCAGATTATGCGCATCGAGGCGTGGAAGGAAGTCCATGCAGGCGAACTGCCACACTGGCTGGAGGCCATCGGCGAGATGGACGCGCTCTGCTCGCTGGGCACGTTCGCCTACAACCATCCGGAGGGGTACTCCTACCCCGACATTCTGGGCGACACAAACACGGGGACGGACAACACGGAAACGCCTTTCCAGCTGGTGGCCGAGACGATGGGCCATCCGCTCATCCCACGCGACCGCTGCGTGTGCAACGACATCTGCATGATGCGCCGCCCCGCCTTCATAATCATCACGGGGGCCAACATGGCGGGCAAGAGCACCTACCTGCGCACCATCGGCGTGAACTACCTGTTGGCCTGCATCGGTGCGCCCGTCTGTGCCGAGCAGATGTCGCTCTACCCTGCCCGACTGATGACGAGCCTGCGCACTACCGACTCGCTCAGCGACAACGAATCTTACTTCTTCGCCGAACTGAAGCGGCTGAAGTCCATCATCGACCGTCTGCAAAGCGGCGAGCAGCTCTTCATCATCCTCGACGAAATCCTGAAGGGCACCAACTCGGCCGACAAGCAGCGGGGTTCGTTCGCCCTCGTCCAGCAGCTGATGCGTCTGCGGGCCAACGGCATCATCGCCACGCACGACCTGCTGCTGGGCACACTGAAGGACCGCTTCCCCGACTGCATCGACAATTTCCGCTTCGAAGCCGACATCACCGGCGACGAGCTGACCTTCTCCTACCGCCTCCGCCCCGGCGTGGCACAGAACATGAACGCCTGCTTCCTCATGAAAAAGATGGGGATTGCCATGGATCTATAAAAAAAGAGAAAAGAAATCAATCTTTCTTCTTGAACAGCGCAAAACTCTCGCCGAACGTATGCGAGTAGAACAGCAGCACGGCAATGGTACCGCAGCTGATGGCCGCATCGGCCAGGTTGAAGACGGGACTGAAGAAAATGAAATGCTCCCCGCCCACAAAAGGCATCCACGACGGCCAGTCAAATTCAAACAACGGGAAATAGAACATATCCACCACACGCCCATACAGCCAGTCGGCATAACCCTGTCCGGCCGGTACAAACGTGGCTATGTCCATAGGCGTACTTTGACTGAAGATGGCACCGTAGAAGATACTGTCGATGACATTACCTACCGCACCCGCAAAAATCAGCGAAATACAAACGATATAGCCCGTCTTGAAACGCGCCTTCACCAGCAACCAAATGTACCACAAAATAAATCCTGAGAATACCAGTCGCATCAGCGTCTGCACAGCCTTAGGCATTACCTGCATACCAAACGCCATACCGTTGTTCTCGATAAAGGCGATGTAGAACCAATTGGTAACAGGAATGTGCTGGCCATAATACATATTTGTTTTCACCACAATCTTGATGACCTGGTCCAAAATAAGCGTGAGCAGGATGATGCCCAGCGCCAGCCAGAATTTGTTGTATTTCTTGTCCATATTGCTCTGATAACACATGAATAGTTCTGATATGCGGGCAAAGGTATAAAAAAGCAAGGAATTATCGGCACCAGACAAGCAAATACATCGTCTACACATGACGACGCACTTCCTCAGACTCTCACGAAGCACTGGCACACCTCCTCACGAAGCACTGCATCAGTGGGTAACGAAGCACTGCCTTGCCCCCTAACGAAGTGCTGCATGACCCCGGCAGGAGATAAAAAAAGCCGCCCCAATCACTGGGACGGCTTTCATATCATATAAGAATAGTGTCGGATTACTCAGCCTTTGCTTCTTCAGCAGGAGCTTCAGCTGCAGGAGCCTCTGTAGCAGGAGCAGCTTCAGTAGCAGCAGCCTTCTTGGAAGAACGGCGCGTACGAGTTGCTTTCTTAGCCACCTTATCCTTAGCCATGTTCTCGTTGTAGTCAACGAGTTCGATGAAGCACATCTCGGCATTGTCACCCAGACGGTTACCAGTCTTGATGATGCGAGTGTAGCCACCCGGACGGTCGGCAATCTTCACAGAGATTTCCTTGAAGAGTTCAGTTACAGCATACTTGTCTTGCAAGTTGCTAAATACTACACGACGAGAGTTTGTAGTGTCGTTCTTTGACTTGGTGATCAGCGGCTCAACAAACTTCTTCAGAGCTTTAGCCTTTGCAACGGTCGTAGTGATTCTTTTGTGCTTGATCAAAGAGCACGCCATATTGGCCAACATAGCGTTTCTGTGAGAAGCAGTACGACCCAGATGGTTGAATTTCTTGTTATGTCTCATTGTTTATTCTTTATCTAATTTATATTTAGAAATATCGGTTCCAAACGACAGATTCAGACTGTCCAGCAAATCATCAAGCTCGGTCAGCGATTTCTTACCGAAGTTGCGGAACTTCAGGAGGTCAGTCTTGTTGAACTGTACCAGGTCGCCCAGAGTCTCAACGTCGGCAGCCTTCAAGCAGTTGAGGGCACGAACGGAGAGATCCATATCGACGAGCTTGGTCTTCAGCAACTGACGCATGTGCAATACTTCTTCATCGAACTCTTCATTGCCGTCGGCATCGTTGTTCTCGAGCGTAATCTTCTCATCGGAGAAGAGCATGAAGTGGTAGATCAGAATTTTTGCAGCTTCCTTCAGCGCCTCTTTCGGGTGAATGGAACCGTCGGTAGTAATCTCGAGTACCAGCTTCTCGTAGTCGGTCTTCTGCTCAACACGATAGTTTTCTACCTGGTACTTGACGTTACGTATCGGAGTGTAAATGGAGTCGATAGGAATTACGTTCACATCGGTGCAGTATTCACGGTTCTCGTCAGAGGGAACATAACCGCGGCCTTTGTTGATCGTAATGTCTATCTGCATCGTAGCTTTTGAATCTAAATGACAAATAACTAATTCAGGATTTAACACTTCAAATCCAGTCAGATACTTACTTATGTCACCTGCCTTAAATTCACTCGAATTCTCGATCGTAATACTTACCTTTTCGCTCTCGAATTCCTCTACTACTTGCTTGAACCGTACTTGCTTCAGGTTCAAGATAATGTTAGTAACATCCTCCTTTACACCGGGGACACTGGAAAATTCGTGCTCAACACCTTCAATCTTGATAGTGGTGATGGCAAAACCTTCCAATGACGAAAGCAGGATGCGGCGCAGTGCATTACCCACGGTAATACCGAAACCGGGCTCCAACGGACGAAATTCGAATTTTCCGAATCTAGAGTCCGCTTCCAACATTAATACTTTATCAGGTTTTTGAAATGCTAATATCGCCATGAAATTAATTATTATTTAGAGTACAATTCTACGATCAAATGCTCCTTAATGTTCTCAGGAATGTCTGCTCTTTCAGGTACATGCAGAAGCTTACCTACCTTTGCATTGTCATCCCACTCCAGCCAAGGATACTTGCTGTGGTTGAAACCAACCAGCGAGTTGGCAATCACTTCCAGAGACTTGGAACGCTCGCGAACACCGATCACCTGACCGGGTTTCAGAGAATAAGAAGGGATGTTTACTACTTCACCGTCTACAGTGATGTGCTTGTGGCTCACCAGCTGACGGGCAGCAGCACGCGTAGGAGCGATACCCAAACGGAATACAACATTGTCCAGACGGCATTCGAGCAACTGCAACAGGATTTCGCCGGTAATACCTTTCAGTGTAGCTGCCTTCTCAAACAGGTTACGGAATTGTTTTTCCAATACACCGTAAGTATATTTAGTTTTCTGCTTCTCACGAAGTTGCACACCGTATTCAGAAGTCTTTCTCTTTCTAGAGTTACCGTGCTGTCCGGGAGGATAGTTCTTCTTAGACAAAACTTTATCTGCTCCGAAGATACCTTCACCGAATTTACGGGCTATTCTTGATTTTGGTCCAGTATATCTAGCCATTTCTTTTAAATATTTAATTGTTTATTGATGAACTCAATTTGTTGCAGCCGCGATTGCAGAGAAGAATTGTACAATCCAATAACAAAATCAAGTTTCATGCTTAGTAATAAAGGTAAATCTTAAACTCTACGTCTTTTAGGAGGACGACATCCATTGTGTGGCAACGGAGTTACATCGATAATTTCTGTAACTTCGATTCCGGCTCCGTGAATGGTACGGATAGCAGACTCACGACCGTTACCGGGACCTTTAACATAAGCCTTTACCTTTCTCAAACCAAGATCATAAGCCACTTTGGCACAATCCTGGGCAGCCATCTGTGCTGCATACGGAGTGTTCTTCTTAGAACCTCTAAAACCCATCTTTCCGGCAGAAGACCAGGAGATAATCTGACCTTCACTGTTTGCCAGAGAAACAATGATGTTGTTGAAAGATGAATGAACATGCAACTGACCGTTGGCATCCACCTTTACATTTCTCTTTTTTGCTGCAACTGTTTTTTTTGCCATATCAACAATTATTATTTAGTAGCTTTTTTCTTATTAGCAACGGTTTTCTTTCTACCCTTACGAGTACGAGCATTGTTCTTAGTGCTCTGGCCTCTTACAGGAAGACCAATACGATGACGAACACCACGATAGCAACCAATATCCATCAAACGCTTGATGTTCAATTGAACTTCTGAACGAAGATCACCTTCTACTTTGTACTCAGCAGCAATGATCTCACGAATCTTACCTGCTTGATCATCAGTCCAGTCTTTAACTTTCAGGTCTTTGTCAACACCTGCTTTTTCCAAAATCTTTGCTGAACTACTACGACCTATTCCGTAGATATAGGTCAACGCAATTTCTCCTCTCTTATTCTGAGGCAAATCGACACCAACTATTCTTATAGCCATATACTAAATTATTTTTTTTGCAAAAATAATAAATTATCCTTGACGTTGTTTATACTTAGGATTTTTCTTGTTAATAACATACAAACGGCCATTACGTCTAACGATCTTACACTCTGGCGTACGTTTCTTTAAGGATGCTCTTACTTTCATATCTTAATTTTATTTATATCTAAATACAATTCTTCCTTTCGATAAATCGTAAGGAGACATTTCGACTCTTACTTTATCACCCGGCAGGATTTTGATGTAATGCATCCTCATCTTACCGGAAATATGTGCAGTAATCTCATGTCCGTTTTCTAATTCAACACGAAACATTGCATTAGACAATGCTTCAACTATAACTCCATCTTGTTCTATTGCAGACTGCTTTGCCATATTAATCTTCTAAATTGCTTGATCTCCCAATACTTCTTCTATAAACTCAAATGATGAAAGGATATCCGCCTTTCCAGCACCGACAGCTATCGTATGCTCAAAGTGAGCCGCACATTTTCGATCCTTAGTCCGGACAGACCAACCGTCGCTTTCCATCACTACGTGACGGTCGCCCAAGGTTATCATGGGCTCGATAGCGATACAAAGTCCACGCTTCATCATAGTTCCCGTACCACGTCTGCCGTAGTTAGGTACCTGCGGATCTTCATGCATCTCCTTACCGATACCATGGCCGACAAACTCACGTACCACTCCGTATGAATGAGACTCACAATACTGCTGTATTGCATAGCCTACATCTCCCAAACGTTTGCCCTGAACAGCATTTTCAATACCAATGTACAAAGCTTCCTTGGTAACCTTCAAGAGATTCCGAACGTCTTCAGCAACTTCACCTACACAAAACGTATAAGCTGAATCACCGCAAAAACCATTCATGTAAGTACCACAATCAACAGATACGATATCACCATCCTTCAGTACCACATCACCTGGTATGCCATGCACAACCTGCTCATTAACCGAAGTACAGATAGATGCTGGGAAAGGTCCACCATACGGATTGGGGAACCCCTTGAATGTAGGGACTGCGCCATTATCTCTAATGAACTCTTCAGCCACCCTGTCCAGCTCTTTTGTTGTCACTCCGGGCTTGATAACTTTGGCTATCTCAGCCAAAGTTCTGCCCACGAGCAAATTACTGGCACGCAGTAATTCTATTTCATCATTTGTCTTAAGAAATATCACTTCAAAATCTATTAATATGCAGCTATATTTCCGCTACGTCCCTTAATACGACCAGACTTCAACAAACCGTCATAATGTCTCATCAACAAATGACTTTCAACCTGCTGCAACGTATCAAGCACAACGCCAACAAGAATCAATAAAGATGTTCCACCAAAGAATTGAGCAAATTCGGCTTTCACACCAAATACACCAGCAAAAGCAGGCATAATGGCTACAAGCGCCAGGAAGAAAGAACCAGGCAGCGTAATGCGTGACATAATCACGTCGATATACTCTGCTGTACTCTTACCAGGCTTGATACCGGGGATGAAACCGTTATTTCTCTTCATATCTTCAGCCATCTGAGTCGGATTGATGGTAATTGCAGTATAGAAATACGTAAATACAATAATCAGCACTGCAAATACCAAATTATACCAGAAGCTTGTATGATCAGTAAACGCACGCATGAAACCGCTCATCTCATTGGCATTACCGGACAAACCAATAAATGTAATGGGAATAAACATGATAGCCTGTGCAAAAATGATAGGCATCACATTAGCCGCATTTACCTTCAAAGGTATATACTGACGTGCACCGCCATATTGCTTGTTGCCAACAATCTTTTTAGCATATTGTACAGGTATCTTACGAGTTCCTTGTACCAAAAGAATAGCAAAAGCAATAACAATCAGCAGCACTACAATCTCAATCAAGAACATAACCAAACCGCCAGCTTTTTCAGTCACTCGGGATGTCAGCTCCTGAATGAAAGACTGTGGCAAACGAGCAATGATACCAATCATAATAATCAATGAGATACCATTTCCAATACCCTTGTCAGTAATTCTCTCACCAAGCCACAAAATAAACATACTTCCGGCCGCCAATATGATGGTAGAAGTAATCATAAACAGAGTCCAATCTAATGAAGCATTTAAGGAAGGACCAGCCTGCATTTTAAGGTTAATAAGATAGGAAGGCGCCTGCACCAGCAAAATAAAAATAGTCAGCACACGAGTGTACTGGTTCATTTTTCTTCTACCACTCTCCCCTTCACGCTGCAGCTTCTGAAAGTAAGGAACTGCAATACCCAGCAACTGGATTACAATGGAGGCAGAGATGTAGGGCATAATTCCCAATGCAAAAATGGATGCATTAGAAAATGCACCTCCCGAAAACATATTTAACAAGGCTAAAAGGCCCTCGCTTGTTTGTTGATGCAACTGAGTCAACATTGCAGGATTGATACCCGGCAATACGACATAAGAACCAAAACGGTAAATTGCCACAAACAATATGGTAATGAGGATCCGTTGTCTCAGATCCTCAATTTTCCATATATTCTTTAATGTTTCAATAGCTTTTCTCATTGAATCAGAGTTTTACTACTTGTCCACCAACAGCTTCAATGGCAGCAACAGCACTCTTAGAGAATGCATGTGCCTGTACATCCAACTTAGCAGTCAAAGTTCCGTTACCTAATACTTTTACCAACTGATTAGAAGATACGAAACCTGCAGCAACCAGATCATTGATACCTACAGACTGCAGATTTTTAGCTTCGGCAAGTTTCTGAATAGTATCCAGATTGATAGCCTTGTATTCTACACGGTTAATGTTCTTGAAACCGAATTTAGGAACACGACGCTGAAGAGGCATCTGACCACCTTCAAAACCAATCTTCTTAGAGTATCCAGATCTTTGCTTAGCACCTTTATGACCTCTGGTAGAAGTTCCTCCCAAACCAGATCCCGGACCACGTCCAATTCTCTTTCTAGTCTTAGTAGAACCTTCAGCAGGTTTTAAATTACTTAAGTTCATATTGTAATTCGTTTTATATTCAACAAATAATTACTTAACGATGGTAACCAGGTGCTTTACCTTATCCACCATTCCAAGAATTGAAGGAGTACATTCGTGCTCAACCACACGATTCATCTTATGAAGTCCCAGCGCATCGAGAGTCTTTTTCTGATCAGCAGGTGCACCAATTCTACTTTTAATTTGCTTAATCTTTATAGTTGACATATCTTTCCTCCTTATCCTCTAAATACTTTTTCAACACTGATACCTCTGTTCTGGGCAACCATACGCGCATCGCGCATTTCGCTCAGTGCAAGGATTGTAGCCTTCACCAGATTGTGAGGGTTTGAAGACCCTTTAGACTTAGCCAAAACGTCTGTCACACCTACGCTCTCCAATACAGCACGCATAGCACCACCGGCTACAACACCTGTACCGTGAGAAGCAGGCTTGATAAACACCTCAGCACCGCCAAACTTAGCAGACTGCTCATGAGGAACAGTACCCTTCAGAACAGGAACCTTAGTTAAGTTCTTCTTTGCAGACTCAACGCCTTTGGCAATGGCAGCCGTTACTTCACCAGCTTTACCAAGCCCCCAACCGATGATACCTTCTTCGTTTCCGACTACAACAATAGCAGAGAAACTAAAAGTTCTACCACCTTTGGTTACTTTAGTTACACGATTGATAGCTACCAATCTGTCCTTCAGTTCTATATCGTTTGAAATTTTAACTCTATTATTAAGTCCTGCCATAATGATTAAAATTTAAGTCCACCGTTACGAGCAGCATCAGCCACCTCTTTTACTCTCCCATGATACAAGTAACCATTACGGTCGAAAACTACAGTAGTGATACCAGCTTCCTGAGCCTTCTTTGCAATCAGCTCACCTACTTTAGCAGCCTGTTCCTTCTTAGGCATCTTTTCAGTCATACCCAATGAAGAAGCAGCAGCCAAAGTCTTGCCTGACAAGTCATCGATCACTTGAACGTAAATTTGCTTGTTACTTCTAAATACACTCATACGCGGGCACGTAGCAGTACCAGAAATTTTATTGCGTACTCTATATTTAATCTTAATTCGTCTTTCTATTTTTGTTGTCATAATACTATCAATTTAAATGATTATTTAGCACCGGCTGATTTACCAGACTTTCTACGAATTTCTTCGCCAACAAACTTAATACCTTTACCCTTATACGGTTCAGGCTTACGGAAAGAACGGATTTTTGCGCAAACTAAACCAAGCAATTGCTTGTCACAAGATTCCAAAATAATCAGAGGATTCTTGTTTCTTTCAGACTTAGTCTCAACTTTCACCTCAGGAGGGAGCTGGATAAAGATACTATGAGTATAACCTAATGCCAACTCGATGATGTTTCCCTGATTAGAAGCACGGTAACCTACACCGACCAGTTCGAGTTCCTTCTTGTATCCTTCAGATACACCTACAACCATATTGTGAACCAATGCACGGTAAAGACCGTGGAATGCATGCTTCTGCTTGGGATTATCCAGCATAGCTGACTCGTTCTCAGCCAACACAACATGACCGTCTTCGATAGAAATATTGATAGCAGGATTTACGTATTGGCTCATTTCACCTTTGGGTCCCTTCACGGTAACCACATTGTCGTTCAGAGTGACTGTCACTCCTGCGGGAATACTAATGGGTAATTTTCCTATTCTTGACATTGCTAATTCCTCCTATTAATATACATAACACAAAACTTCACCACCGATTTTCAGTTCAGCGGCCTCTTTGTTGGTCATTACACCTTTGGAAGTAGATATTATAGCAATACCCAAACCATTAATAACACGCGGCATGTCTTTGTAACCGGTATATTTACGCATACCCGGAGAAGAGATTCTCTCTAATTTCTTGATAGCGTTTACCTTGTTAACCGGATCATACTTCAAAGCAACCTTAATTGTGCCTTGAGGACCATCTTCTACAAACTTATAATTAAGAATGTAGCCTTTCTCAAAAAGAATCTTGGTGATTTCTTTTTTCAAGTTTGAAGCCGGAACTTCTACAACTCTGTGCTTCGCTTGAATAGCGTTCCGCAACCTCGTCAAATAATCTGCTATTGGATCAGTCATATAAAAATAAATTAAATTAATCAGGACTACCCTGACAATATTTAAAAATAATAATTACCAGCTTGCTTTCTTTACACCCGGGATAAGACCGTTAGAAGCCATCTCACGGAACTGGATTCTCGAAATACCGAACTGACGGATATATCCTTTAGGACGTCCTGTCAACTTGCAACGGTTATGAAGGCGAATCGGATTGGCATTTTTGGGCAGAGCCTGCAACTTCTGTGCAGCTTCATAAGCCTCTGCTGGATCACCGGTTCTCACGATTTGCTTCAAAGCAGCTCTTTTTTCGGCATATCTGGCTACTAACTTGGCACGTCTAACCTCGCGTGCTTTCATTGATTCCTTTGCCATAATCTATCAATCTTTTTTTGCGTTCTTAAACGGTAAACCAAATTCTTTCAGCAGAGCATAACCTTCTTCATCTGTTTGTGCAGAAGTCACGAAAGTGATGTTCATACCAAGAATACGGGTAATGCTGTCGATATTGATTTCAGGGAAGATAATCTGTTCCTGAATACCGAGCGTATAGTTACCTCTACCATCAAATTTACTTTCAATACCCTTGAAGTCACGGATACGAGGAAGAGCTACACGAACAAGCTTCTCCAAGAATTCGTACATTCTCTCACGACGCAATGTTACCATTACACCGATAGGCATTTTCTTACGCAACTTGAAGTTTGCGATATCTTTACGTGAAACTGTTGCCACAGCCTTTTGACCTGTAATGGCAGTCATTTCATTAATTGCTACTTCAATAATCTTCTTGTCAGCCACAGCCACACCCAAACCTTGATTGATAACAATCTTCTTGAGCACAGGGATCTGCATAGAAGAAGAATACTGGAACTGTGATTTCAATGCAGGTGCGATGCGCTCTGCATATTCTTTCTTAAGGCTAGCAGTATTACTCATTACTTAATCTCCTCTCCTGATTTTTTAGAATAACGCACTAAAGTGCCATCCGCACTCACTTTTCTACCAATACGAGTTGCTTTGCCAGTCTTCGGATCAACCGGGTTCAAGTTTGAAATATGAATAGAAGCTTCCTGCTTCACAATTCCACCTTGAGGATTCTTTGCACTCGGCTTCGTGCTCTTAGAAACCATGTTGATACCTTCAACGATGGCACGATTCTTCTTCACAAGAACCTTCAATACGCGACCGGTTTTACCCTTGTCTTCACCAGAGTTTACGTAAACCGTATCGCCTTTCTTAATATGTAATTTACTCATTACTTAAATCTTTTACAAAAAAATTAAAGTACTTCAGGAGCGAGTGACACCACTTTCATGTTGGCAGCACGCAATTCACGAGCTACCGGTCCGAAAATACGGCTACCTCTGATTTCGCCTGCATTGTTCAACAGCACACAAGCATTGTCATCAAAACGAATATAAGAACCGTCCTGACGGCGAATTTCTTTCTTCGTACGTACAATCAAAGCCTTAGACACTGCACCTTTTTTAATATCACTTGAAGGGATGACGCTCTTGACAGAAACGACAATTACGTCTCCTACAGAAGCGTAGCGACGACCTGTACCGCCCAAAACGCGAATACAGAGAGCTTCCTTAGCTCCACTGTTGTCACATACTGTAAGTCTGGATTCTGCTTGTATCATAATTACTTCGCTTTTTCAACAATTTCTACTAATCTCCATCTCTTTGTCTTGCTCAAAGGACGAGTCTCCATAATGCGTACAGTATCACCGATATTGCACTCATTTTTTTCATCATGAGCATGGTATTTTTTCGTCTTGCTAACGAACTTACCATAAATGGGGTGTTTTTCCTTAAACTTGGCAGCAACTGTGATCGTCTTGTCCATCTTGTTGCTCAACACAATCCCTGTTCTTTCTTTTCTTAAATTTCTTGCTTCCATCAAACTCATCATTTATTGTTAAGTTCTCTTTCGCGCAATACAGTTTTCATACGCGCAATTGTCCTGCGTAATTGTTTGATCTGAGCAGGATTATCCAAAGGAGAAATAGAATGGTTCAGCACCATCTGATTGTAGTTAGCTACTTCTGCCTCGATTCTTTCTACCAAATCCGTGGTAGACATTTCTTTAACTTCTGCTATCTTCATACTCTTTACGCATTTTGATTTTGAATATCATAATCACGTCTTACCACAAACTTCGTAGTGATGGGAAGCTTTTGTGCTGCCAGGCGCAAGGCCTCTTTCGCGATTTCGTAAGATACTCCTTCAGCCTCAATAATAATTCTACCCGGAGTAACAGGAGCCACAAATCCCTCGGGGCTACCTTTACCTTTACCCATACGTACATCAGCAGGCTTTCTCGTGATAGGTTTGTCCGGGAAAATACGAATCCAAATCTGTCCTTGACGTTGCATATATCTTGTTACAGCGATACGCGCAGCTTCAATCTGGCGTCCTGTAATCCACTTCGTTTCCAAAGCTTTAATTCCAAAAGAGCCGAAAGCCAACTGGTTTCCTCTCTGAGCATTACCTTTCTGGCGGCCCTTCTGCTGTCTTCTGAATTTTGTCTTTTTCGGTTGTAACATAGTTCCTAAAAAATCAAATTCGTTTAGCGATTATTTTTCTTTCTTTTGAAGTTCTTTCCGCCATTGTTTCCGCTATTGCTTCCACGACCACTTTCTTTGCTTTGCGTAAAGTTCGGAGCCAACTCCTTCTTACCATAAACTTCACCTCTACAAATCCAAACTTTAATACCGAGAAGACCAACCTTCGTCAATGCTTCTGCATGACAGTAGTCAATGTCTGCTCTGAAAGTGTGCAACGGAGTTCTTCCTTCCTTATACATTTCAGAACGAGCCATTTCAGCGCCATTCAAACGTCCTGAAATCAAAACCTTGATACCCTCAGCGCCCATACGCATTGTATTTGCGATAGCCATCTTGATAGCACGGCGATAAGCGATTTTTCCTTCTACCTGGCGAGCGATGTTGTTAGCCACGATAACGGCATCGAGTTCAGGTCTTTTCACTTCGAAGATGTTAATCTGAATATCCTTATCGGTAACCTTCTTCAATTCCTCTTTCAACTTATCAACTTCCTGGCCACCTTTTCCGATAATAATACCCGGACGTGCAGTACAAACGGTAATAGTCACAAGTTTCAGCGTACGTTCAATAACAATTCTTGATACACTGGCTTTTGCAAGACGAGCATTCAAATATTTACGAATCTTGCTATCTTCCAGCAAAGAATCACCGTAATTCTTTCCACCATACCAATTGGAATCCCATCCTCTGATAATTCCCAAACGGTTGCTTATTGGATTAACTTTTTGTCCCATTTACCTTAATTTTGATCTTCGTTATTACTTTTAGAACCAACGAACAGTGTCACATGGTTTGAACGTTTGCGGATTCTGTAACCTCTACCCTGCGGAGCCGGACGCATTCTTTTCAGCGTAGCACCACCATCAACAAAAATCTTGGTTACGAACAGTTCACCGTTTTCAGCCTTACGTTCGTTTTTCTGCTCCCAGTTAGCAATTGCAGAGCGCAGCAACTTTTCTACTCTTGCTGCAGCCTCTTTTGAAGAGAACTTCAAGACGCCAAGCGCTCTGTTCACTTCCATCCCGCGAATCATGTCAGCCACGAGACGCATTTTACGGGGGGAAGTAGGAACATTTTGCAATTTTGCAAAATACATGGTCTTAAGGGCTTCTTTTCTTTTTTCAGCCGATATTTTTTTTCTTGCTCCCATTATATTATTACTTTTTTATTTCAGTAGTAAAACCTGTTTTTATTTCTTCTTGTTACCAGCATGGCCTCTGAAGGTACGTGTTGGGGCAAACTCACCCAACTTATGACCTACCATGTTTTCTGTAACATACACAGGTATGAATTTATTTCCATTGTGAACTGCAACGGTATGGCCTACAAAATCAGGCGAAATCATTGAAGCTCTGGCCCAAGTCTTAACCACAACCTTCTTGCCGCTTTCGTTCATGGCAAGAACTTTCTTTTCCAGCTTAACGTTAATATACGGACCTTTTTTTAATGAACGACTCATAATATTCTCGATTAATCAGATTACTTCTTTCTTCTCTCAATAATATACTTAGACGATTGTTTCTTCGGAGCTCTTGTCTTAAGACCCTTAGCATACAATCCCTTGCGAGATCTCGGATGGCCACCGGAAGCACGTCCTTCACCACCACCCATCGGGTGATCAACCGGGTTCATTACAACACCACGGTTACGCGGACGACGACCTAACCAACGAGAGCGACCGGCCTTACCGGAGCTTTCCAAACCATGATCCGAGTTACCAACGCTACCGATAGTAGCCTTACAAGTACTAAGAATTTGACGAACTTCACCTGAAGGCAATTTGATAACACAATACTTACCTTCTCTTGAAGTCAACTGAGCGAAATTACCAGCTGAACGAACCAGAGCAGCACCCTGACCCGGACGTAATTCGATATTGTGAATTACAGTACCAACCGGAATATTCTGAAGAGGAAGTGCATTTCCAATCTCTGGAGCTGCATTTTCACCTGACATCAAAGTCGCACCAACTTGCAATCCATTGGGAGCAATAATATATCTTTTTTCGCCGTCAGCGTAAAACAACAAAGCGATACGAGCCGAACGATTCGGATCGTATTCAATTGTCTTAACCACTGCTGGCACACCGTCTTTATTTCTCTTGAAGTCAACGATACGAATTACCTTCTTGTGACCGCCACCGATGTAGCGCATGGTCATCTTACCTTCGTTGTTGCGACCACCTGAGGATTTCTTACCAAATACAAGAGACTTTTCTGGTACCCGTGCAGTAATTTCTTCGAAAGTACCAATAATTTTATGTCTTTGCCCCGGTGTTGTGGGCTTAAATTTACGTACTGCCATTTGTATTAAATATTGCTATAAAAATCAATAGTATCTCCTTCTTTCAACGTAACGATTGCTTTCTTATAAGCATTTGTACGTCCATTGATGAGACCAGCCTTCGTATAGCGGCTCTTATTCTTGCCAGCATATTTTATGGTGTTCACATCAACCACTGTAACGTTGTAGAGAGCTTCAACTTCGTTCTTAATTTCCAATTTGTTAGCTTCAGGACGCACGACAAAACCAAAACGGTTGTTCTGCTTGTCAGTTATTGCAGTCATCTTCTCTGTCACCAACGGTTTAATAATAAATCCCATTATTTAAGCCTCCTTACTTTAAATTAAGATATTGTCGATAGCAGAAAGTGCACTTTCAGTAAGCACAAGAACCCCAGCGTTCAATACTCTGTAAGTATTTAACCCTGAGATTATCTGCACGTTAGCGTCTTTCACGTTACGAGCTGACAAATATACGTTTTTATTTGCTTCCGGTAATACTACAAGCGGCTTCTTATCAGAAACTTTAAGATTTTTTGTCATTTCTACAAAGTTCTTGGTCTTAGGAGCCTCAAAAGTGAAGTCTTCAACAACGATAATTGCATCGTTCTGAGCCTTATATGACAAAGCCGATTTACGAGCGAGCGCCTTCACTTTCTTATTCAACTTGAAGTAATAATCACGAGGTTTAGGACCAAAAACACGTCCACCACCAACCAATACAGGCGAGTTCATGTCACCACGACGTGCACCACCACCACCTTTCTGACGGCCGATCTTACGAGTAGAACCGCTGATTTCACTTCTTTCCTTTGACTTATGAGTACCCTGACGCTGGTTAGCCATAAACTGCTTTACATCCAGGTAGATGGCATGGTCATTGGGCTCAATGCCGAAGATAGATTCGTTCAACGCAACCTTTCTTCCGGTGTCTTCACCTTTAATGTTAAATACGCTAACTTCCATTATTTTTCAATTATTACGATTGAACCTTTGCAACCGGGAATAGAACCCTTCACCAAGAGGAGGTTATGCTCCGCGATTACTTTTAATACTTGCAGGTTTTGAACAGTTACTCTGTTACCACCCATCTGTCCACCCATGCGCATGCCTTTGAAAACTTTTGCAGGATAAGAACAAGCACCAATAGAACCCGGTTTGCGGGCACGATTGTGCTGACCATGAGTAGTCTGACCTACACCACCAAAACCATGTCTCTTAACAACGCCCTGGAAACCCTTACCTTTGGATGTTCCGGCAACGTCTACGAAGTCAGCGCCATTGAACAGTTCTACGGTAACTGTGTCACCGAGATTCAGTTCGGTCTCAAATTCTTTGAACTCAGCCAAGTGTTTCTTGGGTGTTACTCCGGCTTTCTTGAAGTGACCCATCAACGGCTTCGTAGTATGCTTTTCCTTCTTGTCCTGGAAACCCAGCTGAACGGCAGCATAGCCATCTTTTTCTACGGTCTTCACTTGAGTAACAACACAAGGACCTGCTTCGATAACAGTGCATGGTACATTTTTACCCTCGGCACTGAAAACGGATGTCATTCCGATTTTTTTTCCTAATAATCCTGGCATTTCACTAAATTTTTAAATACACTTACACTTTGATTTCTACTTCCACACCACTCGGCAACTCCAACTTCATCAGAGCATCTACGGTCTTAGCTGTTGAGCTATAGATGTCGATCAGTCTCTTATAAGAAGAGAGTTCGAATTGTTCACGCGACTTCTTGTTAACGAAAGTCGAACGGTTCACGGTAAAGATACGCTTGTGCGTAGGAAGAGGAATCGGACCGCTAACGATGGCGCCCGTTGTCTTCACCGTTCTTACAATCTTCTCAGCTGACTTGTCAACCAAGTTGTGGTCGTAAGATTTCAATTTGATTCTAATTTTTTGACTCATTAGTGTTTATTGTTAAACTTGTTATTAAATGGAGAAGCTCCGCAGGTTAAGAGTCATACGCTAACCTGCGGGCTTCAAGATTTTCTTTAGAGCAATTCTGTGTGACCTTTCACTTCCTCGAGTACTGCCTTCGCGATAGAAGTCGATACCTGAGCATGGTGATCGTAACTCATGGATGAAGTGGCACGACCGGAAGTGATGGTACGCAGAGCTGTTACGTAACCGAACATTTCTGCCAGCGGAACCATTGCCTTCACGATGCGGGCACCGGAGCGGCTGGATTCCATACCTTCTACCTGGCCACGACGCTTGTTCAAGTCACCGATAACGTCACCCATGTTTTCTTCCGGAGTTACAACTTCCAGCTTCATGATGGGCTCCATCAGAACAGGACCTGCCTTGGAGCAAGCGTTCTTGTAAGCCTGGATGGCACAGATTTCGAACGACAGCTGGTCGGAGTCAACCGGGTGGAACGAACCGTCAAGCAGCGTCACCTTCATGCTGTCCATCGGGAAGCCAGCCAATACACCATTCTTCATGGCAGTCTGGAAGCCCTTCTGTACAGAGGGGATGAATTCCTTAGGAATGTTACCACCGGTAACTTCATTGATGAACTGCAATCCGCCTTCCTTGAAATCTTCATCCACCGGACCAACGTTTACGATGATGTCGGCGAACTTACCGCGACCACCCGACTGCTTCTTGTAAACCTCGCGGAGGTTGACAGTCTTCGTGATGGCTTCCTTGTAGTTAACCTGAGGCTTACCCTGGTTACATTCAACCTTGAACTCACGTTTCAGACGGTCGATGATGATATCCAGGTGAAGCTCACCCATACCGGAGATAACTGTCTGACCAGTCTGCTCGTCGGTACGAACGGTGAAGGTCGGGTCTTCTTCAGCCAGCTTGGCCAGACCGTTGGACAGCTTGTCCATATCCTTCTGAGTCTTGGGCTCAACAGCGATACCGATAACGGGATCGGGGAAGTCCATAGACTCGAGTACAATCGGAGCTTCTTCGTCGCAAAGCGTATCACCCGTACGGATATCCTTGAAACCTACACCTGCACCGATATCACCTGCAGAAACAACTTCAACGGGGTTCTGCTTGTTGGAGTGCATCTGGAACAGACGGGAAACGCGTTCCTTCTTGCCGGAACGGCTGTTGTAGATATAGGAACCGGCTTCTACCTTACCGGAATATACACGGAAGAAAGTCAGACGACCAACGTAGGGGTCAGTAGCAATCTTGAACGCCAAAGCGGCAGTCTTTTCGTCCTCGCTCGGCTTGCGGTCTTCTTCTTCACCTGTGCTGGGGTTGGTACCCACGATGTTCGGAGTATCCAGCGGAGAAGGCAGGAAGGCGCAAACGTAGTCGAGCAGTGTCTGCACACCCTTGTTCTTGAAAGACGAACCGCACAACATCGGCACAACGTCCATCTTCAGGGTAGCGGCACGCAGGCCACGGAGGATTTCCTCTTCAGTGATGGTCGAAGGATCGTCGAAGAACTTCTCCATCAAAGCGTCGTCATATTCGGCTACTGTTTCCAGCATCTTGCCGCGCCATTCTTCAGCTTCGTCCTTCAGGTTGGCGGGGATTTCCTCTACGTCATAGTCAGCACCCATCGTTTCGTCATGCCACAGGATGGCTTTCATCTTAATCAGGTCGACTACACCCTTGAAGTTTTCTTCAGCGCCGATAGGAATTACAACCGGACACGGATTAGCGCCCAGCACATCCTTCATCTGGCGAACTACTTCAAAGAAGTCAGCGCCCGAACGGTCCATCTTGTTCACGTAACCGATACGGGGAACGTTGTATTTATCAGCCTGACGCCATACAGTTTCAGACTGCGGTTCCACACCACCTACAGCACAGTAAGCAGCGACGGCACCATCCAACACACGCAACGAACGCTCAACCTCAGCAGTAAAGTCCACGTGTCCCGGAGTGTCAATCAGGTTGATCTTATACGTATTTCCGTCATATTTCCAACGGGTAGTCGTCGCGGCGGAAGTAATCGTAATACCACGTTCCTGCTCCTGCTCCATCCAGTCCATAGTAGCTGCACCATCGTGCACCTCACCAATTTTGTGAGTCAAACCAGTATAGAACAGGATACGTTCTGAAGTTGTAGTCTTACCGGCATCAATGTGAGCCATGATACCGATGTTACGTGTCAAATGTAAATCTTGCTTTGCCATTTTAATCCCTTTACTTTAAGTTTTTATCTAAAACAGGTTACGCTTGCAGTAATTAGAAACGGAAATGAGCGAACGCACGGTTAGCCTCAGCCATTCTGTGCATATCTTCCTTACGTTTGAATGCACCACCCTGTTCGTTGTAGGCATCCATAATTTCAGCCGCCAGCTTGTCAGCCATAGACTTACCACCACGTTTACGAGCAAAGATAATCAAGTTCTTCATCGAAATGGACTCTTTACGATCAGGACGAATTTCAGTCGGAACCTGGAAAGTAGCACCACCTACACGGCGGGATTTTACTTCAACTTGAGGAGTTACATTATCCAAAGCCTTTTTCCAAATCTCCAATGCAGATTTTTCTTCATTCTGCATTTTGTTCTTAACTACATCCAAAGCGGCATAGAAAATCTCATAAGAGGTATTTTTCTTTCCGTCGTACATCAAGTGGTTCACAAACTTGGACACTTTCACATCATTGAACACGGGATCCGGCAGGATAACGCGTTTTTTTGGTTTTGCTTTTCTCATTTTTCTTTAAATGAATAATGTTTTCGTTCTTGGTTGTTTACTTCTGTCTTCTTCAATCCGCCCTCCGGCAGATTTACTCAACCTGTAGCATCTATCCAAGCAAACTAAAACGTAAATCTTTACTTTACTTACTTTCTATTTTTACAGCTTATTTCTTTTTTGCGGGAGCTGCCTGACCCGGTTTCGGACGCTTAGCGCCATACTTGGAACGTCTCTGAGTACGGCCGGCAACACCGGCGGTATCCAACGTACCACGAACGATGTGATAACGTACACCCGGAAGGTCTTTCACACGACCGCCACGTACCAGTACAATAGAGTGTTCCTGCAAGTTATGACCTTCACCCGGAATGTAGGAGTTCACCTCCTTACCGTTAGTCAAACGCACACGAGCTACCTTACGCATAGCTGAATTCGGTTTTTTCGGAGTGGTTGTATACACTCTCACGCAAACGCCACGTCTTTGAGGACATGAATCCAAGGCAGGCGACTTACTCTTGTCAACCAATACCTGGCGTCCTTTTCTTACTAATTGCTGAATTGTAGGCATTTTAATTGTTTTTAGTTATTATATTGTTGTATTAATTTTCAAGCATACACTTTTTCGGGCTGCAAAGATACGAATAATATTTGAATAACCAATGATCATCTATATTTTTTTTGATTTTCAGCCCACTAGCTCGTCTACACTCTGTTACAAACAGCCTACATTATGCCTCTCCTTTCACGTTTGTCAAAGGCGGAAAATCCATCTCGTCCTTCATACGGATCGGTCCGAAAGCCCGTTCATACTTCTCGATATTCTCTTCCAATGCACGCAGCAAACGTTTAGCATGCTCGGGCACAAGAACGATACGCGACTGGACACTAGCCTTCGGCATACCCGGCAGCATTTTGATAAAATCGAGAATAAATTCTGAGCTGGAGTGAGTAATGATAGCCAGATTGGCATAAGTTCCCTGTGCCACATCTTCCTTCAATTCGATCTGTATTTGTCCATTGTTGTTAATTTCCTGATTGTCCATGATTTCTATTGCATTTTAGATTTATGCTACAAAGTTAACGGTTTGTACCAGATTTACCAAATCTGAAACAAACCGTCTCAATATCCTCAGCGAATAACTACTTCATCCACGTAAATGCGTGAAAGCTGTCCGGGACGCACATGGTCTGATGGACAGTTTCCCGGCCCGTCAAGTATAAAACGCACGTAACGGGCCTTCACATCCACCTTCAACTTCAAATCCTCAATAAAAGTGCCTTCCTTAAAAATCTCCGCGTCAGAAAAACTCAGGCTACCCACAGGAACAAATACCTCATTATCGTCCGACGCCTCTACCGTCATCACCCGCGGCTTGTGGCAGCCCATCCCATAATTGGTAATGCAACCCACTGCACATTCCGTCAATTCATAACTTTTCAGCAGGTCCACCGTAAAAGTCAACGGACGGTTCATATCTCCCGTGTACCATTCAAAATCCGTTTGTTTCAAACTACCACGAAGACCATTCACCAAAATATTCGCCGGAGCTGGAAGTCCCAATAAAGGTTTCGCTGTAGCCAGATTCCAATCCAATGGCAACTCCAACGTTTTTCCCATTTTCTTTCCATCACAAAAAGTAGCACACTTTATCACAGCATCACCGTTCAGTATCAACGAGCTTTCATACAATGCAGATTCTACTCCCGGCTCCATGCCATCGGTCGTATAACGTATCTCCACATCAGGACGTTCACACATAAGATCCACCTTTAGTTTACCATCAACCGGCGTCACCGTATGCTGGATATTATACATAGAATGGGCATACTGAATACCTTTAGCCTGTAAATGTGCCAGATAGCCGTCCAGCGCCTCGACAAACGTCGGCCAGTCCTTGCTACTTTTGGGCGACCAAGCGACTTCAGCCACGGCCACCAAACGGGGAAACACCTGATAGGTCACATCAGAAGGATGGTTGCAGAATTCCGTCCACATGGACCCCTGTACACCCATCAATAATGGCTCATACTCCGGTTTCCAATTATCCTGTATCGGCTCGTAATTATAGACATCTTTCAGCGTATTGTTGCCAAAATAGGTAAGCGGTTCAAACCATTGCGGACCCTGATAACGGATGAGGTAGAGCAGGCGAGCAGGCGTCATAACGAAACGGTGTCCCTGTGCAGCTGCCTTCAGAGCAGCATTACCAAAGCCTTGCCAGCCGAAGATGATCGCACCCTCAGGCAAGGTTCCGTTCGTCAGCTCGTCCCATCCCATCACTTCCTTCCCCTTGCTCTGCACGTAGCGGCTCATGCGGCGCATGAAGTAACTCTGCAGTTCCTCTTCGTCCGGCAGATTCTCATCCTTCATACACTGCTGGCACAGGGGACATTTCTTCCAGTAGGTTTTCCAGGCTTCATCGCCACCCAAGTGAATGTATTTCGAGGGGAAAAGGGCAGCCACTTCGTCTATCACGCCTTCCAGGAAATGGAACGTCTGCTCGTTACCCGCACAATAAATGATATCGGCATGGTCGCCGCCCAGCCCGGGCAATACACCGATATATTTGTCCACCACCGGACAAGCCAATTCCGGATAAGCTGCCAGTGCAGCGTTCGAGTGAGCGGGCATGTCTATTTCCGGAATAATCTCCACCTGCCGTGCCTGTGCATAAGCAATGATTTCACGCATGTCGTCCTGCGTATAGTAGCCACCTACCGAAGTAGATTCGCCGGGCAAAGGATTCCGACGGTCGGGAAAGGGCACGCCATTACGATTCACCCTCCGACTACCAACCTCCGTCAAACGAGGATAACGTTTGATCTCCAACCGCCAGCCATTATCGTCCGTCAGATGGAGGTGAAGTTTGTTCAGTTTAAGCATCGCCATGCAGTCAATAATCTGAAGCACATTTTCCTTGGGAATAAAATAACGCGACACGTCCAGCATCAACCCACGATATGCAAAGCGAGGGCTATCAACCACGTGCATGGCAGATATCGTCCAATCGACACCTTCGACTGGTGAGAAAGACTCTATAGCCGCAGGCAAAGCCAGCCGAAGCGTCTGCAAGGCATAGAAGCCCCCAGCATATCCACCCGCCTCAATAAGCACTCCGTTACTATCCACGTGCAGTCGATAAGCCTCAGCAGACAAATCATCTACCCGTTCCAGACGGATATTCCCCTGACCGCCCACACATACTTTCAGCGAAAAGCCCGCCGGACGTACAAAAAGCGAACTGAAATATTCGGCCAGCGGTTTCAATCCTTCATCACCCACCGACACCACAGTTGACGAAGTAATATGAAACGTTCCCGCTACAGCAACAGCTTCCACCGGACGGGGAACGATACGTACCGACGCCGAATCCTGAGCCTGTAATCCGCTTGCAAACAAACAAGTCCATACAACCAGCACCAGCATCCGACTATTAAAAATCATTTTTCCCATGATATATATCTACATTATTTTTCAATACTCACTTCCACTGATAATGTTTTACCCAGTCTACCTGCATTTCAACCGGAAGATCTCCTGCGTCCACCGGACCAACCCATTGCCCCCCCAATTGCATATCTATCAATAGATATTGAGGTACATCGAAGGGGAACTGTCCTTCCTCATCTGTTCTTATCTTGGGATAACAGAATGTACGTACCCCATTGACATGAAAGACCAAACTATCCGGCCAAATATCCACTCCATAAACATTATAGTCATCAGGATCAATAGAGGCAGTTCCACCATGAGCTGGATAATCTTTTATACCTAAATCATATGTATAATGGCTATGAACCGTCTGATAAACAATAGAATCATAATTCAGCCGTTCCATCAAATCAATTTCACCGTCATGCGGCCAGCCTGCGCGTTGTTCAAAGGGAAGCATCCAAATAGCCGGCCATGCTCCTTGTGCGGCCTGTAATTTAGCACAGACCTCAATCCTCCCTCCACGAAAGGCATATTTCCCTTTACTCCAAATACCCCCAGTAAGAAAAGCTGCCGTATCTTTTGTACGATCATCATTCACAATTCCTTTCAAATAGAGAATCCCATCTTTCAATTCCAGACAACGCTCATCCAGCGACTGCGTGTTGGCCCAGTCAGCCCGTCCTCGAGGTATCCGGCTCCAGACAGTGGAGTCAAGCACTTCCCCATCAAACGTTTCTTCCCAAGCCAATACCCAACGAGGCTCACGAGCACAGGATGCGAAAAAAGACACAGCTAACAAACTTGCTACAAATTTAATAAATATCTTCATATTCCAAAAACTATATATCTACGGCTCATTCAAAAGGGCTACCACAAAAAACATGATTTCAAACTAGAAAAAGAGGGCGGCCAAACACCGCCCTCTTCATTTATATTATCAATACCTATTTACAAATCAGGTCCTATAAGAGCTCGAACCTTTCCATATTCAAATTACTCAATAGCCGTTCCATCAATCTCTGTAGGCCAGTAAGGATTCTGGTAGATTACCGAATTGTCAACAGAATTATCGGGAGAAGCCAATTTAATTTCGTTAACAGCTATCGGACTAAGATAATTAGCTTTAGCCCATGTAAAGCCGTCATAAACAGCATTGTTGGCTTTCACCTTAGCAAACGGACGGACATATTTCGAAACAAGTCTTGATGACATATTAGCCGTCGGGCTGTTCGGGTCATCATTGATTTCGTCCGTACCTTCAGGCAGTTCATAGGTCTTATAAGCCTCATCCCAGAAGTTGTAGCCCTCAGGAATAAACTTAGTGGTCAGCAAGGCATCCCATGCTCTCCACCTGATCAGGTCATCCCAACGCATTCCTTCGCCGATAAACTCGCAACGGCGTTCACGGCGGATATTATACAACGTAGCGTCGACTTCATATCCGCCCGGATGAGCCGCCAGGTCGGTTTCCTGAGCCAAATCCGTATTATTGATAGAGTTAGTATAATCCGGATTGATACCGGCACGTGTTCTGACAGCTTTCCAATATTGAGCAGCCTTTCCGTCTACCTTACCGTTCTTAACATAATAGGCTTCCAAATAATTCAGATAAGCTTCCACCGCACGGAAGATGATACATCCCGTTGTAGACGAGCTTTGACCTGAAACAATCTGATTTTTATCATAGGTCAGACATTTGCGGATGCGGTATCCGGTCTGGTCTATTGTCTGTGCTTCAGTACTAATAACGTTCGGCTGCGCAAAGGCTTTGAAGGTGCCGTCTTCCGTGTTTTTGGAAGGCAACATATCGTCCTCACCGAACAAGAAAAGTTGCAAACGTAGATCTCTGTTAGCTTTCACATCCATAATACGTTTGTCTCCCTTATAATCATTAGACTTATAGTAAGGCAAACCGTCTTCCATTACAAAACAATCTACAAAGCTTTTCAACATACCGTTGTTTCCACCACTATAGATATAAGCCGGTGTACCGTGCGAAATAGCCACATCACCCGAAATCAGATAGTCCTTCCAGAACAACACTTCCGGATAAACGCTCATGTCTTCTGCTGCGAACATCTCGAAATAAGGATTCCAGTTTGTTATGGCAGTCGGTCCGGTCGGATTGGTCAAACCGGTATTTTCAGTCAGTTGAATCTTATCGGCCACTTGCTCTGCCGCAGCCATCGCCTGATCAAGGAACCAGTTGATTTCCTGATCGATGTCGGTCGAATAGTTAGGATAAACCTTCTTACCCGGCCAGTTGGCATCGCCCGGTACACGGCCCGTACCCCGATGATACTTTTCAAAAGTAGCCTCATACAAAGCCACGCGTGACTTCACCAACAAAGCACAATCTCTTGTAAGACGGGTTTTGTTTCCTGAAATATCCTCTTGCATGTACATGGCTGCAGAGTCCAGCTGGCTGATGATATAACGGGCCACTTCATTGCGCGGACGACGAGCTGAATGGGCTACCAATTCATCCTTTACGTCAGGCAGAACCTTGGTTACGATAGGAAAATCACCAAATGTCTTGAGTTTACTGTAGTAAACCCATGCACGGATGAAATACATTTCACCGATATAATGACGGATCACGTCATCGCCACCGGTTATCAGTCCGGCTTCATACTTAGGAATCACCGTTTCGAAGAAGTAGTTACAGTAACGAATCAACGAAAAATCCCATCCGCCCGTATTGGGCACACGCCATTGCCCTTTCTCAAAATAAGCCGAACTATATCCACCGGCTACCATGTTATCGGTGTTCTTATCATTATTTACAGTACCGACGCCGAACCCACTATGCGTAGAAAACAAACCGTTATACTGAGAAATACAGTATGCCCCAACCTGGTCAGCAGTACTGAAGTATTCTCCTGGAGTCACCTGATCCAGCGGTTTCATGTCCAAAAAGTCATTGCACGAAGAAGTCGCAAGCAGTCCTCCGACAAGCGCCATTGTGTTCAAAAATATATTTTTCAGTTTCATAAGTAAGCAAATTAGAAGTTAACATTCAAACCTACAGATATCGTACGCTGCAACGGATAAAGTTTACCGTTGTTTGCATCATAGGTACTTTCCAAAGCTTCCGGGTCAAAGATCTTGGACATGTGCGAGAATGTGAACAAGTTATCACCGGAAATGTATACACGTACTGAAGACATGCCAGCCTTATCAGTCCAAGCCTTCGGCAACGTATAGCCTACTTGCAAGTTCTTGATACGGCAATAGGCAGCATTCTGCAGATAACGGCTCTGTGCATGCATATTTTTACTATCATTCCTTATTACACGCGGATAGTAAGCATCGGTGTTGGCACCCAAGGGGTCACCTTCCGGACGCCAGAAATCCCAATGTTCCTTGAAACCAGTAGCTTGCCACATACCTACACCGTTAGCGCCCCAGAAGTAGGGACCATTCATCAAATAGTCGCGCTTAGCCACGCCCTGGAAGAAAACACGGAAGTCAATGCCTTTCCAAGCAGCATCCAACGTAACACCATATTTGAATCGCGGCGTACTGTTACCGATCACCTTGCGGTCACCAGAATTATCAGCTGTATTGTCAGCATTCGAAATGACACCATTGCCGTCGAGATCGGCATACATGATATCACCGGCCCCCCACTTGCTACCCAACGAAGACTGGTCTACCTTAGCCAGATGAGCGTCCATTTCTTCTTGCGTCTGAGCAATACCTACTGTTTCATATCCCCAGATTTCACCCAACTTCTTGCCCGGATAATAAGGCTGCGAGAGCTTTAGATTTTCATTCGGATAGTCCGTAATCTTCTGCTGGTCGTCGGCCAATGTAAATTTCGCGCCATAGGAGAAGTCACCAATCTGATCTCTCCAGCCCAATTCAAACTCAAAACCATAAGACTTCATGTCAGCATTGTTGATTTTCGGAGGAGTAGCACCCAGAATCGATGGAAGTTCAGGAGCCGGACCAATCATGTCATACGTCCAACGTACGAAGTAGTCGAACGAACCGGTCAATCGGTTGTTGAAGAAAGCCCAGTCCAAACCGATGTCCCACGTTTCAATGGTTTCCCACGTTTTCAATGTAGATACGATGCCCGGCAATGAAGCATAGTTAGGACGTACACCGTTAACCAACCAATTGTAGTTCGATCCCTGAGGCATCGTCTGATAGAACGGATACCAGGCATCATTGGTATTCGTATTACCCAACTGTCCCCAAGATCCACGTACTTTCAGCATGTTCATATTAGCCTTTTCAGCAATACCAGCAAAGAATTCTTCATTCACCACGTTCCAACCCAAAGAGAAGGAAGGGAAGAAACCCCAGCGCTTATCGCCAATAAAACGGGAAGAACCATCGTAACGTCCGTTCACCTCCACCATATAGCGGTCTTTGTAACTATAGTTGATACGCCCGAAGAAACCGGCTACACCATTGTGGGCATAGCCACCCGAAGTCGTCGGAGATTCTGTAGCTGTATTCAGTGTTGGAACAGAATTAGAAATCAAAGTATTCTTCTGCCCTGTTAGATTTGCAGTCTTATACAATTCAGAATTGAAACCAACCATTACTTTAAAATAATGGCCACTATCGAATTCTTTGAAATAGTCCGTATAAATATTAGTACTGTAATAATTTTCTTTATACGAATATTCATTGACTCTGGAAGCACCTGCTGCATAGGAACCACCTCCATCCCAAGAAACAGCATACGGATTGCCATCTACATCGTGAGCATAAACTGGCAATACTTCCCAATGTTGACGCGTGTTAGTAGTTCTCAAAGCACCCTCCAAATGAATAGTCCAATTTTTAATGGGTTCAAAAATCAACTGCAACTGTTGCGTATTCAAGTCTTTTTCGTTACGCTGTTTACCACCATCTTCCAACTGGATGATTTCCATACCGTCCATCGGATAGCCGTTCGGGTCGTAAGCCGGACAGGTCGGCCAGCGGCGTGAAATGTTATGGAAAAACAAACCGGTCAAATAAGACGGACGTTCGAAATTCTCACGCGTCCACTTCGTAGAATAACTCACCTTGAACCAGTCGGTTACGTAGGCGGTGATGTTACTGTTCACAGTATAACGCTGCAAGTTATCATCGCCATGACGCAACAATCCGTTCTGGTCCATAAAGCTGCCACTCAACGTATACTGTATCTTGTCCGTACCACCGGCGATACTTACATTATGCTCCTGCGAAGGCACCCAGTCATTATAAAATTCCTTAAACCAGTCCGTATTGGCATTGGAACCCGTATAATTATTCCAGCGTCTGGTAGTCTCATTAATGGTACATACCGTTGTCAGTTTTCCGTCCTGATAATCTTTAATGCGCTGCAAAGCTTCTGCGCTGAACGGAGCAGCATCACCTCTATTTTCAGCTGCACGATTAAAATATTGTGCGAAGGTATAGGAGTCCATCATTTCAGGAACCGTAACAGCATCACTAAAACGAACATTCACGCCATAATTCACACGTGCCTTACCTGCTTTCCCTTTCTTAGTTTGCACCAAAATTACACCGAATGCAGCACGTGCACCGTAAATAGAAGCAGACGCAGCATCCTTCAGAACAGAAACCGATTCAATATCATTAGGGTTCAGCGAATTAAGACTACCCTCGATACCATCAATCAGAACCAACGGAGAAGAGCCCGAGCCATCACCAATCGTACCGACGCCACGGATATTAAAGCTCATGGAACCATCGAGCGCACCACCTTCGCTTCCTACCGTGAAGTTCAAGCCCGGTACTGTACCTTGCAATGCCTGAGCCACATTAGTTACCGGACGTGCAGCAAGCACCTTGGAGTCAACCATACCTACGGCACCCGTCACATTCACTTTCTTCTGAGTGCCATAACCTACCACAACAACCTCATCCAATGCCTGCGCATCATCTTTCAGTGTTATTTGAAGAGGTGTTCCTTGCCAGGGCACCTCAACGGTCTGATAACCGATAAAAGAAATTTGGATTACAGCTCCTCTCTCTACATTGGAAAGTTGAAAGTCACCATCGATTCCCGTTACCGTACCATTCGTTGTACCTTTCACTAAAACGGTAGCACCAATAACGGTTTCACCTGCGGCGTCTTTCACCACACCTTTACATACAGAGCCCTGCTGAACTACATTAGATTCCGATACCGTATGATTAGGTATCGCATAAGCCATTCCTGTGCTCATAAGCCCCAAGAACAGCCAAAGGCTAACTGATCTAAACTTTCGGTTCATGATTTTTTGTAGATTAAATTAATATAGCGTCCCCAAAGGCAGGGGCGTTTGGTTAACAAATTTTCATGTATTACTTTGCAAAGATAAAAAATATAATTTAATCAAAACATAATTTACGAAAAAAAATATATAAAATGCACTCTTTCGAATATTAAAGAGAAAACTGTCGCAGAACAGGCTCTCACTTTTTTCAAAACAAAGTACCCTTTCCTGCAAGAAGACAGCAAAATTTCTCACAAAAGTATCCTCTACACCTATAGACATAAAAAAGGGTTCTTTCGAACCCTAATTTTATACTAGCATTAATCTATAGTGAAAGCATAACATAGATCCACTATTAAAACCATAAACCTGCACAGTATTTCCATTAAAACAGCGCCCCTGCATCCAGACAAGGGCAAGCCTTGGGCGAAGTCCCGGGCAGATCGCGATGACCACAGACTACAGCCTGGGGAAAGAGGCGCCGCAAGCGGGCAAAGAGATCTGTCAGGCGTTCAGTCTGTGCCGGCGTACGGGTATCGGCAGGACGTCCCTGTGCGTCGAGTCCACCCTCGTAGCAGATACCGATAGAGCAGCGATTATAGGGACGGCAGTGAGCCCCTACCTCGAGCAGGCCGCGATGTTGGGTCAGGCTGCCGTCGCGGCGGACGTAGAAGTGATAGCCCACGGTGCGGAAACCACGGGCACGATGGTCGTGCAGAAGCTGTTCGGCAGTGTAATCCTGCGTACAGCGGGTGGCAGAACAGTGAAGGACGAGGTAGCGGACACTGTCTGGTCCGCTCATCAGCTCGCCGTCCTCCACACGGGCGAGGAGGGCCTGTTCGCCCGGCACCTCCTCGCCACCAACAGTCAGGGGATAACGGTCGTCGGTCATGCCAGGAAAGGAATAAAAGGTGTACAACTGGTAATACCGAGTGCCGTCAGAGCAGCAATGGCTGCCTGGATGATGGCCTTCACAATAGAGGCCCAGGTGATTTTCGAAGAATTGGAAGTTGTGTTCATGTTGATAACAGATTAGAAGTTAATAATGAATGACTGTGAAGGTGTAAGGACTTTACAGCGGACTGCCTCCCTCTTCTTCTCCGCCCTGGTCTTCACCGCCCGAAGTATCGTCCTCGCCGGCAGGTACGGTTGTACCGGTATACTTCACGAGACTGATCTTGTCGGGAATAAGGTCGTAGATACGGCTGTTGTTCACCATCGTGAACGAGGGACGGAAGCCGGGCACAAGCGCTTTCACCAGTGCGGCAGTCGCATCCTTCTCTGCACTGACGCTCTTGCCGTTGACAAAACGCAGGTAAAGTTTGCCGAAACCCAGGAGTTCAATGGCATAACCTTTCTTCAGGTTCTCGGACACATAATAGGCATAGCGGTCGAGTACGTTCTTCACGTCGCCGGGACTGGCGGTGGACTCGGCGGCAATCTGGCGAGCCACGTCGTCGGTAGTCAGCGTGCCATAGCACACAGGAGCCACGTTGTAGACGGTCTCACCCCTACGGTCACCCAACTGGATGACGCGTTTCATTACTTTGTAAGCAGTTGGCATAGTTTTTTACTTTTAGCAGGTTAATACGCAGATAAATTCTCAGCGGTAAACGGGGAGGGCGCCTCTCCCCTTTTCCTGCTACAAAGTTAGTACATGCGCCCGAGCCCATGGGCGATGCATGTCGATAAGGGACGGTAATAAAAGGAGTAAAAAGAAAGGAGTGTATCAGACTGAGAGATGAACTTCTGTTTCAGTCTGATACACTCCTTTTTCCAGGCGGAAAGCATTCCTAATGTTCCAGCAGATCAACGATCTGACTGACACTGCCATCGCATGGCGCAGGGTCAATACCCAGCAGATGGGCCAGAAGCGGATAGATGCAGGTATTGTCGAACAGCTCAGTGCGTACATATCCGTGCTTGAAGTCAGGACCTTCGGCACGGAAGGGCACGCAGAGGTCCGAAGCCGTGGGATCGAAGCCGTGGTTACCAAGCTTCACCCGTCCGTCCTCGGACACCAGCCAACCATTGTCAGGCAGCGCCACGATGGGAGCCACATTCGGATTCGATCCGTAACGCAGATAGGCAGGCACGTCTTCCCGACGCCACACGCGCAGGTGGGGCACCCGCTCCAGAGCTTTCAGAATGTCGTCCTCGTGTCCGGCCTTGGGGAAAATCAAGGTGGGCAGGTCGGCCAACACACGTTCGCACCAGTCGGGTTGCAGATAGTCCGAGAGGCGGATGATACGTTGGGGCGAAGTGGGAGCCATGCCGTGGTCCGAAGTGACGATGAAATTGATGTCCCCACCTCCGGGCAAGGCACGCAGCCGAGCGTAAAAACCGGCTAGCAGCGAGTCCAGTTCCTCGACGGCACGACGGGTCTCGTGGGAAGCCGGACCATAAACGTGCCCGCTATAATCGGGTTCTTCGAAGTAGACCATGACAAGCTGCGGACGCAGGCTGTCGGGCAGCGTCAGCAACCGTTCGGCTTCGTCGAAGCGTTGTTCAAAGGTCAGCAAGGGCTTCTTGGCATAGTCCTGATAATAGTCGGGATACTGTCCCCGGATGGCTACATCGGAACCGGGCCAATAGACTACACCCACCTTGACACCCTGCCGGCGGGCCGTCAGCCAGATGGGCTCGCCGCCGTAGAACGAACCATCCTTACCCGTCACCTTGTCGCCGATGCTGAAGGTGCGGCCCGAGGCTACGTCGTAAAACTTGTTGGCGATGATGCCGTGATGGTCGGGCACCAGGCCCGTGGCCAGCGTGTAGTGGTTAGGGAACGTTTTCGAGGGGAACGAAGGACGCATCACCGCGCGAACACCCCGACGACCCAGGGAGTCGAGAAACGGCGTGTCGTACATCTGCGGATAGTCCCAGCGGAAGCCGTCGAGCGACACGATGACCGTCGTATGCCCGCCGGCATACAGGCCGAGGGCGACAAACAGGAATATAAACAGTACAAACTTTCTCATGACGCGAGTATAAAAAAGAAAGAGGGCAGCAAAGATACGGCTTTTTCTTCAAACGCGCCGATTTTGCTGCCCTCTCTTCAATTTTCAATTCTCAATTATCAATTCTCCATTAATTGAAGTAGTACTTCACACCGATCTGCATCTTCCAGCACTGGTCGTAGTTGCGGTTGAACGTCCAGCTGGTGAGCGGCGAACCGTCGCTGTTCTTATACATGGAGAAGTAGGGAGTTCCGTTCTCTACCTTGTCCACCTTCAGGATAGCGCCGTTGTTGCAGTTGCTCATGTTCTTCTCTACGCCCCACTTGGAGTTGAAGAGGTTGCCCACGTTCATGATGTCCACGCTCAGCTGCAGCTTGTTGGTGGTCTTGCCCAGCTTCAAGTCGAAGTCGTGGGCCCAGCGGAAATCGAAGCGGTGTACCCAGGGAGCGAAGGCGCTGTAGGCCTCGGCATACTCACCCTTGTGGTTCTTCAGGTAGCTGTCCTGCTCCACGAAGTCCCAGAAGAGCTGGCGGTCGCTCTCGTTGGTGAAGTGGATTTCGCTGTCGTCCTTGGGGATGTACATCAGGTCGGTGTTGTTGCCGTCGCCGTTGAGGTCGTTCGAATAGACGAAGCTGTAGCCCGCACCACGGTAGCCGGTGTAGAACAGGCTGAAGTGGTCCTTATGATAGGTGTAGCTGACGGAAGCGATGACGCGGTCGGGGATGACGTAACGCGAGTTCTGCAGCTCCACGTTGTTCGGGCCGTTCACCGAGTAGAGTCCCGACCAGGCCGAAGAGGCGTTGCTGCCCGGCATGCCGGACATTTCCTTCATCACCGTGTGGGTATAGGCGGCCATCAGGTGCAGGTCCTTCACCGGTTCGGCGGTAGCCGTCAGGTTCATGGTCCAGCCGTAGCCCTTGTGGGTGTTGGTCAGCACGCAGGCGTTGCTGAAGTTGTTGTAGTAGCGGTAGTCGCTCGGATAGATGTAGCGGTTGTCGGCACCCTTCAGCTGTTCCCAGCTGGAATCGATGGGCTTGATGTTGTAGTTGTCCAGGATGACGGCGTTCACGTTCTTCGTATAGGTGAACTCACCGGTCAGGGTCAACGGGAAGGTCACAGGAAGCTGGTAGTCAACGGCCAGCGACGACTTCCATACCTGCGGCATCTTGAAGTTCTTGTCCACACCGGCAATCTCGCTGGGCACCGTACCCTGGTCGGGGCTGATCGATTCGGGCGCACCGAGCAGCTCGCGGATCTTGTTGACATCCGTCACCAGTCCGCCGGCAAAATTCTGCAAACGAGGGTCAGACGAGGTCACAACACCATTCGACGAATAATAAGTATCGGCATGCACCAGGTTCTGCACCATACCCGAATTAGTCGGCATGTTGGTGAAGAATACCAACGGCAGACGACCGGCAAAAAGTCCCGTACCGCCGCGCACCTTCAGGCTTTTGTCGCCGAAGACGTCCCAGGTGAAACCGATACGCGGCGAAATCTGCACGTTGCCGTCGGGCCAGGCGCCGGTGTCGATGTGGCGGCCGCCGAAGTCCAGGTCATAGATGGCGTTGTTGCGCATCAGGTCGTCGTCGTTGAAGGCGATCATGTCGAAACGGATACCGCCCGTCAGTTTCAGGTTCTCCAGGATGTTCCACTCGTCCTGTGCATACAGGCCATACTGGTTGAACACCACTTCAGCATTCGGGTTGGTCTCGCCGTTGTAGCCGTAGGCCAGACCTACAGTCTCGGGAGCCGCACCGTTCAGGAAGTCGTCCAGCGAACGGTAGCGGTAATAACCCGTACCGCCACGCATGTAGGCGTTGTTGGCCAGCTGGTGCTCGTAGCTGAAGCCCGCGGTGATCTTGTGCTCGCCGGCATAGTAGGTAAAGTTGTCGGTCACGGTGAACACCTTGTTCTGCACGCGGTTGTTGTGAGAGAACAGCTCGTAGCCCAAGCTCATGTAGGGCGTCAGGCTCTGGGTCACCGTACCGTCGGCAGCCGTCTCGTAGCCACCCATGATGTCGATGAAGGGGAAGGGCGAAGAGTTGGAGCCGCGCACGTCATCGATGTTCGTATAGGTGAACAACAACTGGTTGGAAATCTTGTTGCCAAAACGGCTGTTCAAGTCAGCCGAAACAGTACTCACCTTATTATCCTGAGCATACATAGAGTTGGCAAAGGCCATAGAATATTGTGACAGGCGGTCCATGTTGCGCAGGCGGTGGCCGGTGTCGCTGGAGTTGCCGTTCACGGGATTCCAGGCCGTATTCTTCGTATAGTTGTAGCGTACGGCCAGACGATGGTCGTCGTTGATGTTCCAGTCGATGCGGCCCAGCAGCTTCAGGTTACTCTCGTCGGCAGGGAAGTCGGTGTACGAACCCGTGTCGTAACCATAACGCTCCATCATGAAGTCACGCACCTTCTGCAGGTCGGCCACGGTCGTACGCGAAATGTAGTTGTCGGGATCGGCCACGCCGTCTTCCGACGCACGCCAGCGGTTGATGACCGACGGGATCTTGGCATACTCGGCATTAGCGAAGAAGAAGAGCTTGTTCTTCACGATCGGGCCACCCAAGGTGAAACCATAGGTCGTATTGCGGTTCGTACCGCGTTCGCCCAGGTCGGCGTTGTCAATGCGGTTACCGTGCATGTTCTCGTTGTTGTGGTAGACGTAGGCCGTTCCCTTGAAGGTGTTCGTACCGGACTTGGTCACGGCGTTGATACCACCGCCGATGAAGTTGGTCTGGCGCACGTCGAACGGAGTCACCACAACCTGCACCTCGTCGATGGCATCCATCGAGATAGGCGTACCGCCCGTCACATGACATGTCCCCTCCCCCACAGCACGCCACCATACAGTCTCAGGAAGTGCTGCCTTACAGGACAAGGCAGCACTTCCTGAGACTGTCACGAAGCACAGCATGACACCCCCAGGAAGCACTGCGTCAAGGGATGACGAAGCACGGCGTCACGACAGGAAAGATACGTACTTGGACAAACGAATGAAACAACTCTTCCCCAAAACAGGACGTTATACCATTTCCATAAAAAAACAATGAAGAAATACACTAAAAAGAATATTATTTATAAAACCTTTTAACTACTTTTGTTGGCAGAATAGAACGAGCACAACGTTTATTGCCCCACGTTTTGTGCGATGTACAAGTATAAAAAAATGTCTTTTAGGAGGGCTGAAAAGACTATAAGAACTACAATGAAAAATTTATCTACTGTTTCCGGTACGCTTCAGAAAAGCATGCTAACTTGTATTTTTACGCTGACCCTTGCATGGACCAGCCCACAGGCGGTTTGTGCACAAGACGTACCTTCCGACAATCTGGAATGCAACGAAGACACGCTGCTGACGCCTACGGACGACAACGACGCCTACCAACTTGACAAAGAAGAGAAACGCCAGGAAGCCGTCTGGAACGACCGGAGCAGATACTTCCACTTCGGCTACCTGAACCAGACGCTGACCCACCAGGACGTACCCGGCCTGAACTGGAAAAGCGATTTCGGACTCTCGATCGGGGCAGGACGTACCTTCTACTTGCATAAGAAGCCACTGTTCAACATGCTGAAATTCGGGCTGGACGCTACCTGGTTCGACCTCTCCTATGCGAAATATGGCGATGCCGAAGGATGGGTGAAACTGCCCTCCGAACCGGTATATCCCGACGAAGGCTATGAAGAAGAAGAGATTGACTTGGGTGTACACCAGTTGGAACTGGGAATGCATGTAGGGCCTTCCATCACGCTCAACCCTGTAGACCATCTCAAATTAAGCGGATATTTCCATTTCATCCCTTCGGCATCGGTTGTCATCATGAATGACGAAGCCAACGTCAATTATGTATCCAACTTCGCAGTGGGCGGTGCCATAGCCTATAAGGTCATCTCATTGGGCATCGAATCGCGCTGGGGAAAAGCCAAATACAACTCGTTCTCCATTGACGAGGAAGGAGATGACAGCGATTGGGAAGGAGATGTAGACATAGACGACGTCTTAAAATCCAGCAAAAACCGGCTGAAAACCAAATCAATCCGTTTCTTCCTCATTTTCAGATACTAAGTCCGTCTAGGGTTCGCCCAGGTACTCCATGATGAGACGGGCCTCGCGGACGGTGAGGTAGCGACGCTTGTCGAAGGGGGTACCGCCCCGCGTCAGCTCGGCATAGAGCGGACGGCAGCGGCGGATCCAGGAGGTGAGACGGCGAACGGCCTGCTCGGGCTCGGCATCGGGGAAATACTGGCAGGCCAGGGAACGGCGGGTGTAAGTAATGGTTTTCATAATTGAAAATTGATAATGGATAATTAATAATGAAGAGGATGTAACATCCCCTGTAGGGACGCACCATGGTGCGTCCGCGGGATCCTCAACCGAACGCGGAGGGAACGGACGCACCATGGTGCGTCCCTACAAAGGATTGTGAAATGTTTTCCAACCCCGCCACAGATGCCACAGATACTTTCATAAACTTTTCGGACTTCATTAAATAAATAGGCTGCCTTTAAAGGCAGACCATTTATTTATTTTCTCACGTAATATTTACGGAATTCACTGTGGCATCTGTGGCGGCATTGATAATCAAGGGGTTGCGCCTGCACTTTCATCAATAAGGTCTTGTTTTACAACAGAAGACTCCGGTAAAACACTATTCATTTCATCTACAGAACGCTCCACGGCCAACCAAAAACGACCGTGATGGGTCTCCACTTGTTCGAACCCCAGCTCCTTCATTGCCCGCCCTACCTGCACAGGGCTGAGCCGCATCGAGGCGAAGCGGGCGCAGATCTGCGAAGCCGTCAGGTAGCGGCCCTTCTCCAGCGCCGAGGGGCGGCGGTAGTGGGCCAGGATGAGCTCGCGGGCGGGATTGGGCGCCTCGAAACGGCGGTTGCGGCGGTTGAGCGCCTCCACCTCGTCGCCCTGGAACCAGTAGCGGAAACCGCCGTCGAGCAGGGCCTTGGCCTGGGCGTAGACACCCTCGTAGTCGATGGGCGTGGTCCAGGGATTCTCGATGTGCTCCACTTCGAAGGGCAGCCAGCGGCGGTTGCCGGTGTCGTCGGTGAGGAACTGGAGGTTGTTGCCCGTGGCGCAGAACGAGGCCACGTGGGGCAGCCGCACCTTGTTGCGCCCGTAGGCCGGACGCTCGTTGATGTAGAGCGTGGTGGTCATAGCCTTCAGCTGGTTCAGTTCGGGACGCTGCATGGAGTCTATCTCCTCGAAGTTGACGAGCAGGTTCTCGGTCATGGTGAAGAGGTCGTCCTTGGTGAGTCGCTGCGAGTTGGTCTTCGTGGTGTAGTAGCGGCGCAGGCAGGGCGGCAGCAGGTTCTCGAGGAAGGAGCTCTTGAACGAGCCTTGAGGACCGAGGAGGACGAGGATTTCGTGGTTCACCACGCCGTCGTCCAGCGCGGCGGCCAGCATGCCCACCAGCCAACGGCGGAAGTAGTAGTCGAACTCGGCGGCCGACGTGCCGCGGCACACCACCATTCGGGCCAGGCGGCCGATGTAGTCGGTCGTGCCATCCCAGGGCGGCAGCGTGTCGAGATAGCGGCGCAGGGGGTGGTACGTGGGCACAAAGTCGCTCTGCAGCAGCGTGCGCAAGCGGAAGAGGTCGGCGTCCAGCCCCTCGTGCTGCATGGCGCGCCACAGGGAGTTCTCCAGCGCATCGGTCATCAGCTGCCAGCGGGGCTCCTCCTCCCCTGCCCCGTCCATGAGCCGCACCTCCAGCTGGTGGATGAGGAGGTTGCGGCGCAGCTGGCACCAGCGGCCGATGAAGTCCTCCATCTGCCCTACCGACACGCGGGGCGCACGGCTGCCACCGCCGCCCGACTTATCTTTAGAGGTACGCGCACGCGCGTAGCGCGCGAGGCGACACGTGGCGTGTTCGGCGGTCAGGGCGTAGCAGCTGCGCACGGTGGCCGCAACGGAATGTTCGGCCGCGTCGTAGTCGGCAAATTCACTGAGGGCCCACGCCTCGGCATCGGCCTCGCTCACGCCGAAGCGGTTCATCCAGTAGAGGCAGCGGCAGATGTAAGCGTTGTGACTGCCGGGAGCGTAAAGGATGCCGTCGTCCTCCACCAGGCGGCGCACGGTGGGGGCGGCACTCACGGCCCGCACGGGTCGGCCCCTCGAGGCTCGGGGACGCGCTGGGGCCTCAGGCTCCACTGCCAAGGCCTCGGCCTCGGGACGGTAGCAGACCTCCGGGTCGTGGCAGAGGACGGACATGCGGGTGGCGTTCTTGCACTGGGCGTCGACCTTCACGCCCAGCAGGCGGGCGTAGTAGTCGTTCACCGTCTGCCAGGCGCGGGCAAAGGTGCGGGCATCGGTCGGCGCAGGCTCCACACGGGCCACCACCCGCAGGCCACGGCCCGAGAGAGTGACGTAGGCCAGAAACGTATGCGGGTCGGCTTTCACCCGCGCGACCAGCGTGTCCAGGCTTTTGCCGTTCAAATCATCAATATCGACCATCACCTTGTCGGAGTAGCCGCGGACATGCTGCTGGCTGCGTCCACCCTCGAGGATGACGGAACAGACAAAGGCCGCCTGCGAAGTCTTCAGGGAAACTTTGCGGCGCTTCAGCTCTTCGACGGAAGCAATGTCGCCCGCAGCTTCGGCTTCAGCCAGGCGGGCACAAGTCTCGCGGTAAAGACGAGTGACAGTGAGATGACGTCCTCCACGGATTTCTTCCACCAGATCGCCCCACGTGGTGGGTACGGGCACGGTGTCGCGCAGGGAGGCAAAGCGCGAGGGCCAGAAAGAGATTTCATTTTTCATTGACATATTCTTCACGGTTTACTTGTTTATTTGGATCAAATTCATTATATTTGGACATGCGATCTTTCCAAGTTTTTTCGGCAAAGGTAGTCAATGACGGATAGCGGATGCTGTACTCATGGATGCAGCATTTTTCAGGCTCTTTTACAGATTTAACTTCTTTTATGCCGTTCATGGTTTGGCCGCCGGCCGCGGTCTAATCCTCTGGGCCATGAATGAAAAGAAGCTAAGAAAGAAAGCCAATTTGTGGATAGCCACGGCCGCAAATGAATTGAACGAGATCCGAAGAAGGTGGCGCCTAACCTCCAACCGCCAGTTTGCCCGCGCAGTCGGCATGAACGAGCGCACCATAGCCAAGCTGAATCCGAAACAACCGGACAGCTCGTTGTCGCTCGAGACTGTGGACCGCATCTACAGCGCGCTCATAGCCTTGCGTTGTGTGTACATCACGGACGAAGAAATGGAAGAGGAGTACCGCCGGCTGATGGAGTCGAGGATACGCATCGCTATGAACGTAGCCCCGCTGCCACAGACCGTAACGGACGCTGTAGCAGACGAACTCCAAAGTCGCGGGAAGCAGACCGGAAAATGTTGAAACGGACCCGTCCGAACCGCTGTGCTGATGGTGATAAGGCCGGCGGGGAAGCAGTCGTACAGAAGGTGTAAAAAGGGAAACCTCCGCACTGTCGCCCTCCTCCCGGGCAAAGAGCAAGCGACTGAAAAGATGTGCGGCAAGAAGGCAGAGGCAAGAGGAGACTGAAGCCCGCAACTTCTACCAAGGCCATGACGACCACTCCGCAACGACAAGCGAAAGAGAAATCCCGGGGGAACAAGCCATGACTGCCCGCCGGGATTTTGTCTGTAATCTGTATACCAGTCGGGAACGGCTCTACGACGCGTTGGCCCTCAAAAAGAAAAAAGGGGAATGTGTTGCCGTTCCAACACATCCCCTTATCTGATAAAATTTAATGAAACAAACTGCGGAGAGAACGAGATTCGAACTCGTGATACCCTTTAGGGGTATACACGCTTTCCAGGCGTGCCTCTTCAACCACTCGAGCACCTCTCCTTCTGATTTCGGGGTGCAAAGATACGGGAAGTTTGCGAGATTTCCAAATCCAGAAGAAAAGAGTTTACCCCAAAAGAGGATTGTCTGGCTCCGCACCAAATGCAAGACGAGAGAATCGTTCGAAATAGAGGATGAGCCTATCTCCTTTCGTAATTTGAGCAAGCATATGCATCTCCCCCATATCTGTCGGTATGCTTTTTCAACAGGAGACACTGCTCAGAGCTGTTATCGTACCAAGAACAAAGGACACAAGCTTTTTCTTCATTCTTTGAGATTTCTTCTGCCGAGGGTATCGCAGAAGACGTCGCAGCTCCGAGCATCTCTGGAACAGAAGCAAAAACAGCCTTCACGACAATCACCAATATCACCACAAATATATAAAAAATACCGGCAATGGCAGCCGTCAAATAGCTCACACTGAAAATAAGGACAAGTCCAACAGCCGATAGGACAGCCTTTTCCACCCCTTTTCCACCTTTAATGTCATCCCAGAAAGCTCCAACCACATTTCCTAAAAACAGGAATAACAGGAATAAATTCGGAATGACACATAAATAGGGTTGAAGGCCATAAGAAGCGTCTGGGAACCACAATGCGCCAACATTGTTTACCCAGTTGGGGTTGTCGTTGCAGTAGGCTACGAAAATGAGAATAAAATTCCAAATACCCAGCATAACACCCAATCCCATGGTATTGTTCTGAACAGAAGTAGATTTGTACATGAAACCGGTTATAATCATGGGAAGCGAAATAATGATTACCAGAATAAGAATGGCCAACAAGACCTTCCACCATTGAGCAGTAAAAAGCAGTTTCAAAAAACCGCTCATCACATACTCGGAAAAAAAGATACCGGCATTGAACAAACGCGGAATGAAAGATTCATCCGCTGTGGTCTGATACACATGGGCACTATAGGCAATTCCCCCCTTTATCAATGCTAAGACACCCGCTTTTCTATCCCGCAACAGCCTCTCACCTTGATGCCAGTTTTCCCAAGCCTTCTGATAATATTGTTCGGCCATGAGGGAATCTTCCAGAACATGAGTCCGCAGAAATCTGCTGTTATAATAATCCCCCATGTCATAATAACTATCCGGATTATTATATTTGATGCCGATTTGTGCCCATTTGAACAGGATATCATTCCGTCGGTCTTCATACTCCTCATCACTCATCTTGGGATGTGGTTTACGAAAATCAGCCCATTCTTGAAGCCAAGCATCTGTAATGATCGCGTCATTTCCTGATTCGATCAACACTTGCCGATATCGCTCAAAAGAATCGAGGGGCACTACATCCTTAAAATCATCATAATGCCTTACAACAGCAAACATCGCATTCTTATCCTCCTTCTGCGCCGCCTGATAAACATTCTCCAAGTCGCTCTCCCACGGAGAACACGAACCGAGCAAGAGGCATGAAACGATAGAAACGACTAACAATAAATCTTTTCGAAAATGATCCATATATTTCATAACCATTAACTTTGAAACGGTGAACTCATCCTTCACAGAAATGAATCCACCGTTTACAAAACCAGCCTAACCAATACTCATGAGTTTCATTATTTTATTTACTCCATTCTCAAAGTACTTCATCGGACCTTAAAATATGGGTCAAGAACAATTAATAAAATCAACCCTATAATTTGCCCGACTTCGTTCTTTATCCATTCAGTTTACAAAAAAACAATTATTTTAATTGAAAATTTGTCACCCAAAATAGTGATTTTATCTCAAATAAGCAAAACAAATTAAAAGATTCATATTTCTCATACAAGTTACTATCATAATCTCTAATTTATTATATAATCTACTTCACTAAGAAACTATATATAAATATAGCTTCTAAAGAAAAAATAAAGTAATCTCACTTTCTACACTTAGCTTTTCGTATATTTGCCAACAAAATCATTTTCAACCAAATGCCATGAAAATTCTCTATAAAATACTACTATTATTTCTGCTATTATCATCTTCACTTCATGCAGAACAGATTCCTCTCGACTCTACATTAACACGCCTCTATACCCGCGCGGCAAAACTGATGAGCGAAGGAGGCAAGGAAAACTACGAGAAAGCCCAACGCACATTCGACAGCGCCTTCGCCATACCGGGAGCAAGACAATCGCCCATATACCCTATATTATTGAATGAACAGGCTACACTATTAGTATATACCGGCGAAGGAGAACGGGCCCTGGAAATGAAGAAGAGCGTACTCCCCTACCTGCCCGAAATTGATGACCTGGAGAAACACATCAGCGTATACAACGACCTGGCCATCCTCTACCGCCGACGACACATGAACGACTCCACCATCTATTATTATACCAAAGCCATGGAAGCCGCCCTGCAGTATAAGAACGAAGGCTGGATTACCCACATCTACAACAATGTTTCCATCTTTTATTTCAACATCCGACAAATGAACGAAGCGGAAAAGTACATCGACCTGTCCGCCGAACATGCCGTAAAAACAGACGACCCCTTCTCCACCTTCAGCGCATGGCAGCTCCGTGCAGCCATCAAGGCAGAACTGGACAAGCTGGACGATGCCGAACAATCCATCCGGAAGGCTTGGGAAATTGCCTGCCAGTCGGGAGGCAACGCTTCCAGCTGGAAAATCAGATGCCTCCCCTCCCTGCTGAGGGTATTGGAACGGAGGGAACAGCCGGACTCGGTGGAACATTACCTGCAAATCGGCAACCGCCTCCTGGAGGAAGAACCGGACAACTCCATCGCCGCCATCGGGTTCATACAAGTAAGGGCTTCTACGGAAATGAACCGGAAGAACTATACGCAGGCACTGAAAGATATGCTGTGGCTGCGAAAAAGGAACACTGGCAGTGAACCCAAGACACTGCTTACCCAAATTGCCCAATGTTACCATGCGACGGGCAACCAGGCCCAGGCATATGCCTACATGGACAGTGCACGCATGTGGACCGACACACTGGCCCAACAGAATCTCACTCGACAAATGGCTGAGTTCAACGTCAAATACCAAACACAGGAAAAAGAATTGCAGATAGCTAATCTAAAACAGCAGCAGCTGGAACATCAAGCCCTTCTGTTGAAAGGAGCTATCGGAAGTGGATTGTTATTGATTTGCATATCCATCATTCTATTGGGAGTATATCACAAGAAACGGACAGCAGAACAAAAAATTGAATTACTGAAACAAGAAAATGACCTGAACTCAGCACGACGCTATATTGAAGGCCTGGAAACTGAATGTAAATACTTTGCTAAAGAGTTACACGACGGTATCGCCAACGATCTTCTGGCTCTACAAATGAAAATGAGCAACCAAACATCAAAAAACAATGCGGAAGAGCTAACCAATCTCGTCGGACAAATAAGAAACAGCGTACGCAATATTTCCCATGAACTGATGCCCCCTGAATTCGATGAACTAAGTCTGGATGAAATATTAGTACGCTATGCTTCAAACCTGAAAGCCAACACCGGCATACAAACCAGCTATACCCCCACCATAGGCAATGCTTCCCGCAATCTCCCCAACGAAACTGCCTATGAGTTGTATCGTATCACGCAGGAGCTCACTATGAACATTGCAAAACATACCCGAGCAGACTATATCCACATCAGCTTACAAACTGAAAATGGAACAAGATATATATTACAGATTGCTGACAATGGTATCCAATCTGCGAATCAGCAGTCTACAAAAAATGATGGCATAGGCCTACGCACCATAAACGACCGTATCAAAGCCATCCGTGCTACTACTAACCAAACTCAATCCAGTGATGGCAACAACATTTTTACACTACAATTCGACATATAGTCCAATGGATAAAAACATGTATAAGCTACTGATCATAGACGACCATCCCATCGTAGCAGAAGGTATCAAAAACATAGCAGAACAACTGGGAGATGTTACATGCCAAAGCGCCATTTGCATGAAAGAAGTGGAACAAGCAGTCAATGCCTGTCAATTCGACCTTTGTATCATTGATCTGGAACTTCCAGACACAAACGGTTTCAAACTGATCGATTTCCTGCACAATCAAATACCAGAATGCAGAATTCTGATATACACCATGCATGAAGAACCTTGGGTCATATCCAAGTTAGCACACCAGGCTATTCATGGGGCTGTCTCAAAAAACAACAGCATCCAGGAACTAGCTACAGCCATCAAAGAAATAAAGAATGGGAATAAATATTTCTGCAAAACTTTTTCCGAGCAGTTCGGTAGAAATTCTATAACTCAGGTACCAGAGTTGTCCAAAAGAGAAAAAGAAGTATTGGCTTTATTATCCCAAGGGCTGAGTACCTCAGAAATTGCAAACAAGATATTTCTTAGCACTAACACGGTACACACTTACCGCAAACGACTGATGGAAAAACTGGAAGCCAAAAATGTGGCAGAATTAGTATACAAAGGAACAGAGCTATTCTAATCAAGATCTTATTCAATAACAAGCAAAACTAAAATACGATTTAAATCATACCACTTAACAAGAGATATTCTGTAAATCTTCTTAAAAGAAAGGGAGGATGTCCTTACGAACACCCTCCCCGGAATATTACAATTGATGTATTACTTGCGGTTTATTCTTCTTCAACTTTCTCGTCTACCGTGTTGTAGTCGAGAACCGTCTTCTTGTTGGCAAGCATACGGTCATACTCTTCTTTGGAACCAACGATAATCTTTTCGAACTCACGCTGACCTGTACCGGCAGGAATGAGGTGACCACAGATCACGTTCTCCTTCATACCTTCCAGACGGTCTACCTTACCGTTGATAGCTGCTTCGTTAAGCACCTTCGTCGTTTCTTGGAAAGAAGCGGCAGACATGAAGCTCGACGTCTGCAGAGCAGCACGCGTAATACCCTGAAGTATCTGTGTAGAAGTGGCAGGCACCGCATCACGTACTTGTACCAGCTTCAAGTCACGACGTTTCAGCATGGAGTTCTCGTCACGCAGCTTGCGGGCAGTAACAATCTGACCCGGCTGCAGATTCTGAGAGTCGCCTGCATCGGTAACCACCTTCTTGCCCCAGATGCGGTCGTTCTCTTCCATGAACTCGATCTTGTCGACTACCTGCTGCTCGAGGAAGCGGGTATCACCCGGTTCGTTAATTTCGACCTTGCGCATCATCTGACGTACGATGATCTCGAAGTGCTTGTCGTTGATCTTCACACCCTGGAGACGGTAAACATCCTGAACCTCGTTGACAATGTACTCCTGCACAGCCGTAGGACCCTTGATGGCCAGGATATCGGCAGGCGTGATGGCACCGTCGGACAACGGAGTACCGGCACGTACGTAGTCATTCTCCTGTACCAGGATCTGCTTAGACAGCGGAACAAGATATTTCTTAACCTCACCCCCCTTAGAGGTGACGATGATTTCGCGGTTACCACGTTTTACCTTACCCATCGTAATCTCACCATCGATTTCGGAAACGATAGCAGGGTTGGACGGGTTACGTGCTTCGAACAGCTCGGTAACACGGGGAAGACCACCCGTGATATCACCAGCCTTACCAACAGCACGCGGAATCTTCACGATAACTTCACCAGCCTTCACCTTCTGTCCGTCCTCAACTACCACGTGGCCACCCACAGGGAGGTTGTAAGTACGGATTAACTCGCCATCCTCAGTCATAATGTGTGCTGTAGGCACCTTTGCCTTGTCCTTGGACTCGATAACGATGATTTCGCGCAAACCGGTGGACTCGTCGGACTCTACCTTATAGGTGACGTTCTCGATGACATCCTCGAACTCGATTTTACCGGTAGCCTCGGTGATGATAACAGCGTTGAAGGGGTCCCAACGGGCGATGAGTTTGCCTTTCTCTACCACTTCTCCATCGGCAGCGTACAACGTAGAACCGTAGGGCACGTTGTGAGTAGAAAGTACGATGTCGGTATTGACATCGACAAAACGCAACTCAGCCAAACGGCCTACCACTACCTTGGCGGGTTCGCCTGCTTCGTCAATCACGTCAACGGTACGAAGTTCCTCGAATTCGAGGCGAGCATTGTTCTTGGCCACGATACTGGCGTTGGCGGCGATGTTGGCAGCCGTACCACCGGCGTGGAATGTACGCAGTGTCAACTGTGTACCCGGTTCACCGATAGACTGTGCCGCAATGACACCGACGGCCTCACCTTTCTGTACCATACGGCTGGTAGCCAAGTTACGGCCATAGCACTTAGCGCAGACACCCTTCTTGGATTCGCAAGTGAGCACCGAACGGATTTCGACACTCTCGATAGGAGAATCTTCAATCTTCTGGGCAATGGCCTCTGTGATTTCCTCACCGCCAGCAACAATCAGTTCGCCGGTTGTCGGATGTACAATATCGTGTACGGATACACGTCCCAGAATACGTTCATACAGTGTAGCGATGGTTTCATCGTTATTCTTGAGAGCTGTACAAACCAGTCCGCGGAGTGTTCCACAGTCTTCTTCGTTGATGATCACGTCGTGTGACACGTCGACCAAACGACGAGTCAGGTATCCGGCATCGGCCGTCTTCAAAGCAGTATCGGCCAAACCTTTACGGGCACCGTGGGTAGAGATAAAGTACTCGAGCACGGACAAACCTTCCTTAAAGTTCGAAAGAATCGGGTTTTCAATGATCTGACCACCTTCGGCACCGGCTTTCTGCGGCTTGGCCATCAAACCACGCATACCGGAAAGCTGACGGATCTGCTCCTTCGAACCACGGGCACCGGAATCCAGCATCATGTAGACAGAGTTAAAGCCCTGGTCATCAGATGAAATGGTTTTCATCAGGATGTTGGACAATTCGGAGTTGACGTGTGTCCAGATATCAATTACCTGATTGTAACGTTCGTTGTTGGTAATGATACCCATATTATAGTTGTTGATAACCTGTTCTACTTCTTCGTAGCCCTTCTGTACCAGTGCCTCCTTCTCTTCGGGGATAATGATATCGCCCAAGTTGAAGGACAGACCTCCCTTGAAGGCCATGTAGTAACCCAAGTTCTTGATACCGTCAAGGAAGTCAGCAGCTTTGGACACACCGCACACCTTAATAACGTGGCTGATGATGTCGCGCAATGACTTCTTAGAGATAATGGTATTGATGTATCCGGCTTCGGGCGGTACAATCTCATTAACAATGACACGACCGACAGAGGTATCGTGCATCATCTTCTTGACAATGTTACCGTTCTCATCTACATCGTCCACGATAACACTGACAGGAGCGTGGATGTCGCACTTGCCTTCGTTATAGGCAATCAGAGCTTCTTCAGGGCCATAGAAAGTCAGACCCTCACCCTTAGCACCCTTACGCAGCTTGGTGATGTAGTACAGACCAAGCACCATATCCTGTGCAGGCACAGTGATAGGCGCACCGTTGGCCGGGTTCAGAATATTGTGTGACTGGAGCATCAACAGCTGTGCCTCCAGAATAGCTTCGTTACTCAACGGAAGATGAACAGCCATCTGGTCACCGTCGAAGTCGGCGTTGAAGGCCGTACATGCCAACGGGTGCAGCTGGATAGCCTTTCCTTCAATCATCTTGGGCTGGAAGGCCTGGATACCCAAGCGGTGCAGTGTCGGGGCACGGTTCAGCAGAACTGGATGTCCCTTCATGACATGCTCCAAGATATCCCAGATAACGGGTTCCTTGCGGTCTACAATCTTCTTGGCACTCTTCACCGTCTTCACAATGCCGCGCTCAATGAGCTTACGGATAATAAACGGCTTGTAAAGCTCAGCGGCCATCAGCTTGGGAATACCGCACTCGCCCATACGCAGTTCGGGACCAACGACGATAACCGAACGGGCAGAATAGTCAACACGCTTACCCAACAAGTTCTGACGGAAACGTCCCTGCTTACCCTTCAAACTGTCGGAGAGAGATTTCAACGGACGGTTGGCATCAGTCTTCACAGCGCTAGACTTGCGAGAATTGTCAAACAGTGAGTCGACTGCTTCCTGCAACATACGCTTCTCGTTACGAAGAATGACTTCAGGAGCCTTTATTTCAATCAATCTCTTCAGACGGTTGTTACGAATGATAACACGACGATAGAGATCGTTTAAGTCGGACGTAGCGAAACGGCCACCATCCAGCGGAACCAACGGACGCAGTTCAGGCGGAATAACCGGTACGATACGGACAATCATCCACTCGGGCTTGTTGCGGCCGCGAGAAGCACGGAACGACTCAACAACCTGTAGACGTTTCAGCGCCTCGTTCTTACGCTGCTGTGAAGCGTCGTTGTTGGCACGATGGCGGAGTTCATAGGACAATGCATCCAAGTCCAGATGAGTCAGCAGGTCGTAAATGGCCTCTGCACCCATCTTTGCAATAAACTTATTGGGATCAGAATCTTCAAGGAACTGGTTTTCCTTAGGAAGCTTGTCCAACAAATCCAGATATTCGCCCTCTTCCAAAAGGTCATACTGAGCTACTTCGTCAGCCAATACACCGGGCTGAATAACGACGTAACGCTCATAATAGATGATGGCATCCAGTTTCTTAGTCGGCAGACCCAACAGATAACCAATCTTGTTGGGTAAAGAGCGGAAATACCAGATATGAGCCACGGGCACAACCAACTGGATGTGACCCATACGCTCACGGCGCACCTTCTTCTCGGTTACCTCCACACCACAACGGTCGCAGACGATACCTTTGTAACGGATGCGCTTATACTTACCGCAGTGGCACTCATAGTCCTTGATAGGACCGAAGATGCGCTCGCAGAACAAACCGTCACGCTCGGGTTTATAAGTACGGTAATTGATGGTTTCAGGCTTTAAAACTTCACCACTCGAATTCTCAAGGATTTCTTCAGGTGAAGCCAAACCGATAGAGATTTTCGAGAAATTACTCTTTATCTTATTATCTTTTCTAAAAGCCATACTTTATATTGTAATTGATAATTAACAATGGATGATTGAAAAATTACTCTAAGTTGATGCTCAATCCGAGTCCGCGCAACTCATGCAGCAACACGTTCAATGACTCAGGAATACCCGGAGTAGGCATCGGCTCACCTTTGACGATGGCTTCGTATGCCTTCGAACGGCCAACTACATCATCAGACTTGATTGTCAGAATTTCTTGCAGGATGTGTGCAGCACCGAATGCTTCGAGTGCCCAAACCTCCATTTCTCCGAAACGCTGTCCACCGAACTGTGCTTTACCACCCAACGGCTGTTGTGTAATAAGTGAGTACGGACCGATAGAACGGGCATGCATCTTGTCTTCAACCATGTGCCCCAGTTTCAGCATGTAGGTCACACCTACAGTAGCTTGCTGCTCGAACGCCTCTCCCGTACCACCATCGTACAAAGTAGTTTTGCCATAACGAGGCAAACCTGCTTTATCAGTCCATGTGTTCAGGTCGTCCAACGTAGCTCCATCAAAGATAGGAGTAGCAAACTTAACGCCCAACTTCTTTCCTGCACTTCCCAATACGGCTTCAAAGATCTGGCCAATGTTCATACGAGAAGGCACACCCAACGGATTCAACACAATGTCAACCGGAGTTCCGTCAGCCAAGAACGGCATGTCTTCCTGACGCACTACGCGGGAAACGATACCCTTGTTACCGTGACGTCCGGCCATCTTGTCACCGACACCGATCTTACGCTTCTTGGCAATATAAACTTTAGCCATCTGAATGATACCGGCAGGCAGTTCGTCGCCAATGGTAATGGCAAATTTCTTACGTTTCAGTTCAGCATCCAATTCTTTATACTTCTTGATGAAGTTCATCACCAAAGCACGGATCAGCGTGTTGGCATGTTCATCCTTCGTCCAGCCGCTCAATTGGATAGCAGTGAAGTCCAAATCGCTAAAATCGGAAGCATGGAAACGGGCACCCTTAGAAATAACATCGGTTCCCATATAATCCTTCACGCCTTCAGAAGTCAAGCCATCAGTCAACTTCAAAAGTTTATCAATCAATATCTTACGTAAATCGGCTACTTTACCTTCAAATTCCTCATCAATCTTTGGCAACAGAGCTTTGTCGGCCAGTTTGGAACTACGAGTCTTTATGACACGTGAGAACAAACGTTTGCCGATAACCACACCTTTCAACGAAGGTGATGCCTTTAAAGAAGCATCTTTTACATCACCGGCTTTATCGCCGAAGATAGCACGAAGCAATTTCTCCTCAGGAGAAGGATCGGACTCACCCTTCGGCGTAATCTTACCGATCAGGATATCACCCGGCTCAATACGGGCACCAACACGCACGATACCGTTCTCGTCCAGATCTTTAGTAGCTTCTTCACTTACGTTAGGAATATCAGAGGTCAGCTCTTCCATACCACGTTTCGTCTCACGTACTTCCAACGAATACTCTTCTACGTGTACAGAAGTAAGCAAGTCTTCACGAACAACACGTTCGTTCAGCACGATGGCATCCTCGTAGTTATATCCCTTCCACGGCATATAGGCAACCAACAGGTTCTTACCCAGTGCCAACTCGCCGTCTTCGGTCGAATAACCCTCAGTAAGGATCTGACCCTTCGTCACACGCTGTCCTTTCACACAGATCGGGCGGAGGTCAATGGTCATATTCTGGTTCGTACGACGCCACTTCGGAATGCGATATTCTTTCAACGCCGATTCGAAACTTACAAATTCTTCATCTTCCGTACGGTCATAAAGAATACGGATGGTCGTAGCATCCACAAAATCTACTACACCTTCACCTTCGGCCGTAATCTGCGTACGCGAATCGCGAGCCAACTGACGCTCAATACCAGTTCCAACAATCGGAGCCTCGCTACGCAACAAAGGTACTGCCTGGCGCATCATGTTTGATCCCATCAACGCACGATTGGCGTCATCGTGTTCCAAGAACGGAATCAAAGAAGCGGCAATAGAAGCAATCTGCTGCGGAGAAACGTCCATCAGCTCGACTTCATTGGGAGCTACAACAGGATAATCTGCATCCTGACGTGATTTTACTTTATCACGGATAAAGGTTCCGTCATCATTCAAAGGAGCATTACCCTGCGCAATAATCTTGCCTTCCTCTTCTTCGGCACTCAGATAAACCAATCCTTCGGGAGAAAGATCAACCTTACCGTTTTCTACCTTACGATAAGGGGTCTCGATAAATCCAAGATCATTGATCTTAGCGAACACACAGAGAGAAGAAATCAAACCGATGTTCGGACCTTCAGGGGTCTCGATAGGACAAAGACGTCCATAGTGAGTATAGTGTACGTCGCGCACCTCGAAACCAGCACGTTCGCGTGACAAACCGCCAGGACCTAAGGCAGACATACGACGCTTATGAGTAATTTCAGCCAATGGATTCGTCTGGTCCATGAATTGAGACAAAGCGTTGGTACCAAAGAACGAATTGATGACTGAAGATATAGTCTTGGCATTAATCAAGTCGATCGGTGTGAACACTTCATTGTCACGCACATTCATTCGCTCACGGATGGTACGAGACATACGGGCCAAACCGATAGCAAACTGATTGGACAGCTGCTCACCGACAGTACGTACACGACGGTTGCTCAAGTGGTCGATATCGTCGACGTCTGCCTTCGAATTGATCAATTCAATCAGATACTTGATAATCTCAATAATATCTTCCTTCGTCAGGACACGTACATCCATGTCGGTCGTCAAGTTCAACTTCTTGTTGATACGATAACGTCCCACATCACCTAAATCATATCTCTTTTCAGAGAAGAACAAATTGTTGATGACTTCACGTGCACTGGCATCATCTGCAGGATCCGCATTACGCAACTGACGGTAAATGTAAAGCACAGCTTCCTTTTCCGAGTTACTGGGGTCTTTCTGCAGTGTATTATATATGATAGAGTAGTCAGACTGGTTCGGTTCTTCCTTATGAACAAGGATATTCTGAACGCCTGACTCTAGAATGATATCTACATGTTCCGGTTCAATCACAGTTTCACGGTCGATAACAACTTCATTACGTTCGATAGAAACTACTTCACCGGTATCTTCATCTACAAAGTCCTCAATCCATGTTTTCAAAACACGGGCAGCCAATTTACGACCAACAATCTTCTTCAGATTGGCTTTATTCACCTTAACGTCTTCTGCCAAATTGAAGATTTCAAGAATATCCTTATCATTCTCAAAACCGATAGCTCTCAGCAACGTTGTAACGGGCAATTTCTTCTTACGGTCGATGTAGGCATACATGACATTGTTAATGTCCGTAGCAAATTCAATCCAGGATCCCTTGAAGGGGATGATACGAGCTGAATACAACTTCGTACCATTGGCATGTACACTCTGACCGAAGAATACGCCCGGCGAACGATGCAATTGGGATACAACGACACGCTCGGCTCCGTTGATGACAAACGTAGCTTTATCTGTCATGTAAGGAATAGGTCCAAGGAAAACGTCCTGAATGACCGTATCAAAGTCCTCATGATCAGGGTCGGTACAATACAATTTCAATTTTGCCTTTAACGGCACACTATAAGTAAGCCCTCGCTCTATACATTCATCGATGGTATAACGCGGCGGATCAATATAGTAGTCCAGAAATTCAAGAACAAAATTGTTTCTTGTATCGGCAATAGGGAAGTTTTCAGCAAATACTTTATACAATCCCTCGTTCTTACGTTTCTCGGGAGGAGTATCCAGTTGTAGAAAGTCTTGGAATGACTTCAATTGTACTTCCAGAAAATCCGGATATGCAAGCGGATTCTTAGTCGAAGCGAAATTAACTCTTTGATTTACAGTATTTGAAGACATCTGATAATGGATTTGTAGAAGTGAATTTTAAATATATACACAAAAAGGTTAAGAACCCTTTTCACGAAGGGTTCTTAACCGAATTACCTGATTTACAGGCTAATGTTATTTAAGTTCAACTTCAGCTCCAGCTTCTTCCAATGTTTTCTTCAATGATTCTGCTTCGTCCTTAGCCAAACCTTCTTTTACTACGCTAGGAGCACCGTCTACCATGTCCTTAGCTTCCTTCAAACCAAGACCACAAGCTTCCTTAACGGCCTTAACTACTTGAAGTTTAGCTGCACCAGCGCTCTTCAATACTACATCGAAAGAAGTCTTCTCTTCAGCGGCAGCAGCACCAGCGGCTGCGGGACCAGCAGCAACAGCAACAGCTGCAGCAGCAGGTTCAATACCGTATTCTTCCTTCAGGATAGTTGCAAGTTCATTAACTTCTTTTACTGTCAAGTTAACTAATTGTTCTGCAAAAGCTTTCAAATCTGCCATTTTTGTATGAATTTAATTGTTTAAATACTAAAATAAATTGATAAAATTTTGTTTGCGGCTACTGTTATGCAGCCAAATAAATCGAAGCCTTAAGCTTCGGTTCTTTCACCAAGAGTCTTGAGAACTCCGTGAAGTGTGTTACCACCTGATTGCAGAGCAGAGATAACGTTCTTGGCCGGAGATTGCAGCAATGCCACGATTTCGGCAATAACTTCGTTCTTGCTCTTGATAGCTACGAGAGCATCCAACTGGTCAGCACCAACATAGAAGCTTTCCTCAGCATATGCAGCTTTCAGTCCCGGAATACCATCTTTAGCTTTATCCTTAATAAGTTTAGCCGGAGCGTTCGCAACATTGCAGAACATAACGGCCGTAGTACCTTTCAGACAGCCATAAAGCGGAGAATAATCTTCTTCAAGGCTTTCCAAAGCTTTGTGCAGCAATGTATTCTTAACGACCATCAGTTTGATGTCAGCCTTGAAACAAGCAGCTCTCAAAGCGCTGGTAGCAGCTGCATTCATAGCAGTTGTATCTACCAAGTAGAAGTGTCCGTATTCCTTAACTGTAGCAGCAATCTGCTCAATAATCGTACTTTTATCTTCCTTTCTCATTATTACTCCGTTTTATTAGATTTCTTCTACTGTTTTCGGGTCAATCTTGATGCCCGCACTCATCGTGCTAGAAAGATAAATACTCTTAATATATGTACCCTTGGCTGCAGTCGGTTTCAATTTATTCAAAGTAGAGATGAATTCTTTCGCATTGTCGCGAATTTGATCAGCACTAAATGAAACTTTACCGATTGAAGTATGAACAATACCACTCTTGTCAACCTTGAAGTCGATCTTACCTTGTTTTACTTCCTTAACAGCTTTAGCAACATCCATAGTCACAGTACCACTCTTAGGGTTCGGCATCAATCCACGAGGACCGAGTACACGACCGAGGGCACCAATCTTACCCATGATGGAAGGCATCGTGATAATCACATCAATATCTGTCCATCCACCTTTGATCTTTTCAATATATTCGTCAAGACCAACATAGTCAGCGCCTGCTTCTTTTGCAGCAGCTTCAGCATCCGGTGTACAAAGCACCAAAACACGCGTTACTTTACCAGTACCGTGAGGAAGTGATACGACACCTCTCACCATTTGGTTAGCCTTACGCGGGTCAACGCCCAAACGTACGTCGATATCTACAGAAGCATCAAACTTGGTAAAAGTGATTTCCTTTACCAGTGCAGAAGCTTCTTTGAGAGAGTATGCTTTCCCTGCTTCAATTTTTTCTGCAGCTAACTTTTGCTTTTTTGTCAGTTTACCCATTCTAATTGAAGTTTATAAGTTATTCATTAACCGGGAACTCCCCTTTTACAGTGATACCCATACTTCTAGCTGTACCAGCAACCATCTTCATAGCAGCTTCTACAGTGAAACAGTTCAAGTCAACCAACTTGTCTTGAGCAATCGTACGTACTTGTTCCCAAGTGATCTCGGCAATTTTCTTACGATTGGGTTCAGCAGAACCACTCTTCACCTTTGTCAGCTCCAGCAACTGGATTGCAACGGGAGGAGTCTTGATTACAAAATCGAAAGACTTGTCTGCATAGTAAGTAATGATTACAGGAAGAATCTTTCCTGCCTTGTCTTGGGTTCTGGCGTTGAATTGCTTGCAAAACTCCATGATGTTGATACCCTTGGAACCCAAAGCAGGTCCTACGGGAGGTGATGGATTTGCAGCGCCTCCTTTAATCTGTAATTTGATTAGTCCAGCAACTTCTTTAGCCATTTTAATTGATTGATTTATATATTACAATAATGACGGAACGACACAGCGTAACACCTGCATCATTCTTTTTCCACTTGCATAAAGCCCAATTCAAGCGGAGTTTTCCGCCCAAATATCTTCACCATGACCTTCAGCTTCTTTTTCTCGGTGTTCACTTCTTCAATGATACCACTGAATCCGCTGAACGGACCATAATTCACCTTTACAGTCTCACCGACTACATACGGGATGTTCATTTCTTCTGTAGCATCCTGCAATTCGTCAACAGTACCGAGTATGCGATTGACTTCTGATTGTCTTAAGGGTACGGGTTTATCCGAACCTCCCAAGAAACCAATCACGTTTGGAGTGTTTCTCAAGTGATGAGCCACCTCACCGACCAAAGCCGCCTCTACCAAAACGTAACCAGGAAGATAACTTCTTTCCTTCACAATTTTCTTTCCATTGCGAACCTGATATACCTTTTCAGTAGGAATCAACACCTGAGACACGTAATCACCAAGGTCGCTGTTCTTAATGTCAGCTTCAAGGTATTCCTTCACCTTAGTTTCTTTTCCGCTGATAGCACGCAATACGTACCATTTCTTTTCAATCTCAGACATTCTTCAAGCTTTTTAATGAGGATAAACAAACTCCATTACGTGCTGGAAACAATAGTCCATCACAAACACCACCAATGCGATGAGCAGGGAAGCATATAAAACAACTACCGCACTGTTGGTAAGTTCAGAATACGTAGGCCACGATACTTTATGTACAAGTTCGTCGTAAGTTTCTTTGAAATAAGTTACAATCTTTTTCATTGCTTCAATATTAGCACGGGAGGAGAGGCTCGAACTCCCGACACCCGGTTTTGGAGACCGGTGCTCTACCAACTGAGCTACTCCCGTTTGAACATAATCAGTTCCCGATAGTAAATAACGGGAACTGATTAAGATTTATATTTTAGTCAAGAATTTCAGTAATCTGACCAGAACCTACTGTACGACCACCTTCACGGATAGCGAAGCGCAGACCTACGTTCAAGGCAACCGGATAGATCAGCGTAACAGTGATTTCAACGTTATCACCCGGCATTACCATCTCTACACCTTCCGGAAGAGTGATTTCACCCGTACAGTCCATCGTACGCAGGTAGAACTGAGGACGATACTTATTGTGGAACGGAGTGTGACGGCCACCTTCCTCTTTCTTCAAAACGTAGATAGAAGCTTTGAACTTAGAGTGAGGCTTAATCTGACCCGGCTTGCAGAGTACCATACCACGCTTGATTTCGTTCTTGTCAATACCACGCAACAGCAAACCTACGTTATCACCGGCCTCACCTTCATCCAACAGTTTGCGGAACATCTCAACGCCAGTTACAACTGACTTCTTATCTTCACCCAAACCAAGGATTTCAACTTCGTCACCTACCTTGATAACACCAGCTTCGATACGACCTGTGGCTACAGTACCACGACCCGTGATAGAGAACACATCTTCAACCGGCATCAAGAACGGCTTATCAATATCGCGCGGAGGCAGAGGAATCCATGTATCACAAGCGTCCATCAATTCCATTACCTTCTCTTCCCACTTTGGAACACCATTCAATGCGCCAAGAGCAGAACCCTGAATAAACGGAGTATTGTCACCGTCGAAATCATAAGCAGACAACAGTTCACGCATTTCCATTTCAACGAGCTCCAACATTTCAGGGTCGTCTACCATATCGCACTTGTTCATGAATACAACCAGTCTAGGAACGTTTACCTGACGAGCCAACAGGATATGTTCGCGTGTCTGAGGCATCGGACCATCAGTTGCAGCAACCACGATGATAGCACCGTCCATCTGAGCGGCACCTGTTACCATGTTCTTCACATAGTCGGCGTGACCCGGGCAGTCAACGTGAGCATAGTGACGGTTTGCAGTTTCATACTCAACGTGAGCTGTATTAATAGTAATACCTCTTTCCTTTTCTTCAGGAGCATTATCAATCTGATCGAAAGACTTAACTTCTGACAGACCCTTCTTTGCCAATACGGCTGTGATAGCAGCAGTCAAAGTTGTTTTACCGTGGTCAACGTGACCAATTGTACCAATGTTCACGTGGGGTTTGGTACGTTCGAATTTCTCTTTAGCCATAGCTTTACTTGTTATTTATTTGATTAATAATCAGCATTTACATCTTTATGAGCTGTTACCGGGACTTGAACCCGGGACCTCTTCCTTACCAAGGAAGTGCTCTACCGCTGAGCTATAACAGCAAGTGAAAGGAGTGGGCAAAGATGGATTCGAACCACCGAAGGCGTAAGCCAGCAGATTTACAGTCTGCCCCATTTGGCCACTCTGGTATTTGCCCATCACTTTGTTTTTCGAGCCTCTTGTCGGATTCGAACCAACGACCCCGAGATTACAAATCACGTGCTCTGGCCAACTGAGCTAAAGAGGCAGTTTTGCAGCCGTTCGCTGCTATACCGTGTGCGAAACGGCTGCAAATTTAGGCATTTATTTCATTCCCGCAAAATTTTTGCAGGTTTTTTATTTATTACGTATTTTTTCCTTGTACTTAACCAGCTGTTTTTCCAAAGCTTCCAGACATAAGTCTACCGCTTCCTCAAACGTGTCACAAACCTTGTTCGCATACAATTCGCCATTGGGAACCAAAACTTTCACTCCGGCTTCCTTGTTTTCGGCTGTCTCTGGTTTAACTACCTTCAATGACACCTCTACTTTCTGTATATCATCATAAAATCGCTCCAACTTCGCAGCTTTTTTCTGAATAAAAGCCTGCAATTGCTCTGATGCGTCAAAGTGAATTGATTGAATTCTAATTTCCATACATACCTCCTTTTCTTTAAGCCCGAGGATGGGCCTGGTTATACACTTTTTTAAGCTCTTCGAAAGTCGTATGCGTGTAAATCTCGGTAGTAGCCAAACTTTCGTGCCCCAGTAATTCCTTAATCGCTCCAAGTTCTGCATCATGATTCAGCATGCTTGTCGCAAAGGTATGCCGCAGCACATGCGGACTCCGTTTTTTCACAGTCACCACCTTCGAAAGGTTTCGCGTCACAATTTTCCTCACGATATTAGGATAAAGCCGCTCACCCGTCTTACGGACAAAAAAAGCGCCCGACCGAACCGGAACCGATTCATCCCGCTGCTTCACATAAGCCTCCATCTCCGCCCGTAATTCTTCGCCAAAAGGAATCAGACGTTGCTTGTTACGTTTACCGGTAACTTTAATCACCGATGCCGCAAAATCAACATCCCCGTCGTCGAGGCCTATCAGTTCCGAAAGTCTCATGCCTGTGGCATAAAACATAGCAATAACCAAATGGTCACGGCAACCTTCGAATCCTTCCCCAAAGTCTACATCATCCAACAATCGGTTCATTTCACTTTCCTTCACGAAAACGGGCAGGTTTTTCTTGTTTTTAGGCCCCGTTATCTTACGCAACGGATCCACTTTCACCTCTCCCTTCCTCAGAAGATACTTATAATATGACCGAAGCGAGCTGAGCTTACGGTTCACAGAAGTCGTCGCATAGCCGAGGTTCATCAAATGAATCATCCATTCGCGAACAACGTCCACCACCACTTCCGAAGGAGACTGAAGACCGACATCTTCTCCGCCAAACTCCTGAAACTGACGGATATCCTCACCGTAAGCTTTTACGGTATCATCAGAATAATTCCGCTCATAACGGAGATAATCGAGAAAAGAGTCTGTCAGCAACATATCGCTACATAACTAAATGTGCAACGAATGTATGAAAAGAATTCAATAATTCAAAGGATTTTACGAATTATTAATCTTCTACTTGCTGAAGTTTCTGAACGTAAACGGCACGTTCTTTCTTAAGTCTTTTAATAACAGACGGTTTGTCAAACTGCTGTCTGCTTCTCAACTCTTTTACGATGCCAGTCTTTTCAAATTTACGTTTGAATTTCTTCAGCGCTTTCTCAATGTTTTCGCCTTCTTTTACAGGTACTACAATCATTGTTTTTAATTAATTAAAAAGTTAATGTTTAAAAATCTCACGATTAATTCGAGCCGCAAAAGTACACATATTTTCTTGATTCACAAAAAACTTTCTGCAAAATCTTAGCAAACAGGCAGATATTCTTTTCTTTAGCTATCTTTACATGGGGCTATCAACAACAAGAAAAAATCTCAAAAACGGCGTAAAAGTTTGCACCGTCCGCGTTCTTTATGTACTTTTGATAATCGTAATGCCTGCTTCCGACAGGCATTACGTCCCCCACACAATCATACATCTTTTATATAGTGAATTATGAACGACACCATTAAAGAACGCATCCAGACTCTCCGCGCATGGATGAAACAGACGGGGATAGAAGCATTCATCATCCCCAGTACAGACCCGCACCTGAGCGAATACGTAGCCCCCCACTGGCAGAGTCGAGAATGGATTTCCGGTTTTACCGGCTCGGCAGGTACCGTAGTGGTTACCGAGAACGAAGCCGGCTTGTGGACCGACTCGCGCTACTTCCTGCAAGCCGCCCAGCAGCTGGAAGGTACCGGCATCGACCTCTATAAGGAGATGCTGCCCGAAACGCCTTCCATCCCCGCTTTTCTATCCGAACAATTAAAAAAGGGACAAAGTGTAGGCATCGACGGCAAGGTATTCGCTACCGACGCAGCCCGATCACTCCAAAAAGAACTGGAAAACAACGGAATAACACTCAAATGCACCGCTGATCCGATGGAACAGATATGGGACGGGCGACCGGAAATGCCACAAGCCCCGGCCTTTATCCACGACACGAAATATGCCGGACGCACCTGTGCCGAGAAACTGGAAGCCATACGTGCCGAGATGAAGAAAGCCAAAGCCGACAGCTTGCTGCTCTCTGCCCTCGACGAAATAGCATGGACACTGAACCTGCGCGGCAGCGATGTGCACTGCAATCCAGTCGTTGTCAGCTACTTGCTGATTGGAGAAAACGAAGCGCACTACTTTATCAACTCGCAAAAGGTAACACCCGAAGTAGCTGCGCACCTGCATGAAGCGGGTGTATCACTACACACCTACCAGGAAATCGAGTCCTACCTCGCCCAACTGCCGGCAGAAAACCTGATGCTGGAGCCGGGCAAGACCAACTATGCCGTACGCTCGGCCATTCCCCAGCAGTGCCGCGTCATCGAAGCCCCCTCGCCCGTTGCCCTTCTGAAAGCCGTACGCAACGAACAGGAGATAGCCGGACTCCGACAGGCCATGCAACGCGACGGCGTAGCACTGGTGAAGTTCCTAAAGTGGCTGGAAGAAGCAGTTTCTCAAGGTAAGGAAACGGAAATCAGCGTGGACAAGAAACTGCATGAGCTGCGTGCCGCCCAACCGCTCTACATGGGCGAAAGTTTCGACACCATCGCCGGATACGGAGCTCACGCAGCCATCGTCCACTACGAAGCCACACCCGAAACAGACATTCCGCTGGAGCCCCGCGGCTTCCTGCTGCTCGACTCGGGTGCACAATACCTGGACGGTACCACGGACATTACCCGTACCATCGCCCTCGGCCCGCTGACAGACGAAGAAAAGACCGACTACACCTTAATATTAAAGGGACACATCGACCTGGCCATGGCTGTCTTCCCCGAAGGCACGCGTGGCGCCCAGCTCGACGTACTGGCCCGCATGCCCATCTGGCAGCACCGCATGAACTTCCTGCACGGTACGGGGCATGGCGTAGGCCATTTCCTCAACGTGCACGAAGGCCCGCAGAGCATCCGCATGAACGAGAACCCCGTCACCCTGCGCCCAGGTATGGTCACCAGCAACGAACCGGGCGTCTATAAGGCCGGCAGCCACGGCATCCGCACGGAGAACCTCGTCCTCACCGTTCCTGCAGGCGAAGGCCTGTTCGGCCGCTACCTGAAGTTCGAGACCGTCACCCTCTGCCCCATCTGCACTCGTGGCATCGTCCGCGACCTGCTGACTCCGGCAGAAATAGACTGGCTGAACCAATACCACCGCACGGTGTACGAGCAACTTTCGCCCAGCCTCGACGAAGACGAACGGCTGTGGCTGGAGAAGGCTTGCAAGGCAATTTAATTTAATCTTTAACCCCTAAAGAAAAATGGCATTAATCAAATCAGTAAGAGGCTTTACGCCCGAAATAGGAGAAAACTGCTACCTGGCCGACAACGCCACCATCGTAGGCGACGTAAAGATGGGCCGCGACTGCAGTGTATGGTTCAACACCGTGTTGCGCGGCGACGTCAACTCCATCCGCATCGGCAACGGTGTGAACATACAGGACGGCAGCGTGCTGCACACGCTCTACGAGAAATCGACCATCGAAATAGGCGACCACGTGTCCATCGGTCACAACGTCACCATCCACGGCGCCACCGTGAAGGACTATGCCCTTGTCGGCATGGGTGCTACCATCCTCGACCATGCCGTCGTAGGCGAAGGTGCCATCGTGGCCGCCGGCTCGCTGGTGCTGAGCAACACGGTCATCGAGCCGGGCAGCATCTGGGGCGGTGTTCCGGCCAAGTTCATCAAGAAGGTGGACCCCGAACAGGCCAAGGAACTGAACCAGAAGATTGCGCACAACTACCTGATGTACGCCAGTTGGTACAAAGAGTGAGACACTCCCAAAGATGGTCCTCTCACCCAGTGCTTCCTCATCCCCTGACGAAGCACTTTGTTACCCCCTCATAAAGCACTTCCTCACGACCTCATGCAGCACGGCATGAAGTGGTGAGGAAGTGCTCTGTTATAGAGAGTATGCAGAATACCGATTATTTCAGGACCTCTACCGCACGCTGGATACGACGGATAGTCTCTTCCTTACCCAGCAGCTCGGTGATGTCGAACATGTGCGGACCCTTGCACTCGCCCACAACAGCCAGACGGAAGGCATTCATCACGTTGCCCATGTGGTAGCCCTTCTCCGTAATCCAGCCGATGACGATGTCTTCGGACGGCTTCGAGCTGAAATCGGCGATGCCGCGCAGTACTTCCACCAGCTCGCCCATGATGCGGGGCGTGTCTTCGGACCAGCGTTTCTTCACGTCCTTCTCGGCATACGTTTCGGGAGCCACGAAGAAGAAGCGTGCCTGATCCCAGAGTTCCTTCACAAAGTTGACGCGGCCCTTGACGAGCGACACCACGCGGGTCAGGAACTCGTCGCTGTATTGTGCCACGTCTACGCCATTGGCTGCCAGTACAGGCTTGAACAGCCCGGCGATTTCAGCGTCAGGCTTCTGGAGGATATATTCGTGGTTGAACCAGATACCTTTCTTATAGTCAAACTTGGCACCGGCCTTACTGCAATGGCTCAGGTCGAAGAGCTTCACCAGTTCGTCCATCGACATCAGTTCCTGGTCGTTGCCGGGGTTCCATCCCAGCAGGGCGAGGAAGTTGATGACGGCCTCGGGCAAGTAACCGGCCTCGCGATAACCCGAAGACACTTCGCCGGTCTTGGGGTCGTGCCATTCCAAGGGGAAGACGGGGAAGCCCAGACGGTCGCCGTCGCGCTTGCTCAGCTTGCCGTTACCTTCGGGCTTCAGCAGCAGGGGCAGGTGGGCGAACTGAGGCATCGTATCTTCCCAGCCGAAAGCACGGTAGAGCAGCACATGCAGCGGAGCCGATGGCAACCACTCCTCGCCGCGGATGACGTGGGATACCTCCATGAGGTGGTCGTCCACGATATTGGCCAGGTGATAGGTAGGCAGCTCGTCGGCCGACTTATAAAGCACCTTGTCGTCGAGGATGGAAGAGTTGATGACCACTTCGCCACGGATGAGGTCGTGGACATGCACGTCTTCATTCGGCTCAATCTTGAAACGTACGACATATTGCTTGCCCTCGGCGATCAGCGCATCTACTTCTTCCTTCGGAAGAGTCAGCGAGTTGCGCATCTGCAGGCGGGTAGAAGCGTCATACTGGAAGTTGGCCACTTCCTTGCGCTTAGCCTCCAGTTCTTCGGGCGTATCGAAAGCGATATAGGCTTTTCCTGCATCGAGCAGCACCTGAACATACTTCTTGTAAATGTCGCGACGTTCGGACTGACGGTAGGGACCGTGGTCACCACCAAAGCTGACACCCTCGTCGAAAGGAATACCGAGCCACTTGAACGACTCCAGAATATATTCTTCAGCACCCGGAACGAAACGGTTGCTGTCGGTGTCTTCGATACGGAAAATGAGATCACCTCCATGCTGACGCGCAAAAAGGTAATTATACAACGCGGTGCGCACACCGCCGATGTGCAAAGCGCCCGTCGGACTCGGGGCAAAACGGACTCTGACTCTTCTTTCTGCCATAATCTTCCTTACTTTATGAATATTTTAGGCGGCAAAATTAAGCCTTTTTTTCCACATGATTGTTTTTTTTTGTACTTTTCGCAAAAATTTCAACCGATATGAACAAAAGCAGTGAAAAAAAACGCTCCGTTTATAGAGATTTGCTATACAAAGCCCTTCTTTTCATCGGTACGGTAGCAGTCATCGTCTACTTCCTGCCCCGTGACGGGAAGTTCAACTATCAGTTTGACATCAACAAACCCTGGAAATACGGCCAGCTGATAGCTACCTTCGACTTTCCGATCTACAAGACGGACGACGTGGTCAGACACGAGCAGGACAGTATCCTGGCCCGCTTCCAGCCCTACTATCAGAAGAACAAGAATATCGCGACTGAAGCCCTGAAAAAACTGAAAAAGGACTACCAGAACCGCCTGCACGCCCCCTATCTGACAGCCGACTACCTGCAATATATCGAAAAGAAACTGACCGAAGTGTACCAGGCAGGCATCCTGTCGTCCGAAGCAATGGAAACGTTGCAAAAAGACAGCACGCGAAGTATTATGACCGTGAACGACAAAATCGCACAGCAGCAAGGAACTGACAAGCTGTATACCGTCAAATCGGCTTATCACTACATCTTGACGGCCGACTCCCTGCACTACCGTCCCCACGTTCTGCGTCAATGTTCCCTGAACGACTACCTGAACATCAACCTGACCTTCGACGAACAGCGTACGGACGCAGCCCGCAAGGAAATGCTGGAAAACTACTCGTGGGCCAACGGCATCGTACTGAGCGGACAGAAAATCATAGATCGTGGCGAGATTGTCAGCCCGGAAACCTACAATATTCTGGAAAGCCTGCGCAAAGAATCCATCAAACGCAGTGCATCAGCCGGACAAAACCGCCTGACACTGCTGGGACAAATACTCTACGTCAGCATCTTCATGCTGTGCTTCATGCTTTACCTCGACCTGTTCCGCAAGGACTACTACAACCGGAAAGGAAGCCTGTCGCTGCTCTTTGCACTGATGATGTTCTACTGCGTAGTAACCTCGATCATGATGGCATACAACCTGTTCAATGTCTACATCCTTCCCTATGCCATGCTGCCGGTCATCATCCGCGTATTCCTCGATTCGCGAACAGCTTTCCTGACGCACTGCATCACCATCCTGGTATGTTCCATCTGCCTCCGCTATCCGCATGAATTTATTCTGCTGCAGATAACCGCCGGCCTGGTAGCCATCTATAGCCTGAGGGAACTGTCACAACGCTCACAGCTGTTCAAGACAGCCGTGCTGGTCATACTGACCTATGCCGCCCTCTACTTCGCCTTCGAGATGATTACGGAAAACGACTTGTCGAAGGTAAACGGACGGATGTATATCTACTTCATCATCAACGGCATCTTCCTGCTCTTCACCTATCCGCTCCTATTCGTACTGGAAAAGACATTCGGCTTTACCTCGAACGTAACGCTGGTCGAACTGTCCAACATCAACAATCCGCTGCTGCGCCGCATGTCCGAAACCGTGCCCGGCACCTTCCAGCACTCCATGCAAGTGGCCAACCTGGCTGCCGAAGCCGCCAACTGCATCGGTGCCAAGAGCCAGCTGGTACGTACCGGCGCTCTCTACCACGACATCGGCAAGATGGAGAATCCCGTGTTCTTCACCGAAAACCAGCGGGGAGGTATCAATCCGCACAAAAACTTGAACTACGAACAAAGTGCGCAAGTAGTCATCAGCCACGTTACCGGCGGCGTGAAACTGGCCGAAAAAAACAACCTGCCCAAGGTCATCAAGGACTTCATAACAACCCACCACGGCAAAGGGAAAACCAAATATTTCTACATTTCGTGGAAGAACGAACACCCTGGAGAAGAGCCAGACGAAGCCATGTTCACCTACCCCGGTCCGAATCCTTTCACCAAGGAACAAGCCATTCTGATGATGGCCGACTCGGTAGAGGCCGCTTCGCGCAGCCTGCCCCAGTATGACGAAGAAAGCATCAGCAACCTGGTGGAGAAAATTATCGACTCTCAGGTAGCCGAAGGGTACTTCAAGGAGTGCCCCATCACCTTCAAGGATATCGCCACCGTGAAGGAAGTGTTCAAAGAGAAGCTGAAGACCATCTATCACACGCGCATCAGCTATCCCGAACTGAAAAAGCAAGAAGAGAAAAAGTAAAGAACCTAACCCCATAGAGCCATGAAACCTACTGCCAAAGAAGAACAACGCGCCCTGCGCTTCCTGCAACAGAGCCAGCTGACACCGGAACAAATAGCCGGATTTAGCTTCATGCAACGGTATACGCCCGAACCCGACCGCCACAGCCCGGCCAACGTTTATGGCCCCGGCATCCTGACCTTACGGCTGAAGTCGGGTGAAGAAAGAATACGGATCGTCCATCTGCGCAACCACCCGACGGCTCTGATACGTACTCTGATAAGCCGCGGTATCAGTTTCGACAATCATCCAGTCGACACAGGAAATAGTACAAGGCCAACAGGCACTACCGTCTACCGCCGCATGTCACTCTACATGTTTTGGTATTTCGTACTGTTCGTTCTCTGCCTCAGCATAGCTTTCTATACCCTGAACATCGAACAATGGACAGGCATTGTGCTGCCCGTTCTCTTTTTCGGCATGAGCCTCTACAGCATCTACTTGCTTCAGGTGCGTTTCTGCTACCTCCGACTGGAAACCGACCGCCTGACCGTAGTCAGTGCCGGACGCGAAATCCATTATGCCTACAGCGACCTACTGAAAGTGAACTTCGACTTCGCCCGCGAACCGAACGCCACACATGTCATGGAAGTGATGGACAAGACATATCGCTACCGTCTCTTCTACATCGGCCGTGTACCCCGCACACAGCTCAACGAGATTGCCGAACAGCTCCGTCAGGCAGGTATCGACGCCACATGCAGCCTCAACGACGAAAAGCGACACTACCACGACGTATACCACGGATAATTGAGAATGGATAATTGAGAATTGAAAATTATTAGTAAAAGGGGGAGTCTTCCATTATCCATTATCAATTCTCCATTATCAATTCCTCAAGCAGTCCCGCACAGGCATCTTCCAGCAGGTCGAGCACATACTCGAAACCTTCTGCACCACCGTAATAGGGGTCGGGAACGTGGTCGGCCTCAGTAAAGCGGGTACAAAAGTCAGTCATGCGACAAATCTTCCGTTCTGCTTCGACCGAAGGAGCGCGCTCTTTCAGGTCTTCGATATTGCGGTCGTCCATACCAATGATAAGGTCGAAATCATCGAAATCGCTGGTACGAACGGGACGCGAACGATGCACTAGGTTGTAACCGCGACGGGCGGCATGCGCATGCATCCGCGGATCGGGCAATTCGCCCTGATGATAACTCAGGATACCGGCAGAGTCAATCACAAATTCATCGGCCCTTCCGGCCTCTTCCACCAGATGTTTCATTACACCTTCGGCAGACGAAGAACGACAGATGTTTCCCAGACAAACAAAAAGTATTTTGTATTTCTTATTATCACTCAATGAGTTATATTCTTCCATCTATGTTCGGTTTACATTGTGGTTTACAATATATTATTGCTGTACACAACATTGTTCCATTAGCACACTGCAAAAGTAATAAATAAAAATCGTAATAAGGTAGGTATCCTCGCTTTCAGTATAGAATGTTTGCTATTGAACTATTATGAAGTATTCGTTACTTGGGCATCTTAAAAAAATTCTATAGAATTTTATATGTGTAGGGGATGAAGCATAAGTTGTCCATCTTTATCTATATAAAAATCATAATCTCCATTTCCTATCTTTTTGAGCAAAGAAATTGCATCAACATCGCCTTCTTGAGCTAATCCTTTTAGTTGCAGCACATAATCGGTAATGAGGTCTTTGAGTAACCTGTTTTGTTCCATAAGTTTTTCCATGCACTCTTTACCATAATAGTCAACAGATATATCGGGATGCAGTCCGTATTTTCTATATACGTCCGTCATTACCTGTTTAACGACTCTTTCCGTACACTTTTCGTTCTGTTTCACATCCAACACGACAATGGCATCATGGATTGAAATAACCTTGAATTTCTTGGCATATAGCTCAACTAAGATTTTACCGAATAATTCACTCTCAATCTTCATCATATCATTTGCGAGCTTTGTACGGTTTTCTCTCTTAGAATCAAGCACAACTGTATAGACATTAGGAAAATCCTTTGCAAATATCTTGGCGTATTCCTTGCCTCTTGCTGTCAGTTTCTTACTATAAAAGACCTCTCTAAACATCAAGACCTTTATATCAGAGCGAAGCAATTTCTTCTCATCCACCATTTCTTTTGGTATGGTAACGTCCCAAAACAAGCCCATTGAAGTCAAGTACATATAGTATAACACATCTATTGGGATGGATTTTATATTTTCTTCCTCTATATTATTTGTTATCAATATTTTGCGTAGAAATCGCCTAACATTATGAGATTCTACATTGGACGTATATATTTGCTCGTATATTGGGTAAATCTTATCCATCAAAGAGGTGGGAATATTATAGTATGACATTAAGATTGAGTTAAACAATAAAGGATGAGAGTTATGTACGTCTAATGAATATTTGATATTAAGGAAAGGTTTAAGTAATCTTGGAGTAGATGTAGCTATGGAGTATATTCTCTTGTTATCATCTATGGAAGTAATATGAAAATCACCATCCATATACCTGTCTATCACTCTTACATAATATTCATTGGATTTATCTGTTGGAAATATGTGTGAAGTGACAAATGAAACAGCTTCATCTACATATTGAAGTTTAAGATATTTGAGGCTGTCATTATAGCGAGAATATAAGTAATCATTTTCAAGTCTTTGCTTGTTGTCCTGTTCTTCTTTGGTTTGATATGGCAATAGGCATTTGTTAAGTTTGGCATCGTAGTCTGATAGATATGAAGAAGGACGCAAGGTGTATGTAAATCTTACGTTTGGCGCAAAATAATAACCGTATGTCTTTTCGTCCAAAGAATAATAACCATCAGAATGCAATATACCCATCTTAAAAAGATTATCTAACATCTTCCTGTAATCTTTTCCAAAGACATTTTGAAGTATCGCAGAATGTAAATACGCCATGCCATTATCATTATTGAGGACACGCTTAATTATGGTGTGAATAAGGAATTCGTATTTCTTGGCCAAAAGTTTTTCACGCTTTACAACGGTTTTCTTTTCCTCTTTTACCTCATCACATTCAGACATTGGAGCATTAGGCAACTGTATCTTCGGCATAATTTTAGGAGCGGATTTACTATACAGTCCGTATGTTTTTTCTGCCTTGACATAGTTGCTGACTATATCATCTATGGAATAATCCTTTAAGCCCCATATTTTCTTTGTGTAGAGAGATTTTTTCATTTCAGCGTGATATTTATAAGTAAATATAAGGATAGTTCAATATAGTTCAATAGATATGGCAAAAAGATTTAGCAGGAAAGTGTCTGACGCTACAAGATTCAAAATGCGTTTGGCGAAGCAAGGTAGAAAGAATCCAATGTTCGGTAAAAAGCACACCGATGAGACAAAAGAAAAGATAAGCAAGGCGTTAACTGAATATTGGCACAAAATTTTACCCTTAAATTGATATTTTAAGGTGTAAGTGCCGATATTTTCAGTTTCAATGCGAACAAGTTGCATACAATCAATTAGTTACATAGATATTTTATGATTTATAGACACTTCAAAACATACACATATCATCGTTGCTCACTTGTCTATTATCTATTTTTTGAGAAAACAAAAAAGTAAGAATGGAATTTGCGTGCATGGCGTTGGATTGTGCCACGAGTTCTTATCATTCTTGTTTTTGCTGTCAAAATAAACATATCCTCTAAATTAAACCCTATCTCAAACGCTTTATTTTGCACATAGTTTCCAAGCCATATTTGTTTATTATCAAGAAGAAGATCCATTGTCTTGTAGACTAAAAAACCATCTTTGGATAGTAATCTCCAAGCAAGTTGCAACATATCAATATTAGTTTGCAACAATTCATTCAATGTATTGAAATGGCTGAATCTTTGTGCGATTTTGGAATGTTCTGCATTCTTTTCTGACTTTACCACAAAAGGCAAGTCTATGACCACAGAGTGAAGTGAATTTTCTGTTATTTGAGTAACTTCACTCAAAGATTTGACATCATCAGATTGGGGATATTTATCATACCTTAAATTGGGCTTTGGAAGATGGAGATAAAAGTTTCCAATACTATATGTGAGGTCACAATCAAAAGTACGTTGCTTGATATATAAACGTAATATATTAGACAAAATTACATCTTGACTATCTGATACGCTCTTAATGATAAATCTCTGCTTTCTTGTATTAAACATTGATAGTTTAGAACTATCATTATTTAATTCATCTAAATCCGTATGCAAATACTTCTTTACTGTATTGATTGAATGGCCTGTTAGCTTTGACAATTCTCTTATGGATATGTTCGGATGGGAATCTTTAATTTCAGACAATTTTCTTTTAATCAGAATGCCATTATCTAACCTCCTGTCTATTCCATTAGCCCTAATATACCAACGAATAGCAGCGACAGTGACATGATTATTCACAGCATTTTCTTTTACAGATAAAAGAGGATTATATACTATCTTACTTTTATATGACATAAATTCACATCTTCTTTTCTTTGGTTATCAAGAAACCTTGCCTTATGGTACATTTATCAGTTGCTATTGTACCTAATTTGGCTAAGTTGTTCTTAGTTTTATAATAAGAAATGCCTAATTCATCTTCAGTAAAGTCATCAAACAGCCTTGAAATGCTACCATAATACAAATGTTTATCTCCTATTTGAAGATGTACAACTTTTCTTTCCTGTTTCTTCTTTTCTTCCATAGATTCAGTGATATTTGGGAACAAAGATAAACTTTTTCGTTCAAATATTGCATATTTGCCCATACTTTAGTTTTCTTTAGCAGCCAATATTTTGCCATTATTTAATATATGCCTATCTTTGCAGTAGAAAAAGTAATCAAAACGTTCACAATTAAACAGATACAGTTATGATACAAGCAATCGTAGTCAAAGGTGCAACATCAGTAAGGGCAACCGTTATAGCAAACCGTACAAAATCAGAAGAAATGGGAGTAATGAAAGCTCTGATGATAGAAAATTTGAAAACAAAACTTCAAAACGGTATTGCCCATTTCACTTTCATAAAGAAGAATGGAGAACTAAGGGAATGTTGGGGAACAACGCAACCTAATCTTGCAAAGGCCAAGACAAACGGCAATGGTGAAAGCAGGGAGAACTATTGCACAACTGCCTTTTATGATGTAGAGAAAGGAGCTTGGCGAAGTTTCAGATGGGAATCGTTGGTTGAGGTATTCTAATTCAACTTGCAAAGGGTGTCAGCTAATGGCATCCTTTTTATTTTGTTGACTGTCAAGCAATAAACTATCCAACTTTAGCATACTTTAGATCGAATAATTTGGCTATTATTTAATATATGCCTATCTTTGTAGTGTAAATAAAAAAACAGAAGTAATAACAATAAAAACTTAAAGATATGGCAACGACAGAGACAATCAATAAGGCGTTAGAGGTTCTGAAAAATCACGATTGGTGGTGGATGATGGCAGATTACACGCATCCTGCCATTGACAATGCAAGAGGTTCAATGCGCTATTTCGTGGAGTTGGTAGCCACTATCAAAGATACTGTTGTTAGAAATGCAATGCGTGAACTTTGGAAGGCAACATACGAAAATGTACACAAGAATATGTGGAGCAAGGATGAAGAGGCTAACAAAGCGTATGAAGCTAAGAAAGCAGAGTTGATGGCAATCATACTTCCTACAAATCTTCAAATAGCAGCATAATATGGATATGGCACAATACATAATGAGCATACTCAAAACAAAGTTGATGGTGGTTTGGTCTTGGGGATTCAATTCCCCAATGGCTATCCCCAACGGATTACGCTTCAAAGTGCAGGGCTTTAAATTTCGTGGCGTTGTTGAGGTTGCCTATAATGAAGGCAAAGATTTGTTTGAGGTGTCATTTATCAAACGTGGCAAGGTTGTTGAAGTGATTACGGACGTGTATTTGGATATGTTGGTTGACGTGATAGACAACAAGGTTGAAAAGACTGCCGATTATAAAGAAAGGGTTGAACAAACATATTCACTTTCTCCACAATTTTGAATGTGCGTTGAAAATAAGCAACTTACACACGACAAGACAATAAAGATATTCAGAAACAGGAAATAATAAGCAAATTTGAATATATGAAACAAGCAATTCACAAATATCAGACAAGTGATTATTTAGAATGGGACACGGCTATGAGTCTTATCCGTAAATTGTTTAAAGATAGAAATTACCGTATGTCGCTCCTTATAGGTTGTGGTTGTTTCTTTGGATTGCGTATCAGTGACATTCTAACCCTATCTTGGTCTATGTTATTGGATGATGACAAATTCACTCTCAATGAGAAAAAGACAAACAAGCGCAGAACTGTAAAGATAAATTCGGATTTTCAACGTCATATAAAGCACTGTCATGATGCTCTACATATCACAAATGATGATGAGAAATGCTTTTTGAGTAAAAAGAAAATGGTATATAGTACACAGAGAATCAATATATTATTTAAGGAAATCAAGAAAAAGTACAATCTCAAAATCGAGCATTTTTCAACTCATAGTATGCGCAAAACATTTGGTAGAAAAGTGTATGAAAGCAGCGGCGAGAATGCTAATATGGCTCTAATAAAACTTTCAGAGATATTCAATCATAGTAATATCTCTATCACAAAAATTTATCTCGGAATCAGAGAAAAAGAGTTGCTTGAAACATACGACCTATTAGATTTTTAGAGTTAATTTGTTGGATTATTGAGCGTTCTTCCAAAGAAAATGCGTATCTTTGTTGCGCACATTAGCAAATAGTGTGCAGACATATTGAAAGAAAGCGCATTTTCGCTTATTCCGACTGCGTAAAATTGGACACTTTACAAAAGTAATATCGGAATATGTGGGAAGGACGCTCTCTTGGTTTGTATTCGTATATCAGCACGAAATACATCCAAGTGGGGCTGTCCGTTCTCCTTATCCATATTACAGGGAGTCCAACCCTACGCAGTAGATGAGGCAGGATGGCGGCCTCGCTTTTCTCTTTTATGCCTCCCAACATTAAAGTAAGTATAAACCGCATCGCAGGGCCATAGATGCTAAAAAAACGTATTATGGCACAGGAAGAACAGAAAGAATTGGCTATTAAAAGCCTTTACGGACTCTGCAAGGAAAATCTTACGCTTACAGTTGAGCTATGTGGAAATATTATTGAAACTATTTCCCAATGCTATCATACCGCAACAGAAGATTCTTCAGTGGAAGAAAAATTCTTAGTCAACGAATTGGCTTCTTTCGTCAAAGGCATTAAAGCCGAAGCAAGCAAAGCTGAGAGACATAATCAAGGTGTATAATTGGTAATTAAATTAATGATGAAAAAATTTGTATATTTCCTGAGTATGATAGCTTTTGCTATCATCTTTACCACAGCGTGCGGTAATCGTACCTCAAATTCTGTTGAGGACATTGAAACATCGGATGCCTATAAACAGAAAGGATGGTTTAAATTGAATGACCAATATAAAAGCAGAGCATGTATTATCAGCGATAATTACTACATGGTTAATGATGTACCTGTGGTATTACAATTAACTGTAATGGAATGGAGGGAATCTGACGGATATAAGCAAATGGCATATCTTACGCTTGCGGATGCTTCAAAGACAGATAATCCGAGAAATCCGTCATTCAATGAAAAAATGACAACCGTTAGTACAATGTTAGATGGGGAAAACATTCTCATAAATACAGAACGCCCCGTAGACAATTTAGTTAATCTTGCAGATGACCAAGCTGCTGTTGACTTGTTGCACAAATTGATGGCAACAAAGAAAACTACTTTTGAGGTTAAATTAGTTGATGGTGATGTACTTACATACACATTTAGTACATATAATGATACATCTAAGTAGTATCATTCATTTAAAGAGGTTGGTCAGCAACGGCCAACCTTTTCTTTTGCCTAAATATTCAAAAACAATCAGAAGTGAATATTTTAATATTATATAAAATACTGATAATTAGATATATAAATCATTTTACACATCATGTAATATTGAAAAATGTTCATTTGTATAGCAAATAATATATTTTTGAACATTTATTCTCATCAAATCATAGGAGTGGGTCTTCATCATAATACTGCCAAAGTTCTTCAAACCATTCTAAGGTTTTATCTCTACCTTGCTCTTTAAGTTTTTGCCTTGTTTCATTACGCAATTCTTCTACTTTGTCCTTATATTCATCTTGTTCTGATACAAATAATTTCAAATTCGCCCTATATATATTCTCAACATCAAATTCTTTTAGATAAGTTTCTATTTCAGATGTATTACGCCCCATGTTTTGTGCAATCAGACCCATTGGCACATTTGCGTGATACAAGGCCGAAGCATAGCTATGCCGCGCGGAATAGAAAGTTATACCATCCGCAAGTCCTAATCTTTTGGCAATACGTTTTAGATTAACATTTACCAAATAATTCATATAAGTCATACGACCAAATTTTTTCTCTTCCGAATCATTATCTTTATCAAATATAGGGAATATGTAATCTTCCAATTTATTTTCATCAAAGGTGTTATTCTCATCTATATACGAGCCAAAAGGATATAAATAGGGCATTAAATGTTTTGCGTTCACAATAACTCTTGTTGGATGGGTCGTTTTTTGTCTCGTTGTGTTTATCTCATAACACAGTATCTTTCTTAAATTATTCATGGCATATTCATGACCATTTGTAGCAGAATCCTTGATGAATTTAGCATTATCCGTAATCTCAATTAAATGTAAGTCTTTCTTTTTCAAGTTTGCAAGGTCAACAAGTGCCATGCCTTGAAAATGATAACTACATAAAAACAATGCAAGGGAAAATTGCTCTGCATTTATTGGAGTCAATTTTGTTGTACCTCGCAACTTGAATTTTTGGTTAATCCAATATTGTTTTTGCTTAACTTCGCCAAAAACATCATTGTTTTCAGTTCCATAATAACCATATCGCTGAAGGTAATACTTCATCAATAAAGTAATCTCTTGCAGCGTCAATGCCCTTTTCCTTGTCTGACAATTCAACTTCTTGCTAAACTGAAAAGTAGTAAAAGGAGTTTCTTTTATATATTCTTTCATTATGGCATAATTAAAGATAGCTTGGAAGTTGTCATAAAACTTTCGGATGGAATTATCTGCATAATGACAACGCAAATATTCTTCAAACGAGCGAAGCCAATTTGTTGTTACCTCAAACAGTTCTAAATCCTTACCGTTGGTATATTTCTTTATTCGGTTAAGTAAAGTCCTATATCCTGTGGCAGTATTGTATTTCCCTTTTTCTACTTTGAAAAACTCAATCCGTTCTTCAAACAAAGCAAATAAAGTTAGCTTTGCTGGTGCTGCTTTCTGCAAGTCTGAAATTATTGTTGCGGCTGAATAATCATCCTCTTTGCCTTCCAAAGACAAAACGTAGTTCTGTGCATCGGCCAATTCCTTTGTGATAATAGGGTTAAGGCTGTTCGCACGCTTGCCTTTTACTCGTTGTTTATCATCACTCCATTCTTGAGGCTTGCAAGATATGCCCATACTTTTATATTTGCGCTTGCCATTGTAGCAGACACGCAGCATAATAGGATGTTCACCATTAGCAAGCGTCTTAGACGTATAAAGTATCGCTGAAATCGTAGGCAGATTGCGTTTCATATCTTTGTTTTTTAGTTTACCTTGTGGTTTACATTTTATAGCGTAAAACCCATATTTGGTTTACATTGCAAAGATAAGAAATAAATCTGAACTTCCTTTATTTCAGATATATATAAATTATTTATGTTTTTCTATTTATTTCCTAGGCAGACGAACAGGATACGGTGTTTTTTTGAAGAAGCCAAGTCTTTCTTTTCCATAGTTTCCATATTAAATTCAGATACCTAAATACTGTTTAAACCGCGTTACGTCATCATTCAGGATAAGCGCCTCGGGAAAATCAGTCTCACGAATGAGCTCTGATACGTATTCGTAATTGGCAATATCGAACGAAATGTGTGCATCACTTCCTAAAATGACAGGTACTTCATACCGCTTGCACAGACGAAGGATTTCCAGATTGTTGGGACGGGCATCTTCCTTGTGACGGCAAGGCTTCAGGGAACTGTTGTTGATTTCGAGCAGTGTGTGATGTTCTTTCGCCGCAAGGACAATAGGTTCGAACAGCAAACGGGCCGTTCCGTCGCCGGGATGGCTGATGATGTGGATGTAGGGATTGGCTATCGCCCGCAGCATGCCTTCTGTATTCTCCTCGGGCGTTCCCGGACGGTAACAAAGCGAATGGATGCCGGCAATGCGCAGATCGAGTTTCTTCAGATGTGTCTCGTCCAGGTCGAGTCGTCCTTCCGTATCGAGGATGTTGATTTCCGCCCCCAGCAACAACTCAATCCCATACATACGTCTGGGCACGACATGCAGGTTACGGAAATAAATCAGGTCACAAGTACCAGGGATGCCGGGCGTATGCTCGGTGATGCCCAGCAGTTCCAGTCCCTTGTCGGCAGCTGCCTGTGCCATCTCCTGCAGCGTGCTGAAGGCATGCCCGCTGGCCAACGTATGCGTGTGTACGTCTAATGCTATCTTCATATTTATATCCTAAATTATATTTTACATCGGGTCGACATCGTAATAAACAATGAGCGACTTGAAACGGTCTTCGGCCACCATCTCCTGTTGTACCTGCACCAGCAACTGCCGTGCACGTGCCATCGGAGCATTCGTTTCTATCTTGAGGACAATCTTGCGAATGAACAGCGTCTGTATGCGGGCCACGGGCGGTTTGTCCGGTCCCAGTACCCGTGCACCAAAGACAGCACGCAGCTTGGCGGCCATCGTCTGTGCCATGACGTCGAGCAGTTGCTCGTTGCGGTGTTTCAGGTAGACATACACCAACCGGTAGTAAGGCGGATAGCGGAACAACTGCCGCTCGGCCAGCTGCCCGGCCACCATTCCCTCGAAGTCGTTGTGCATCACCTGCGGAATGATGGGATGATCAATGCTCTTGGTCTGCAATACCACCCGCCCGCGCTTGTTCTTGCGTCCGGCCCGCCCGGCCACCTGTGCCATCAGCTGGAAAGCACGCTCGTAGGCGCGGAAATCGGGATAGTTCATCATGCTATCGGCATTGAGGATGCCTACCACGCTGACGTGGTCGAAGTCCAGTCCCTTGGACACCATCTGCGTACCGATAAGGATGTCTGTCCGTCCTTGCTGGAAATCGTGGATGATGCGTTCGTAGGCCGTACGGGTACGGGTAGTATCCAGATCCATGCGAGCTACGCGAGCCTCTGGGAAGATAGCTTTCACGTCGTCTTCAATCTTCTCCGTACCAAAGCCGCGGTTGCGCAGGTCCACTCCCTCGCAGGCAGGACACTGGCGGGGTACGGGCTGCGTGTAGCCGCAGTAATGGCAGGTCAGCTGGTTGAGCCCCTTATGGTAGGTGAGGCTGACGTCGCAGTTTTTGCATTTGGGTACCCAGCCGCACGTATGGCATTCGATCATCGGTGCAAAGCCGCGGCGGTTCTGGAAGAGGATGACCTGTTCCTTCTGCTCCAGCGCCTCGCGCACGTATTGCAACAACAAGGGTGAGAAGGGACCATTCATGCGCTTCTTGCGTTGCAGTTCCTTGATGTCGACCGGAATGATTTCGGGCAGTTGAATTTCCTTGTAGCGTTCCTTCAGCTCTACCAGCGCATACTTACCACCCTCGGTGGCATTGTACCAGCTCTCCACACTGGGCGTAGCAGTCCCCAGCAAGGTTTTGGCCCCGCACATAGAAGCCAATACGATAGCCGCGTTGCGGGCGTGGTAGCGGGGAGCGGGATCCTGCTGCTTGTAAGTATTCTCGTGTTCCTCGTCGACGATGACCAGTCCCAACCGCTGGAAGGGCAGGAAAAGGGACGAACGCACACCGAGGATAATGTCATAGGGTTCATGGGAAAGCTGTTTCTGCCACACCTCTACCCGCTCGGCATCGGGAAACTTGGAATGATAGATGCCCAGCCTGCTGCCAAAGACCCGCTTCAGACGCTCGGTTATCTGGGTAGTCAAAGCAATTTCAGGCAGCAGATAAAGTACTTGTTTGCCTTGACGGACCGTCTCATCAATGAGGTGAATATAGATTTCGGTCTTGCCGCTGGAAGTGACTCCGTGGAGCAGACAAACATTCTTCACGCGGAACGAAGCACGGATTTCGTCGAAAGCCCGTTGCTGATGTACATTCAATTCATTGAGGGACATCACAGCTTGTGAAACAGTTTCCAGTCGCCCAACCTCCTGTTGATAGACCTCGAACACGCCTTTATCCACCAACCCGCTAAAAACAGCAGGAGTAGCGCCCGAACGTTTCAGCAGCTCGGCCTTGGACACCTCCCTGACCTCTCTTTCTCCCAGACAGCCGGAAAGTTCAATGTACTTCATCAGCAGGTCCAACTGCTTGGGTGCCCGGCGTTGCAGTTCGTCGAAGAAGAAATGCAGCCGCCGTTCGTTGCGCGCCGCTTCCGTAAGGCGCACACGTGTCTCGGTCTTGGGCTTGTAGGTGCGCTTCAACTCTTCCTTTACAAAAAGAGCATCTTTCTCGAGCAATGACTTCACTACAGCAAGAATGTTCTTCAAACCGCTTTCCTTTTCCAGCCTAGTCACCGTTTGTTCGGGTTCGACAGCCAACAGGTCCAGCACTTTCTGTTCGCGCTCGGATAACGGTTCTGTAGCTTCGAAATCAGGATTGTACTCTACCACGGTTTCACTCTCCAGCTTCAGCCCCGACGGTAAGGCCGCCTTGTAGACATCGCCCTGCGTACAAAGATAATAGTCGGCCAGCCACTCCCAGAACTGAAACTGTAAGGGCAACAGAATAGGGTGTTCGTCGAGTACAGCCGACACTTCCTTCACTTCGTATTCCTGTGGCTTCAGGTAATGCACATTGCGCACAATACCCGTATAGAATTTCTTCCGCCCAAAGGATACTACCACCCGACAGCCTATCTGCACCTGTCCGTCCATCTCAGGCGGCAAAGCATACGTGAAACTGGCCTGTAGAGGCAATGGCAATATGACATCGACAAATTTTTCCATCGTGAGTGCAAAGATACGACAAAAAAACAGCGCCACCAATCAAAAAGATTAGCAGCGCCATTGACTTATCAAACTAATTGTCTATTCTAAAACAGATATGCTAATGAGATTTGCCAGGTTTTAGTTTTTCCACTGACAAGATCATCCTTTATTGCCTTCAACGCTTCACCCGTCGAGAAACTGTCTCCCAATGGGATCTGATAATTAAAGCCTATCTGCAAATGCTGAAATAACTTCAGACCGGCACCAAGATTAACACCTACCTGAGCTTTCTTGGATTCTATGACATTCTCTCCATTCAGTGTATTACCTAGTCCTTTTAGCTTCGTATCCTTAAAATTAAAGAAGAAATCAGGGCCCGCAGCCACATAAATCCCCAAAAGGCTACCTAATCCAATAGTATATTTCAGATTAACAGGAATCTCAATACCTTGCTGCTTAGCATCCATTGTTATCACTTCAGAATCTTGTATCAGATTAACTTCATTACCACGCTGTGAGTACATTACAGCTCCATCGATACCCAAACCGATAACAGGTATTGTAAATTCGGCCATTGGACCAATAAAGAAACCAGCACTATTGTCCTTATTTCCTTCATATCCACCATTCCAGTCAATCTTCGACATATTCACACCACCTTTCACGCCCCATTTAAGCTGAGCCTGAGCAGGCGTAGCCAATGCCAGACAGCACACAGCTACTAATAAAATACTAAAAACCTTTTTCATATTCTTTCATTTAAAGTTTTGGGCAAATATATGTAAAATATTCCACGAAAAGAGTACAATCTAACAGAAAACTACTACCTTTGCACGACCAAACCAAGGAAAGATGCCGGAGTGGTCGATCGGGCCGCACTCGAAATGCGGTGAACGGGCAACTGTTCCCAGGGTTCGAATCCCTGTCTTTCCGCTAAAAAGGATGTAAGTCTCACTACAAGATTTGCATCCTTTTTTCTTCATAAACATCATACACCATGAAAATGTTCATTATCGCCGCCCTGACGGCTATCTTTTTAACAATTCACGGATGCCGTCCTACCACAGACTGGCAAACACAACTACGTACGGAGCTCCAAGCTTATACAGACACATTGGATGCACAAATCGGCATCGCTCTCTTGCTGGAAAACGGAGACAGCCTGACACTCAACAACCGCCAACACTACGAAATGATGAGTGTATTCAAGTTCCATCAGGCACTGGCCGTATGCAACTATCTACACCACCACAACCAATCACTCGACACCTTGCTCCACATCACACCCGACGATTTGAAGCCCAATACCTGGAGTCCGCTCAGAGACAGATATCTGCAAGAAGAGCTGGTGGATGGGATGGGTATCAGTGTCCGAAACCTATTGGAATACACGCTGCAACAAAGTGACAACAATGCCTGTGACATTTTGTTCGACCGTCTCGTATCGCCTGCCGAGACAGACCGTTTTATCAGAAACCTGGGACTGACAGAAGATTTCAGCATTGCCTATACCGAAGCAGAGATGCAGAAAGACCATCACCTCAGCAAAGGCAACTGGAGTACACCTTATGCAGCAGCCAGCCTCTTGAAACACTTTCTGGAAACCGATCTCATAAAGGAGCCCTACAAGGCTTTCATAAAGGAAACAATGACCAGTTGCCAGACCGGCATGAAACGACTTCCCGCCCCACTACATGATGCGGAAGCCATTATTGGCCACAAGACCGGTAGCGGATATACCACGGCAGACGGCCGTATTGGAGCGACCAACGACCTCGGATTCATCACCCTATCCGATGGAACCCGCTATATCCTGGCCGTTTTTGTAAAAGATTCGGGATACAATGCCACACAAACGGAGGAAATCATCGGACAAATATCCCAAATCGTATTCAACCACCTGCAAAAATATTGATTACTCACCATGATACAAATCAGAAAGACTCAACCAGAAGACATAGACCACCTGATGAACATCTTTGAACAGGGTAAACGCATCATGCGTAAAAGTGGGAACCTGAAACAATGGACAGGAAGTTATCCCAGCCGGGATTTAATAAAAAAAGATATCGAAGCCGGTCACAGCTATGTCTGTCTGAACGAAAAGGGAGATATCATCGGGACCTTTACCTTCATTCCTGGCAAAGATCCTACTTATGCCCGCATCTACGAAGGACAATGGTTGGACGACGAACGTCCTTATGCCACCATCCACCGCCTGGCCAGTACAGAAGACAGCCACGGTGTAGCCGCCGCCTGCCTGGAGTGGTGCTACACCCAAATACAGAACTTGCGGGCAGACACCCACCGCGACAACCTCATCCTGCAACACATCCTGCAAAAACACGGTTTCCGCTATTGCGGCATCATCTACCTGCTGAACGGCGACGAACGGTTGGCGTACCAGAAGATTGGCGATGAACGGTAAACGGCAAGTAAATAAATACTAACTGCCTACCGCTCAACACAAAACGCTAGCAATACCTCTTCTTCAATTCCTCCACCGACATGCCGGTAAAATAATCTTCAATGAAGTTCCAACGCTGCTCGTCGGTCATACGGTCGGTACCGAAAAACATCGTAAACAGCTCAATCTGTTCCTGGAAAATGCGTTCATTAGCATCTAGAATCAGATTACGATAACCGTCGGCTACTGCCAGCTGTTCCAGCCTATCCGCATCGTTGATGCGTACATGGACACACGGCGTACCGCCCCCTGCCACACTGAACGACAAGCCACCCAGCATGGAAAGCAGGTTAAGCAACATATTCAAATCGGAAAACGGCGTACAGTAGAACTGCAAACGGTCACCCTTATGTCCCGTGATACGCTGGGCAAACAACTTCTGATAACGCGAAAGCAACAGATCGAAACCACGGGTTACGGTAAACGAAAGTTCGTTGGACTCCTTTTTCTTCTGGCTGCTGATATAACTCACGCTTCGCCCTTCCTCCGTACGGCTCTCGAGCAGGGAACCAATGAAGCGCTTGGCCGAACGGACATCCATCGCATGTTCGGCAAAGACGGCACGCAAGGCTTCTTCATCAAAACGCCCCTTACTCTTCTGTAAAGCTGTTTTCAGCAGCGTAACCAGACTCTTGAACAGCTCGTCCATACGACTGCGGAGCGTATCGGCGTCTTCCTTCAGCAGCACCTCATGCTTGCCTACGGCAACCGGACGTGCACCTTCGCACAGCGTACCGTTGTTCAATTTCTGTTTGAATTCCTTATAACCCAATTCGGGGAAACGCTCTTCCCACAAACGATCGAGACGGGCCAGGTAAACACCCTCCTCTCCTTCCACCGGAGTCAGATAATCGGCATACGCACGGGCAAACGCATCTCCCGTCTTGTCCTGCACATAGCCTTCCACCAGCAGATTCTGCGGACTGACCTCCAGCAAGCGGGAGCCAAAACGTTTCTGCACGTCTTCCTCGAGCCATAGCAAAGCGGTCTTTACAAATTGTCCCAGTTCCGTTTCATACTCCAGTTTATTCTTTGTACGCGGCAGTTTCACCACAAACTCGAAGTCGGAAAGCGACACCTGCATCTCCTGCTTCCGTCCTTTCATGTGATATACCTCGATGAGTTTCTGCAGAATCAGTGCCAACTGTTCCTGGGCAATAGCTCCCGTCTGATGCAGACGGTTCATATAATAGAAATCGCGTTCGTGGAAATCGGTGGCCGAAATGCCTTGCACGGATGCATCACGGGCAGCGCGTCCGACCTCCTGCACGTAATCGACAAACGTACTCGAAGGAGCCACATGGTAGACACGGTCGATATCACTGATGTCCACCCCCATACCAAAAGCCTTGGTAGCCACGATCAGCCGCTTACTACCATCCTTAAAGGCGTCTACAATGGCAGCCTTCTGCACCTTGTCCTTCTTCCCGTAGTAGGAAGCGACCAAAGGCCAGTCGGCAGGCTTCACCCACGACTTGATCCGCATGTCGATTCCCCCGGCAAAGGGATAATAGAGCAACGTCTTATGCCCGTCCAGATAGTCGTCCACACGGGCAGAAACGGCACGCTGCTTAGCCTTGTCGTAAGTTTCCCCTTCCTCCAGCTGCAACTGGCGGATGTCAAAACCAATATTCCGACGCTTCACCGTACCAATATAGAGCACACAGGGTTCCATCTGCAACGAACGGACCGTCTCGAAAACCATATCGTTGTCGCCCGACGGATTCCATACTGCCGTAGCCGTCAGGGCAAACAGCGGGAAGTCATAACCCAATGTTTGTTTCAAGCCGGAAAGATAACGCCCCAGGAACCAATAGTCTACGCGGAACTCCTTACCCCAGGTAGTCACCGTATGAGCCTCATCGACTACGACAAGCCCAATACGACGGTCGCCCACAAAGTGATGGATGTCGTAGGACAGCAACAACTCGGGCGAGAGGTAGAACAGGTCCACCTCACCCTCGCGCACCCGGCGATATACCTCAGCTTTCTGTTCGGGCGACAAGTCGGACGAAGCGTATGCCACACGCTCGTAACCCAGATCCTGCAATCCCTCTACCTGATCGACAATCAGAGCCTTCAGAGGGGAAACGATGAGCGTAAGCAGTCCGTATGCCTGCCCCAGGTAAATGCCGGGCAGCTGAAAAAGCAACGACTTGCCCGATCCTGTCGGAGCCGTCAGCAGGACATTGTCCGGCCGCTCACGATCGTCTTTAGCCTTTTCGGCTTCCCGAATGACGTGTTCGACCAAGTGTCCCTGCGACAGAACGACTTTATCCTTCCCGCCGAACAAGTCTTTGTATATCTCCAGATCACGGAACTGCCGATACCCGTATACTTCATTCAGAAGCCTGCTTACCTCATCCCGACACTCAAAGGGTGAGCCATGGCCGTCCAATACCGGCAGGCGGCATCCGTTCATATTTCGTGCAATCATGATATTCCTGAAATACGATGTAACAAAAAAAGAGAAAGGTGGTCAGCAGGCCGTAAACTCCGACCTTCAGAACCACCTTTCCTTATTTCTAATTTAATTTGCTGCAATGCTGTTGCTTCAGATATGCGTAATCAATACTCCTCTTCGTTGAAGAAGAAATCTTCCTTGCTTGGATAATCAGGCCAGATATCTTCAATGCTTTCATATATCTCGCCTTCATCTTCCATCTCCTGCAAATTTTCAATCACTTCAAGCGGAGCACCCGAACGCATAGCATAATCAATCAGTTCATCCTTAGTTGCCGGCCAAGGGGCATCTTCCAGCTTCGATGCCAATTCCAATGTCCAATACATAGTTTCTAAGCCTTTAAGTTTGTGTACAATATTCTTTTCTCAATATTTTCGGCAAAAGTATAACATTTTATTTCACTTGCAACTATTCTGCCAAAATATTTCGTCTTTTTTATTATCCAAGTTGATTTTTCGGGAAAGAACGAACAGATAGTCGGACAAACGGTTCACATAAGCCAACAATTCGTCCGCCACATGTACCTCTTCCGCCAACGCCAAAATACGACGCTCAGCACGTCGACAGACCGTACGGCAGACGTGACAAAGCGCTGCTACCTCATCACCTCCCGGCAGCACAAATGCCTTCAACGGCGGAAGCTGGCTGTCCAGACGGTCGATCTCCGCCTCCACCTTTTCCACCTGTTCGGGGGTAACGATACTGGCTGCACGGAGTTCTGTTTTTTCACTATCGGTAGCCAGATAACTGCCTACGACAAACAGACTGTTCTGCACCCATTGCACAAAAGCCTTATCTTCATCGTTGGACAAACGGGAAACCAGCAGCCCCAGAAAAGAATTCAGCTCGTCCACCGTGCCATACGCTTCCAAACGGACATGTGTTTTGGGAACACGCGTCCCTCCCACGAGCGACGTCTTGCCGCTGTCACCCGTACGTGTGTATATCAGACTTTTCTTCATATCAGTATATGTTTTAAGCATTAACAGCCCGAAGGCTTCAAAAGTTTACCAGATAATGTTGTTTTATCTTCGTCCGGTCGAAGAAGATGATGCCCAAGTCGTAGAGGTCGAACGTGATGCCGCAGCGTTCGTCCTGCCTCATGGCGTCCCACAGTCTGCGCATGGCCGACGTGTAGCGGATGCCTTCGATGACGAATACCGAGCAGCCACGAGCCCGCCCCACGCACAGACGGAACACTTCCTCCACAAAGTCGGGACGCCGCCAGTCGTGCAGATACAGAAAGTCTACCGGTACGCCCGCCTCCAGAAACAGTTCGTCCAGCTCCGCAGCAGCCGTATAAGTCGCCCCTTCCCTACCCGCCTTCAAATAGAGCCCCGAAGCGGACAGAGGTCCCGCATCGACAATCGTTTCCGGCCGCGCATAGTTGACCAGACGGAACAGAAGCCGCTTCACCCGCAAGGGCTCTTCTCTCCAGCTGCTGGGGTGCTGCGTTGCCTGCCGCTTCTCTCCTTCCAGCAGGGAAGCATACTTATAATAAGGTGCAGTCTCGTAGATGATCCCCGTTATCAGATGGAAAGCAAAAGGTGAGTGCACTCCGTAACCGCACCGATGGCGGAAGCGGGCCAGACGCACGAAAGGACGCTTGCACAAGATAGAGATACGGTTCATGTTCCAGACAGTTTTATACCTGCAAAGATAAAGTAATCCGGCAGAAATCCATCAACCGGCAGCAGTATTTTGCACCCGCCCTGACGAAGTGCTGCATGAGCCCTCCACACAGTGCTTCGTCAGGGGGTGAGGAAGTGCTGCATGACGACCTCAGGAAGCACTGCATGGCAAGGCAAGAAAGCACTGCGTTAACCTGCCTGAAACAGCCTTTTCCTCATCCGATAAGATACTTTAGCAGAAAGAATACCGTCAGGATGTACATTGTAACCGTAAGCCGTTTGCGGTGGCCGGACAACAGATTCACCAACACATAGCTGATCATGCCGATGGAAATACCCTCGGAAATGCTATAGGCCAGCGGCATCATAATCAGACAAAGGAAAGCGGAGATGGAGCGGGAATAGTCGGAGAAATCAATCTCTTTCAGCGTGGAAAGCATCATCAGCCCCACCAATATCAGGACCGGAGCCGTAGCCGCCGTCGGCACCGACAGGAAGAACGGTGCAAAGAACAAGGCAAGCACTAGACCCATCGCCGTCACAAAAGCCGTGAGACCACTGCGCCCGCCTTCGTTCACACCGGCCGCATTCTCGACCACAGTGGTGACAGTGCTCGTCCCCATAAGGGCCCCGAACGTCGTTCCCAGCGCATCGGCCATAAAAGCCCGGTTCAGCCGACGGATTTTCCCCTGTCTGTCCACCATACCTGCCTTCACGGACATGCCCACCAGTGTACCGATGGTATCAAAAAGGTCAATAAACAAGAACGTGAAAACCACCACCAACATGTCCAGGCTCCAGATGTGTTCGAAATCGAACTGAAACACGATGGGAGCAGGCGATGGCGGCAGGCTGCACAAACCTTGCCAGTGAGTCACTCCGAACGGTATGCCCAGGAGCGTAGTTACCAGAATGCCGATAAGCAGAGCCCCCGCAACCTTGCGTACCAGCAACACAGACGTCAGAAGCAAACCGACCAACGTGAGCACCACCTGCGGGCTGGTGACGTCGCCTAAAGTTACCAACGTAGCTTCACTTCGTACGATGATGCCAGACTGTTGCAAACCGATAAATGCAATGAACAAGCCGATGCCCGGAGCTATCGCTTTGCGAATTACCTCGGGCAGGGCATTGACAATTCTCTCCCGAATGCCCGTGGCAGTCAGCAAGATGAAAAGAATTCCCTCAATCAGCACAGCCGTCAGTGCAAACTGCCAGGGATAGCCCATCGTCAGGCAAACCGTATAGGCAAAGAAAGCGTTCAGCCCCATGCCCGGCGCCAGCGCAAAGGGCAGTTTGGCACAAAAAGCCATAACCAGTGTCGCAAACACGGAGGCAATGACCGTCGTCGTGAACAGCGCGTCACGGTCCATGCCCGTCGAGCTCAGCACATTGGGATTGACGGCCAGGATATAGGCCATGGTCAGGAAAGTGGTCAAACCGGCTACCACCTCCCTGCGGACAGTCATCGTCCTCGGATCAAAATCGAAAAGTCTTTTCAGCATATCGCACGATTCGGATAAGTTGGAAACAAAAGTAAGAAATAAAAAACATAAAGTCCCTCTTTACATCCGTAAAGTAGATGTTTAGCGTGTTCAAGTAGGTGTTTACGGCGAGAAATCACCTTAAAAAAACATTTCTCCCTTGAAGCCCTCACGCTTTCACATCGCCACAATGCATTGAAAACAAATGCGATACGATGAAACATACAAGGTTCACGGTGAAGGCACAAGAAGAGATTTGCGGACGGAGTGTGAAACTTACTGTTTTCACCGTCTCCTTAAGTCAGATCTTTGTTTCACCGTAACCATATAAATATCAACATCTTACAGTGAAAGTTCATTCGAACATCTTTTATACAATAAGAAAAGCAGCTTTAAAAATAAAATAGTCGAACGGAAATATCATTGATATGATACAGATGCAAAAACAGCATGATACACAAATCCATAATCTCAGGGAAATGCTACGCATGGAAAAGTTCTGTGCCATGCTGGGGGGCACTAAAGAAATGACTGAAAGCCTTATAGTCAAAAAAGAAGCTTTGAAATGTAGCGGTAAAATCTATTCGGAGCAGCATAGGTAAAACTTTAATGTCAAGGATTATATTCTAATGGTGGAAATGACCCTAACGATGAAAGCTGACTGAACCTGACAATAATCAGGAAGCCGATTGCCGACTGGTTCAGGGAACAATGGCACAGGCTCAGATATGGCACAAGACAACCACAACAGGAAGAAAGGAAAAGCAGAGGATTCAAATTGTAATTGTTGAATCGCTCAAATCTAGAAGAAAGGAGTAATCAAATGGTATTTTAATTGTTCCTTTTTCATATCTTTACTCAAAAGACTTACCTTTGCAATTATGGACTTTGAAGCATTAGTAAAACATATCAGCACGATACAAAGCACGTTGCAGGCGCAAGCCGCACACGCTGTAAACCTCGCCCTGACTGCCCGCAATTGGCTCATGGGCTGCTATATCGTGGAGTTTGAGCAAAACGGTGAAGACCGTGCCGCATACGGCGAGCAACTGTTGAAGAAACTGGAACAGCGGTTGAATGTCAAAGGACTGAACGAGCGCAGGTTTCGTGAGTTCCGGCGGTTGTACCTCGTTTATCCGCAACTGAAAGAGCCTATCGCACAATACATATTGGCAGGAAGCGAAATTCGGCACACACTGTCCGCCGAATTTGCAGACCCAATTCGGCGGTCGCCAACCGCCGAATCTTCTCAATACATTCAATCGGCTCAAAACAAATGGATTACCCCACCCGAAAAGTTATTTAGCCGCCTATCCTCTACCCATTTGAATGTAATTTCACCCATTGATAACCCTGTAAAACGTGCTTTCTACGAAATGGAAGCCATTCGGGGCTGCTGGTCAGTAAAGGAATTGGAGCGGCAAATCAATTCCCTCTATTACGAACGCAGCGGATTATCCCAAAATAAGGAAACCTTGTCTGCCTTGGTGCAGCGGCAAGCCATGCAATTACAGCCCAAAGACATTATTAACACGCCCGTTACGTTGGAGTTTTTGGGATTGAACGACCGTGCTTTGGTAACGGAAAACGACTTGGAGCAATCCATTCTGGACAACCTGCAACGCTTCCTGTTGGAAATGGGACATGGCTTCTGCTTCGAAGCACGCCAAAAGAGAATCCTGATAGACGGGGATTATTTCTTTGCCGACCTCGTGTTTTACCACCGCATTTTGAAATGCCATGTCATCGTGGAATTGAAGATAGACAAGTTCCGCCACGAATACGCTTCGCAACTGAACCTATATCTTAACTACTTCAAGGCGGAAGTGATGCAACCCGACGACAATCCGCCTGTCGGCATCCTGCTTTGCACCGAGAAGGGCGACACGTTGGTAAAATACGCCACTGCCGGATTAGACCCGAACATCTTCGTGCAAAAGTATATGATAGAACTTCCCACTGAAGAGGAAATTAAGAAGTTCATTTCAACTGCAAACTATTAGCAATAAAAAACACTACTGGCGAAAAGAAGGAAAGCCATTCTTTCTCTTTTCGCCAGCACGTTTATTACTGCCAACAAGAATAGGTTTAGGTTAGTTTGGATGTATATACAAAAGACAGAACTAAACCGTAAATGCAGACGATAATTATAGCAAGTCACTTATGATACATTCTGTTCTTCCAAGACTATATTAGCATCATTATCGCATTTTTCAGGCTTAATCCGCTCTATACGACGAATATGTTTTGCCCTATTAGCTATAATTAACGGTACACGCTCGACAACAACAACCGATGTGTCAAGCCCCAACGCACTCGGTTCTCCAATGCCTATCTTTCTAATTAAGGCATAAAGGCTCATCAGCAAATTTTGTCGGCGGTTACGGGAATCTTCAGGATAATATATCCGGTGGATAATAATAAAGCGAAAATCACCCGGTATGCCATTCTTATGCAATGAAGGATAAGAGCTTGTTAGTTCTACTTCACCATCCGCAACAAGGTCATCAACTACTTGTCGTAAATAAAGACTCACGCGCGGTTCTATACGAAAACCTATACGCATGGTTATACTAAACAATGTCCCTTTTATTAATGTGGAACAATTATATTCAAGTGTGTCTGGTGTATCCACAAATTCAAGGTTAATAAGCCAATAATGATCTGCCCGTTTAGGCTGCTTATTAATTATGGAATACAACAATTTATCGTCCACACAACCTTCTTTGTCTGCATGATTCACATAGACAAGATTAGAAGCATATTTGGATATGCTTTCGTCCGCCTTAATATCAGAAATAATGTTGTAGTATTCACTTAACCGTTTGGAAGACATATGTTTTCGACGAATTTTGTTGGCACTTACCCATACAAACATGATAAAACATAATAATCCACCTATTAACAGCGTAAACCAACCTCCGACCATAAATTTGGACAGGTTTGCAGCAAGGAAAATACCTTCAATAACACAATATCCGCCGACAAACAGTATTGATAGAATGCGTGGAATGTTATGCATATGCAAATAGAATCCCAACAACAATGTTGTCATCAACATTGTAATAGTTATGGCAAGTCCATAAGCGGCTTCCATGTGGGTGGAATCTCGAAACAACAATATAGTAAATATTACTCCAATATACATTACAAGGTTTACCATTGGAATAAATGACTGACCTTTTACGTTGGTAGGGTGCTTAATACGCATACGAGGCCAGAAATTCAAGTTCATAGCTTCACTCAATATGGAAAATGAACCGCTTATTAGAGCTTGGCTCGCAACAATAGCTGCCCCGGTAGCCATTGCTATGGAAAACAACAGTATTTCTTGTGGCATGATTGAATAAAATGGGTTCACTGTACCTTCTGCACTTTCCGGATGATGCAATACCCACGCTCCTTGCCCCAAATAATTTAGAATAAGCATCACCTTTACAAATATCCAACTGACCGTAATATTTCGTCTGCCACAGTGCCCTAAATCAGAGTATAAGGCTTCTGCACCAGTGGTACACAAGAAAACGGCACCCAATATCAGAAACCAGTGGGGGGATTCCACTAATAACCGTATGGCATAGTAAGGATTGAATGCCTTGAATACTTGAGGATAGGAAGTCAGACTGATAGCTCCGGCGATTCCAAGAAGCAGGAACCAAAGTAGCATAAATATGCCAAATGACCGTCCTATATTTTCTGTACCAAAACGCTGAACGAAAAATATAATGGTAATAATGGTCAGTGTAATAGGAATCACAGGCAGATGCGGACTGATACTTTCAAGTCCTTCTATGGCAGTTGTGACCGTAATGGCTGGAGTGATAATACCATCAGCAAGCAAAGTGCTCGCACCGATAATGGCAATGATGTAAATCCACCTTCTTCTGTGGCGGCGTAAAAGGGCATAAAGCGCAAGTATGCCACCCTCCCCGTTATTGTCGGCACGGAGAGCCACCAGCACATATTTCACCGTAGTCTGAAGAGTAAGCGTCCATATGATACAAGACAATGCACCTAAAACATAATTTTCATCAAGAGCTTCTCCAGTATGAATGATGGCTTTCATAACATAGAGTGGCGATGTTCCAATGTCACCAAAAACAATACCCAATGTGATGAGTAACCCGGCAAATCCAAGTTTATGTTGAATATTGCCTTCTTTTGATAGGTTTGCCATAAAAAGTAGTTTTTTGTTCTACATATATTTGTTTTCCTTTTAAGCGGCGCAAATATAAAATAAAATCTTAACAATAAGATTTCACTTTTCTTTTTTCGTGAAAAATATCATATAAACCTTGACGATGGTCAAGGCTTGTCTAAAAAAATAGTCTGTTTGAATTACGAGGCAATATCTCATTTTTTATCGTATCTTTGTCGAGCACAGTGTACATAGGACTTTCACTATATATGAGTTTGGGTACCCATAATATAAGGAATAATTCTATTTATATGCTGTGCTTTAACATTTTGATGCAATTTTAAGAGAATGAAATAAGTTTAAATCACTTCTAAATTTGGAAATGTATGAAAAAAGTTTTTGTAATCGACTGGATTTTAATCGTTGTATTCATCGTGTCTGCCATTTCAGGAATTGGTCTGCACATAGCCGGACATGGGAACAGCCACGAAGTATGGCATAACTGGGCAGTGGTTCATGTCGTGAGCAGTGTATTGTTCCTTGTTGCCATCATATTCCATGTGACAACACACTGGGGGTGGTATAAGGGAATCATAAAAAACGGAATAGGCAGGAAAAGCAAGGTTACAGCAGTTCTGTCTATCATATTTTTATTGCTGTCCGTTACAGGTATCGTATTACTTGGAGTAAGCGGACCAAACTCTCCACTTGGACTGTGGCATTATAAAATAGGTATCATAATGATAATCATAGCTATCGGGCACATTATAAAGCGATTGTCTGCTCTTCGCAAGTCCTTAAATACAAAAAACAGTAAGTTCCCGATATTTATAGCTTAGAACTTTCTTTAGTAACTTGTAAGAGGATATTCGGGAACAATTTGGGAACATTAATATAAAAAGGAAAGAGCTAAATATTTGATTTGCAAATACTTAGCTCTTTTTCTTGTACCCAGACCCGGGGTCGAACCGGGATGGAAGTGAATCCACTGGTGTTTGAGACCAGCGCGTCTACCGATTCCGCCATCTGGGCATCACATTGATTTCTCAATTGCGGTGCAAAGATACAGCTTTTTTTTGAACTCGCAATACTTTATCGAAAAAAAGAAGAAAAAAACAGAAAACCTCCGACAAACATTACCTATTCTTAAAAATATAATGTACTTTAGCAAAAAAATTAATGAGAACAATCATGGCAATAAACAAAGACAATTTCTGCGTTATCATGGGAGGAGGAATTGGCAGTCGCTTTTGGCCGTTCAGCCGCAAAACACTGCCCAAACAGTTCCTCGATTTCTTCGGCACCGGACGTTCGCTGCTGCAGCAAACTTTCGACCGCTTCAAAAAAATTATACCGACGGAGAACATCTTCGTTGTTACCAACGCCCTCTATGCCGACCTTGTCCAGCAACAACTTCCCGAACTGAAAGCCGAGCAAATCCTTTTGGAACCTGCACGCAGGAATACAGCACCCTGCATCGCATGGGCTTCCTACCACATACGGGCCATCAATCCCAATGCCAACATCGTTGTGGCACCATCGGACCACCTGATCTTGAAGGAAAGTGAATTCCTGACTGCCATCGAGAAAGGCTTGGATTTCGTAGCTGGAGAAAACAAACTCCTGACTCTCGGAATTAAACCCAACCGACCAGAAACAGGCTACGGATACATCCAGATAGCCGAAGCAGCCGGGGAAAACTTCTATAAGGTGAAGACATTCACCGAAAAGCCCGAACTGGAACTGGCCAAAGTATTTGTGGAAAGCGGAGAATTCTATTGGAACTCCGGCTTGTTCATGTGGAACGTGAATTCCATCATCAAAGCAGGGGAAGACTTGCTGCCCGAACTGGCTTCCAAACTGGAACCTGGTAAAGACGTCTACGGCACGCCGGAGGAGAAAAAATTCATTGATGAGAATTTCCCAGCCTGCCCCAACGTATCCATTGATTTCGGCATCATGGAGAAAGCCGATAATGTCTACGTATCATTAGGCGACTTTGGTTGGTCGGATCTCGGAACATGGGGCTCTCTTTATGATCTCTCCCCCAAAGACGAACATCGGAATGTAACTCTGAAATGTAACTCCCTACTCTACAACAGCCAAGACAATATCATTGCCCTGCCCGAAAACAAATTAGCGGTAGTGGAGGGATTGGAAGGTTACTTGATTGCAGAATCGGACAACGTCCTGCTCATCTGCAAAAAGGACGAAGAGCATGCCATCCGTAAATACGTGAATGATGCACAAATCAAGATGGGCGAAGATTATATCTAATATTAGATAAAACTCAAAACCATACAAATATAAAAGAAGGGACAGCCCGTCAAGGCCGCCCCTTCTTTTATATATAGGAGGATATATGCTTACTCTAAAACTATTTCATCTACAAACAAAAAACCTGGATTACCCTTGCCACCATGCCATGACGGAATTTCGTGTTCAGACAGAGCTTTTACTTTGACATAACGCGTCTTTACAGATGCAAATTCCAGCTTATGGGTATAAATCTGATTGGGATCATCAGACTTCATCGCAGGATAGGATTCCGAAGCCACTTCCTTAAACGTCTGGTTGTCATCCGAAACAGATACCGTAATACCGCGGGTATCAAAGATCCAATCGCCCTTTTCTACACAAGTATGTAATGTCATCGACGAAATTTCCATCGGTTCTTTCAAGTCAATGACAGCCTCCATGTCATTCTTATAGAAAGCAATCCAACGCCCGGTTTTGTAATTCATGTTACCCGTCATTCCATCAACCAATACCGTAGCTCCAGTAAATTCATATTGTTTGTTGATGGGTTGCAACATGGTTATTGGCTTCATAGACGACTTACTGAAAGTGATTTCATCGGTTGTTACTTTCGATTTTCCAGAAGAACGAATCGCAACAGTACGAAGCGTGCAGGGCTTATCTATTTTAAGCACTCCTGTATATTCCTGTGATGAAGAAGTTGGTTCACTACCATCCAACGTATAGTAAATAGGAGCACCATCAATGGTTTGAGCTACAACATCAAGCGTACCAGTTTCTGTATTTGGCCTCAAGTCAAGCCGTACATCAAATATATGCGTTGCATAATTCCATCCATTCTTTTGATAGATATCCACCAGACGGCTCACCCGCTTCAGGAATGATTCATAATCTTTCTTATTGGGCTGACTCCATTGTACTTCACACAAAGCTGCCATACGAGGCAAAACCATATACTGTATTTGTTTCAGGTCAGGGATATACTCTGTCCACAAATTGGCCTGTACACCAATAATATATTTCTGTTCTTCGGGCGACAAAGCCTTAGGCATAGGTTCGTAACTATACACCCGTTCCATAGGCAAATATCCTCCAATAGCCAATGGTTCGGTATCTGTATCTTTCGACTGATAATAATCGAAATAGAGATATGTATTCGGAGTCATAACTACATCATGCCCTTGTTTGGCTGCTTCGATACCTCCGCCTTCACCACGCCATGACATAACAGTAGCTCCCGGAGCAAGTCCACCTTCCAAGGTTTCATCCCAACCAATCATCTTCCGGCCTTTCGTTGCAAGGAACGCTTCGGCTTCATGAATAACAAAACTCTGCAAACGTTCTTCTTTAGTGTGTTTACTATCGCTCTTTAAGCCCAAAGCCTTGATACGTGCCTGACACTTCGGACACTTTGCCCACACCGTTTTGGGACACTCGTCGCCTCCCACATGAATATATTCTGATGGGAATATTTCCACGATTTCAGCCAATACGTCCTTGACAAATTCGATTGTCTTATCATTGCCCGCACACAGCACATTATCTGAAACACCCCACTGCGTCCATACTTCGTACGGACCACCCGTACATCCCAGCTCAGGATAAGCAGTCAAAGCAGCCTGCATGTGCCCAGGCAGATCTATTTCAGGTATCACCGTAATATAACGTTCAGCAGCATAAGCGATTATTTCCTTTGCCTGCTGCTGGGTATAGAATCCACCATAAGGCTGTCCGTCATACTTACCACTATTGCGCCCGATAACCGTTTCTTTACGTTGCGAAGCGATCTCGGTCAGTTTCGGATATTTCTTGATTTCTATTCGCCAACCCTGGTCGTCAGACAGATGCCAATGCAAACGATTGATATTATGAAGTGCCAGCATGTCAATATAGCATTTCACATCGTCCACAGAGAAGAAATGACGGCTCACATCCAACATCATACCTCGATAACCAAAGCGGGGTTCATCAGTAATACTTACCGCAGGTAATTCTATACTTCCCCCCTCAGCTATACCTATTGATTTACGCAATGTCTGAATACCATAGAATACACCAGCCTCAGTTGGTGCTGTAATCACAACTTGCCCCTGTTTCACTTCCAAGGAATAAGCTTCCGGATTCTCTTTTTTCAAGCCCAATTGCAAAAGGATCCCTTTCTGTCCTTCACCACCTTCCTTTACGTTCAATCTAATCCCCGTCTGACTTTCTACGTATGATGCCAAAAACTCGGCATTCCGGCGCATTTTCTCGTTGCCAACCGTATAATAGATTGTTGTGCCATCCTTCATAACAAAGGAGGCTTCTTGAACTGTTTTAATTTCCAAAGGAATGGGAACCACCTCATAATCGGCAACCACGGGTGCCTTACCTGCACAAGAAGCTAACAATAATCCTACTAAAGCCAAGCTTCCTAACCTGAAATCAGAAAAAATTCGCATGTTCAATAATCTTACAGAATTAATAATAAACCTAATAGCAGAAAAATTCTGCGTCAAGATACAAAAAAAAGATGAAATGAACAAGCGACTAATCACAAATCCTGCCAAAAGCCGACTTTCAACTGATTTATTTTCAAAATTACTTTTCCACCTGTTGTCCGGCTTCCACCCAACCGTTAAAACCAGTCTCCAGTTCATAAACCTTAAAACCCTTTTCAGACAATATGTGAGCTGCTTTTTTACTTCGTTTTCCGCTACGACAATAGAGAGCAACCGGTCTCGAAAATTGCAATACGGAATCTGCAACAGCAGCAAAAGATTCATCGAGTACATTAACGTTCATACTACCAGGAATATGACCTTCTGAATATTCCGCTACTGTACGTACATCTAAACGTTGAACTTCCGGATCATTGATTACATTAACAAAGTCTTCCACAGACAACGTTTCAAAATTGCCACCTTTCTGCTGACAAGAAGAGAAAAAAGAAAATAACAAACAAAATGATGCAAACAACGTTTTCATAACCAAATTCAATTAAAAGTTATTCGGCTATCAAAGGCCGGTACTCAAAGGTATATGTCTTCACTTCACCCGAATAAGTATGCACATGCAAGCTCACCTCTACCGTATCAACTCCTTCATCGGCATACTGCAATAAGGGTATCGAACAATAGGCACGCTGGCTATAAGCCTGAGTGTCGCCTCCATCATCATGATACAACGTCAATTCTACTGACGAACGGCGTGCTTCGACATCAACATCCACCCGATCTTCCACATAATGAAACTTATGTTTCCCATGCTGTGCCTTGACCGTAAGCATCAGGTTCAGATAATTACGTCCCATCCACACACTCAGCACATCCACTGGGTCAGTCTTCACACCTTCGGGAAATTTATCGACAGGCAAAGGTATCGGAGCAACGGCTGCCGACACGGCATACAGGTGCACTCCCTCACCTCCTTCCTCGTGCACCCATTCATAATTGCTGACAATACGCACCAAAGAGTCGGGACGGATATGCGAATGGGAGTCATCAACCAGCACCGCATATTCCTCACCATCATCCGTCAACACCCGCTCCAACGCTCCGTCGCCCCCCGAATAGGCAGTAAGGAATTCTAGTTTGACAGACGGATAATGATAGCTATCCTCCCCGCAAGCTGTCAGCAACAGACATAACATTCCTAACAGACATCCATACCAATAACCCACCATTACTCTCTTCTTCATACCTCCATTGCTTTCAGATAATTCTTCAGCGGATTGGCATACATCTCGAGCATCTTGGTACGCAAAAAGGCTTCATCCTTATTTTCCAACGTAATACGTGACAATTGACTGGCCAGATAGCATTCAAACTTCTGCTTGTCATCGGTCGTATAATGCCCGGCATAGACATCGGTACCTGCCAAAAGGTCAGCAGCCACATAATTGCACGGATACAAACGGTAACCGCGATGAATTTCTCTGTCTATCATCGCCGATACAGTAGAGAAAAGCTCCTGACGAGGCATCTTGCGATCCAGGCCAGCCAAGAGATCGTTGATACAAGAAGCAATGTGGAAGTGTACCCGTCCCTTATAGCCGAACAAGCCTGTCTGCATATTCTTCAGGTCATCGGCCGTCGACTTCTTGTAATCAGGATGATCGCGCTTCAGCTGAAACTCCCATGCCTTGAGAAAATCGCAAGGATCAAACTCGTAAGAAATAGAAAGAGGCGCGATATTCATCTCCATCAGGCGATCCAACACATCGCCCTCGCCGCCGATAGCCAGCATCTTGAGTACACTATCCTGCGTGCGGTCGTCTGAGTCTTTGGCGCGTCCCTCACGCTGGGCTATCCAGATAGACTGCTTCTTCTGCGAAATGGTGTAGTGCATGTAGCGTGACATGCGAGCTGATGACTCAAGCATCTGCCGCATGGGCAAGCCACGTTGTACGATGAACGACTTGTTGATACGTACCAGCCTTTTTATCCACGGATAAATGAGCAGATTATCACCAATGGCTATTTCTACTGTGTCACCTCCCTGATCAACCAACATAACAGACAAAAAGCCCGAATCGAGAATAATATCTCGATGATTGGAAATGTAAGTGTACGATTTCGTTTTGTCAGCCAAAGAGTCATTATCCAACGTCACACCATCTGAGGCCTTCTGCATAATGTCTTTCATTATGGCATATCCAAAAGTTTTTTGGAACTCCAACTTGGTCTTGCAACTGCGCATTTTGGCAGCAAGCATTTCAAAAGGCACACTGGGAAAGGCCGCGGAAGCCACTTGCCTGAAAGCTGGATCGGCTATCAGCTCCTCGTACACTTCGGGAAGTTCCCCGTCGTGATAAGGGCGGATTTCGTCAAATTCGTCGTACATAGTAATGGAAGGTTAAAACTTGTTTTCTATAATGTCTGTCATCACGTCCTTGATGTCCAAGCCGGCGGCACGTACCTGCTGGGGGATGAAGCTGGTGGCCGTCATGCCCGGCGTGGTGTTTACCTCGAGCAGATTGATCTTGTCGCCTTCGGTCACGATGTAGTCCACGCGGATAATACCCTGTGCACCCAAGATGTCGTAGATGGCCGAGGTGAGCTTCTTCACCCGGTCGGTCAGCTCGTCGGAGATACGGGCAGGAGTGATTTCGTCGGACTCGCCGTTGTACTTGGCCTTGTAGTCGAAGTATTCGTTGTGGCTCACCACCTCAGTGATGGGGAAGACCACCGACTTGCCGCGCGTCTTGTAGCAGCCGCAAGTCAACTCGGTGCCGTCCATAAAGGCTTCCACCACCACTTCCTGCGCTTCGTCGAAAGCCTTGGCAATGGCGGGCTGTATCTGTTCGCGTGTCTTCACCTTGGTCACACCAAAGCTGGAGCCTCCCAGGCTGGGCTTGATGAAACAAGGCAGGCCGATCTTCTCCACCACTTCGTCGTCGGTGATGGTCTGTCCCTGACGCAAAAGGAGCGACTCAGCAATGCGCACGCCATAGGCATGCAGATACTGATTGCAGGCAAACTTGTCATACGTAAGCGCTGCCGCCAACACACCACAACAGGAGTACGGGATGCGGAGCATGTCGAAGTAGCCCTGCAGGCGTCCGTCCTCGCCCGGCGTACCATGGATGGTGATGTAGGCGAAATCGAATTTCACTTTCTGCCCGTCCAGCTGGAAGCTGAAGTCGTTGCGGTCTACGGGCAGCGTGCGTCCGTCGTCGAGCCGCACGTGCCAGTCAAGGCCGTGCATGCCCACTATATATAATGTGTACTTCTCCTTGTCGATGAAGGAGTAGATTCCTTGTGCGCTGCGCAGGGAAACTTCATACTCGGAGGTATCTCCTCCGGCCACAATAGCAATCGTGCGTTTCATTCTAATTCTCTGTTACTGATGTAGCTTCTCCATTTGCCGATGAGGTTCGTCATGTCGTCGGGCAGTTCGGAAGTGAAGTACATTTCCTCGCCGGTGACGGGATGGACAAAGCCCAGCGTCATGGCGTGGAGCGCCTGGCGCGGGCAGATGTCAAAGCAGTTGTTTACAAATTGTTTGTATTTTGCAAAATGAGTACCTTTCAGGATTTCATGACCACCGTAGCGTTCGTCGTTGAAGAGCACGTGGCCGATGTGCTTCATGTGCACACGTATCTGGTGCGTGCGCCCCGTTTCGAGAATACACTCAACGAGTGTGACGTAGCCGAAGCGCTCCAGCACGCGGTAGTGGGTCACGGCATGCTTGCCTTCACCCTCGGGCAGGACAGCCATCTGGAGGCGGTCCTTGGGGTTGCGGCCGATGTTACCCACAACCGTACCCTCATCCTGCTCCACGTTGCCCCATACCAAGGCCTGGTAGCGGCGTTTGGTAGTCTTGTGGAAGAACTGCCAGCCCAGGTTGGTCTTGGCATCGGCCGTCTTGGCAATGACCAGCAGGCCGGAGGTATCCTTGTCAATGCGGTGCACCAAGCCCAAGTGCGGGTCGTTGGCATCGTAACCCTTGGTGTCCTTCAGATGCCAGGCGATGGCGTTCACCAGCGTACCATGCCAGTTGCCGTGACCTGGATGTACCACCAGTCCGGCGGGCTTGTTGACCACCATCACGTAGTCGTCCTCATAGACCACGTTCAGCGGGATGTCTTCGGGCACCACTTCGTTGTCGTAGCGGGGACGGTCCATCATCACCGTTATCACATCCAGCGGCTTTACCTTGTAGCTGCTCTTCACGGGCTTGCCGTTGGCCATGACGAAACCCGCATCGGCCGCCTTCTGGATGCGGTTGCGTGAAGAGTTGGTGATGCGGTCGAAGAGATACTTGTCCACGCGCATCATCTCCTGCCCCTTGTCCACCACCACGCGGAAATGTTCGTAGAGCTGGGCCTCGTCGCCCACCGGCTCCACGTCGTCAGGGCATTCGTTCTCCAGATCGTCTATGTCAATCTCTATATCTTCTTCTCTCATAGTCCGTGTCAAAACCAGTCTTCTTCTTCCAACACTTCTCCCTGTACTTGTGGCACGTCCAACGAATCGACTTGCAAAGAATCGGCTGGTGCTTCTTCCCCATTACCGATAACCAATGTCAAAATAGCGCCCATCGGCACCTTAGCGCCTATTTCTAAAGAGTTTCCTCTGTACTTCACCGCATATACCCAATCTTTTTCACCAGGGATAGAGTCATTGTTGGTAAGGCGGAAACCGGCAGCCAATAAACGAGCTTCAGCCTGACGCACAGAACTGTTGTCAGCCACATCGGGCACCTCCTGCAACGGGATATCCAATGCGTTAATAGTCAAATACACCATGCGTCCTTCCTTTACACGTTGTCCCGCAGTCGGACTATAATCGAGTATACATCCAGCTGGTAAGTTTTTTACATAGCTTGAATCGGCTACTACGCAATTCAATCCCCTGTCGGCAAACATAGTTTGTGCTTCCGCCAGGCTAAGTCCTTTCACATCAGGCACCACTACTGCCTCACCGTGACGAGTGTATGCATCCAATGCTGCCAGTACTCCGAATATCACTCCTGCCAGCACCACAACCATTGCTATGATGTTCCCCCAGAAAAGGCCGTTTTTCCGAAAGGAAAAGAATTCTTTAATCGTCATAAAACATACATTTATATGAAAGACTGTATTGTCCTCTATTTTTTGGCAAAGATAGTGAAAGGTGAGTGCAATGCAAAAAGAAGCTTGCTTATTTTTGTATTGCCGAACCGCATCCTATCTTATTGAAAGATAGTGAAAGGCAAATGGAGAGACAAATGAAAACAAAGTTTTCCAACGCGCTCCCGCTCTTTCAAGATAAAAAAACACTTTTCAAAAGAAAAGCCGCAAAAGACCAGACTTCCTGTCTTTTGCGGCTCTCTTATTTTCTACAAGAGAAAAGAGATTAGGCTTTTACTCCGTTGTATTCGTCGGAAACAGTCAGTTTTTTGCGACCTTTAGCGCGACGTGCTGCCAATACTCTGCGGCCATTGGCTGTAGCCATTCTCTCACGGAAACCATGTTTGTTTTTTCTCTTTCTGTTAGAGGGTTGGAATGTTCTTTTCATTGCTGTATCTTGTTTTACGTTATTATTCTCACGAATTCGGGCTGCAAAAATAGGGAGTTTTTTCAAATAAACCAAGAGATAACTCATTTTCTCTCAAAAGTTTTGTGTTTTTTACCGATTTCCATTAATTTTGCACCGCATTTCGCATGAGAAAGAATACATTAATAACATAAAAACAAGAAGATAATTATGATTAATGCCCAAGACATTAAAATCGGAACTTGCATCCGCATGGACGGCAAGCTGTATTTCTGCATCGACTTCCTGCATGTAAAACCCGGAAAAGGCAACACCTTCATGCGCACCAAGCTGAAAGACGTTGTAAACGGCTACGTACTGGAGCGCCGCTTCAATATCGGTGAAAAGCTGGAAGACGTACGCGTTGAACGCCGCCCTTACCAATACCTCTATCAGGAAGGTGACGACTACATGTTCATGAACCAGGAAACTTTCGACCAAATTCCTATCGCCCACGACCTCATCAACGGCGTAGACTTCCTGCTCGAAGGCCAAGTTGTAGATGTAGTATCCGACGCTTCAACAGAAACTGTACTTTATGCTGACATGCCTATCAAAGTTCAGATGAAAGTCACTTACACTGAACCGGGTCTGAAGGGCGATACTGCTACCAATACACTGAAACCCGCTACTGTTGAATCAGGTGCAACCGTCCGCGTTCCTCTGTTCATCAACGAAGGCGAAATGATTGAAATCGATACACGTGACGGTTCATACGTAGGACGTGTAAAGGCATAAGGATAAACAAACCTTATATATTGTTCCCGCATTCTTTCAACAAAAGATGCGGGAATTTTTTATTTCCCCAATTCTATTCAGCTTCCATTTAGCCATTTTTCAAGGGATCATCCTTGTCTGGCGAATCTGGTTCAGGCGTAGCATCCGGATTAAAAGGATTAAAATAATAAATGCCCTTTGCATCCAGCAACTGAAGATAATATGGCAGTTTTTGCATAAAGAGGCTACAATCTTTTGCATGAATTGGCGTCCAAGCAGACTCTGCCACAGCTATCAGACGAGGAAAAGTCATAAAATCCAACCTCTTGGCATCAGCGACACGTTCCGACCAAAGATTAAACTGAAGGCCTAATATTTGCTCCTCATACCCCTGAAACAGGTTCATAAGCGATTCAGGGAAGCGACAAATATCCTCTATAGGATTATAGCCACCCCACATACGCCCCACTTTATGAGTACCATACTGAACAAAATCAGCATACAATGGCCGACGCGGAGTCAAAATCACCCGATAGCCATTCTCCAAAGCCTTGAGCAGCTGATATTTTCGGTCATGTCGCCACCACATAACCAACGACTTTTCAGGCGAAACTCCTGCATCTACAATCTCATCCCACCCAATCATAGTTTTCCCTTTGGAAGCGACCATATCGGCTACCCGACGAATGAAATAATGCTCCAGCTCCACTTCATTAGCCAACTCCTTATCTTTAATAAACTGCTGAATTTCCGGATCTGTATACCAGCTTTGATTGCCGAAATGCACTTCATCTCCTCCAATATGTATATAAGGTGAAGGGAACAAAGCAATCAACTCATCCAATACGTTACTGATAAACTCAAAGGTTTCTTCCTTACACGGATGGAAAGTAAAATGCTTCCACTTTCCTTCACCACCACCCGATATTTCTGGATAAGAACGACATACCGCCGTTGCATGCCCTGGCATATCAAATTCAGGAATAATCATAATGTGACGTTCAGCCGCATAGGCTACAATTTCTCGAATATCCTCCTGCGTATAATAAGCAGCAGGAGCTTTGGGATCATGCCAGTTGCCAACAGCCCCTTCAGTAGTTAGTTTTGGATAACGTTTGATTTCGATGCGCCATCCGGGTTCATCAGTCAGATGCCAATGGAATACGTTCATACGAAGCGACGCCATAATGTCCAAATACTGCTTGACCTTCTCCTTGCCAAAAAGTGACGGCTTTCATCCAACATAAACCCACGCCATCCATAACGGGGAGCATCTTCGATCCGACAAGCATGAACACGTCCCTTTCCCATACGTACCAGCTGAACAAAAGCCTCTTTAGCATAATATAGCCCAGACTCAGAAGACGAACGGAGCGTCACTTGCTCAGGAGTGACAACCAATGTATAAGCTTCATCCGGCATCCCTGCCTTCTCATCCTGCTCCAACACAATCATACCAGAAGAGGGTGCAGAAACATCCAAAAGACAATTCAACGTATCCGCCAAAGCCTTTGACAAATTGTCTGCATAGCCTCCATTACCACAAACTCTGACATTCTGCCCAACAATAAAAACGCCTTTCCCTCCCTGCATGTGAGCCGGCGTCGGAAGCAATGAAAACTGCGCCAGCAAAGGCAAGACAAATCCACACAAACAAACGATAACAGAAAGTTTCTTTTTCATATCTACAAATATATCAATGTATTCAACGTACATTCCAAGTCACCCTATATTAGCTTTCTATAAATAGAAGGCATCCTTACGAATTTTACGATCGCGAGTAACCAATCCCTTATCGTTTACACCCGGACGATCACCTTCCGTACGATGAGCAGCTCCGAAATCAAACATATTCCACACAAATGATCCCCAAACAAAAGGACGTTCTGCCATCGCTTTCCAGTTTTCCATGTGATAATTCAGCCATTTAATCAGTGTGTCTAAAACGAAACACACAAAAATAAAGATTTATTTGCAAGCGCCCATACTTATCCAAAGGAAAAAGTTATCTTTGCCAAAGAAACATCATTATTCAATATGAAATATTCGGTTATCATCCCCGTTTATAATCGCCCTGACGAAGTGGACGAACTGCTAGAAAGCCTCACCCTACAAACTTGTAAAGACTTTGAAGTGGTAGTGGTAGAAGACGGATCGTCCATTCCCTGCCAAGAAGTCGTGGAGAAATATAGTGACCGATTGGACATCCACTATTACAACAAACCAAACTCCGGTCCTGGACAAACCCGTAATTACGGCGCTGAACGAAGCCATGGCGAATATCTCATCATATTGGATTCTGACTGTATCCTGCCACCTGGTTACTTCGAAGCTGTTGAAAAAGAATTGCAATCTTCTCCCGTCGATGCTTTTGGAGGCCCCGATCGTGCCCACGCCTCTTTTACAGACATTCAAAAAGCCATCAATTATTCGATGACTTCATTCTTCACCACTGGCGGCATCCGAGGAGGCAAGAAGAAAATGGACAAGTTCTATCCCCGCAGTTTCAACATGGGTGTGCGACGCAGTGTCTATCAGACTTTGGGAGGTTTCTCAAAGATGCGTTTTGGCGAAGATATTGATTTCAGTATCCGTATCTTCAAAGCAGGCTATCGCTGCCGTCTCTTTCCAGAAGCATGGGTATACCACAAACGCCGTACCGACTTGAAAAAGTTCTTCAAACAGGTACATAATTCAGGTATCGCCCGCATCAATCTCTACAAAAAATATCCTGAATCACTGAAGCTAGTACATCTGCTTCCGGCCCTTTTTACATTAGGTACCGTTCTATTGCTCATCTGTGCGATATTCTGCCCCTATGCTTTGCTGCCCCTTTTGGCCTATGCACTCCTCGTTTGCATCGACTCCACTATCCAAAACGGAAACATTCGTATAGGTTTATACTCCATTGCTGCCGCCTACATTCAGCTCATCGGCTACGGTACAGGATTTTGGCGTGCATGGTGGAACCGTTGTATTTGCCAGAAAGGGGAATTTGAAGCTTTCAAAAAGAACTTTTATAAATGAAAGCGATTACCATGAATAAACTCACCATCAAACAACTGGCTGAATCCGACCGTCCTCGCGAAAAGATGATGCAAAAAGGAGCCGAAGCTCTGACCGACGCCGAACTGCTAGGCATTCTGATCGGCTCCGGCAATACGGACGAAAGTGCCGTAAACCTGATGCAACGTATCCTTTCGGCTTGCGACAACAACCTGAACCAGCTGGCCAAATGGGAAGTACGCGACTTTGCCCGCTTCAAAGGCATGGGGCCGGCCAAAAGTATCACCGTTATGGCCGCTCTCGAACTAGGGAAGCGCCGCAACCTGCAAGCACAAGGAGAGCGTCTCTGTATCAAAGCGTCAACAGACATTTATAATTTGTTCCATCCCCTGCTTTGCGACCTACCGACTGAAGAATTCTGGGTATTGTTACTCAATCAAGCAGGCAAAGTCATCGACAAAATCCGTATCAGTCGCGGAGGTATCGACCAAACCACAGCCGATGTCCGTGCCATTTTACGCGAAGCACTCATCCAACGAGCTACACAAATAGCACTGATACACAATCATCCCTCAGGGAACGTACGTCCCAGCAATGACGACCTTCGCTTGACACAAGTCGTACAACGTGCCGCACAAACTATGAACATCCGACTCATCGACCACCTCATCATAACCGATGGACATTATTTCAGCTTTAACGACGAAGGACATTTATAATACAAACGACGTTAAGTGCCTCTTTACGACCACCAAGTCCATGTTTACGTTCACCAAGTTCATGTTTACAATCACCAAACATCAATTTATTCGGCAGGCGTTATGAATTCTTCCGTCACCTAACATAATAAAACGCAAAATAGCTTCTAAATGACTTCACGCTTTCACATTACACATAATCTACCTCAAATAAGGAAATTACGGTGAAAGATAAAGCTTCACAGCCATGAAACATGTTTTTTCTACCTTCTCAAATTGGTTTCAAGCCAAATAAGTGTATTTCAGACAATTAATATTTTCACGTTCTCCTGGGAGAAAAAGATATTTACTATATTCCACCTGTTTTGCACAGAATTCCTCCCACAATATTCACAAAGAGTGTAGTTTTGCCAAAAACCTGAAAAGTCTATGAAAACAAGTATGAACAACTACACCCGCAAAAGAATATTCGGTCATACTGACGAATATCCATGCCTGCCAGTCTCCTTGCAAATCATTCCGTCTGAAGAAGATTGCAATGAGAAATGTCTATTTCCATATAACAATCTGATTGCCAAAAGATTACAAAATACTTGTAACCTTTCTGTCACACTAATGTAACACATGCCAAGTACCTTTGCACCGAAAATCTAACATTAAAAACATTATAAATATAGTGTACAGACAAATAATAATTCACCAAACTAAAAATCTAATTTTATGCTGAATGTACAATTAAAAAAGAAGTGGACATTACGACAAAGTGTAATCTTTGTGATGTTCCTGCTAAGCAGTACCTTAGCATTTGCGCAAAACCGAGTGACCGGTACAGTAACAGACAAGACCGGTATGCCGCTTCCGGGCGTCAACGTGCTGGAAGTAGGTACCACCAACGGCAACATTACCGACGTGGACGGTAAGTACTCCATCAATGTAGAGAAGGGCAAAACCCTGCAATTCTCCTACATCGGTTTCGTGACTCAAGATATTAAAGTAGACCGCAACGTCATCGATGTAGTGATGGCTGAAGATGCCCAGGCATTGGAAGAAGTGGTCGTTATCGGTTACGGTAGCATGCAACGCAAGGATGTGACCAGCTCTATCACAACCATCAAATCCGATAAAATGAATATCGGTACTTATACCGATCCCGCCCAGATGCTGCAAGGTAAAGTACCGGGGCTGACCATTACGCAGAGTAGCGACCCGAATGGCGGAACATCTTCCATACAGTTGCGTGGCGCTTCTTCTCTGCGTGGCGGTGAAGCTATGGAACCCTATTATGTAGTGGATGGGGTACCTGGCGTGTCTTTGGCCTTGGTCGCTCCTGAAGACATTGAGAGTATTGACGTATTACGTGATGCAACAGCAACGGCCATTTATGGTTCGAAAGCCGCTAATGGTGTGATTATCATCACAACAAAGAAAGGTAAATCAGGAAAAGCTACCGTTAACTACAATGCTTATGTAGCTATCGACAACGTGATGAAGAACCTGGACATGATGACAGCTGCAGACTTGCGTGCTTATGCACAACAGCACAACCTGACCATTGGCAATGACTTCGGTGCAAGTACCGATTGGCAGAAGGAGGTACAGCGTACCGCTTTCACCCACAACCACAATGTATCTATTAGCGGTGGAACGGACCGTACGCAGTACAACGCAAGCATCAACTACATAGAAAAACAGGGTGTTATCAGGGGGACTGACATGGATCGTCTGATTGGACGTGCATTTTTACAAACGAAAGCATTGAATGATCGCTTGACATTATCCATAAATGTAAATGCAAGTGTCACAAACAATCATTCTGTTGAAACCGGTTCGGACAACACCAGTGTTTACGATGCCATGAACTATTATTCGCCGCTGGTTCCTGTATATGATGAAAATGGCAATTGGACGTTGTATGAAGGAGTATCGCAAAACTACAACCCGTTGTCGTTGATCAATGAAGATACCTATGATCACACGACAAAGAAGATACAGGGAACGGCCAAAGCATCTTTGGATATTATCGAGGGACTGAAATGGGATGCCATGCTTTCCTACCAGAATGAACAATTCTTGTGGGACGAATATCATTCTTCCAAATCACAGCTGACTACGGTGAAAGATAACGGACAGGCTCACCGCCGTACCACTCAGGATTACAGAAAGGTATTTGAAACTTACTTGAACTATGACAAAACGTTCAACGAGGCGCACAAATTGGGAATTATGCTGGGTTATTCTTGGGAAGAAACGACTAAAGCAGACGGATATGGTCTTACCGTATATGATTTCTATAGCGATGCAACCGGTTATAAAAACTTGGGATTGGCCAATAAGATGGACGGCATCAACGGAATCTGGTCTTCGGCAGAAAATACACTGCGCATGATATCCTTCTATGGACGTGTGAACTACAGCTACAATAGCAAGTATCTGTTGCAGGCTACGGTTCGTCGTGACGGTTCTTCCGCGTTCGGTGAAAACAACCGTTGGGCAACTTTCCCCTCTGTATCGGCTGCCTGGCGCATTTCGGAAGAAGATTTTGCAGAAAACTGGGGATTCGATGACTTGAAACTTCGTGTAGGCTACGGTGTCAGCGGTAACTCTTTGGGATTTGATCCTTATCTTCCAATAATGGTGTATGGAGGGACAGGATGGTTTACCTATACGGATGGAACCGAATACCGCACCATCGGTGCCTTGAGAAACAATAATCCCGATTTAAAGTGGGAAAGCACCGGCATGTTCAACATCGGTTTGGATTTCTCTGTATTGGGTGGCCGTTTGGGAGCAACCATTGAGTATTACAGTAAACAAACGTCTGACCTAATTCTTGACTATCAGGTTTCCACCAACAGATACCAATACGGAACCATGTGGGCCAACGTAGGCGACATTTCCAACAAAGGTGTTGAAATCAGCATCAACGCCATTCCGGTTCAAACCAAGAATTTCCAGTGGAGCACTACCTTGAACTTGTCGCACAACAAGAATGAGGTTGAAAAGATTTCCAATGACACTTATTCAATGCCGTATATCAACAGAGCCAACCCGAACATCGGAGGTTTCGCGCAGACGAATTCAATCCAGCGCATCATGGAGGGCGAGCCCATCGGTACGTTCTACACTTATCATTGGGAAGGTTATAATGAAGACGGGGTGTCTATCTTCTCTCACTACGATGAAGAAGGGAACTACATCGGAACAACCACCAATCCGGGTGAGCAAGACCGTGTGAAAATAGAAGGTTCTGCACAGCCTAAACTGAATTTAGGGTGGAACAACACTTTGAACTACAAGAACTGGACATTGACTGCTTTCTTCCAAGGAACTTTCGGTAATAAAATCATGAACTTGCCGCGTGCCCAATATAATAACGTGACCAACTTGGGCGTAGGTAAAAACGGATTGAAAGAAATCATCGAACTGAACAAGCCTAACGATGTCAACGCACAGGCACCGTCTGACCGTTACATCGAGGACGGTAGCTACCTGCGTCTGTCGACATTAAGCCTGAGCTACGATTTCGGGAAAATCGGCAATTGGATTAATAACCTGAAGCTGACCGCTACTTGCAACAACGTATTCACGATAACAGGCTACTCCGGCACAGACCCTGAAGTAAGTCTGGGTGGGGTGGAACCGGGTATCGATTGGCGTAATTCTTTCTACCCACGCACCCGTACATTTATGCTGGGGCTGAATGTGAATTTCTAATTAACTGATTAACTGGAACAATATGAAAAAGATATCTAAATTATTTATATCTGCCGGATTATTGGCCATGGCTGCTACCGGCTGTACGGATCTTGATGTGGACATCACATCTCAATATACAGAATATCCGGATTCGGAAATTGCCATTGAAGCCAAAATGGCGAATGTTTACTATGCATTCCGCGGGGCATTAGGACGCCGCTACAACGAAGCCGTATCATTCTCCAGCGATGAGTTTACCGGTATTTCTTTTGATGGAGACTATTACAACTCCGGTGAGAATTCCCATCCTACACTTCACATGTTGACGCCTGATGATCCTACTATTGGTTGGTATGGTGACTTGACTTCGGGTATCACCAACTGTAATAAAGCGATCTTGGAATTCGGTGGTGAGGACGAACCCTTGGCTGCGCCGGCATTGACCATGCGTGCATTCTATACATTCATTCTGATGGACTGCTACGGTGCTACGCCTATCCTTGACCATTTGGCTGAAGAAGACGAGGTTATTGCCCGTTCACCGCGTCCTGAAGTCGCAGCTTTCATCGAAGCAGACTTGCTGAAAGCGCTTCCCAATTTGTCCCAAGAATCCAACTCGGTGACCTATGGAAAGCCAAATTACTGGATGGCGAAAGCTCTTCTTGCCAAGTTGTACCTCAATTGGGGAGTTTATTCTTGCGAGGATGTGACAACTTATACCCCCTCGACCGCTAATCCAAAACTGCATGATTGTATCGCCATCTGCGATGAAATCATGGCTTCCGGATTATTTGACCTGAGCGACAGCTATCGTGAAAAGTTCTGGCCGGAAAATGGCGCTCATATCAAGGACTTCATCTATGCAATGCCTTATGACCGTATTACTGCCCAAGGTATGACATACGCCCGCTTCCGTACCTGGCGCCAAATGAACTCGCTTGATGTTTCGATGTATGGTTTTAAGTTGAGCGCTTCGGTTGGTGGTAATTTTGCAGTGAATCCGGAAATGGTAGACCTGCTTTCTCTGCCGGGCGACGAACGTAACCAATCCATTGTGGGTGGTCCTATTTATTACTTTGACAGCAACCGTAATTTAACAACTGATCCGGTTATTTATGAAGGACAGCAACTCGTGTTCACCAAAGAAATCACATTGAAGTCGGGTAGTGTTCCTGAGGAAATCAATACGGGTAAGGATGTTAACGGTTGGTCGCAAGGCTACAAATCGGTAAAATGGTTCCCGACTTATGACGATTATGTAAATGGTCGTAACCAGAGCAACGATGTGCCCATCTTCCGTTATGCCGATATTATCCTGACGAAAGCAGAAGCCATCCTGCGTGGCGGTTCGGCAACCAATGGTGACACACCGGCTTCCTTGTTGAATCAGATACGTTCCTATGTACATGCGCCTCAGTTTGAAGGCGAACCCACACTGGATGATATCTTGGACGAACGTGGTCGTGAGTTCTTCGACGAAAACTGGCGTCGCAACGACTTAATCCGTTTCGGTAAATTTGAAGACGATTGGGGTTTGAAGCATGTCATCAATCCGGCTGCTAAAACCGAATTGTTCCGTCGTATCTTCCCGATACCGACAGGTGTGATGAATACCAACACGAACTGGAGCCAGAACGCCGGATACTAATAAACACACAGAAACATTTTTAAGGTAAAAGCAAGCGATTGTTTTATTTAGAGTTTTAAAAATGTAGGCCTTGCACAAGACCTGCGGTAATGCCATTCCGCAGGAGGCGTGCAAGGCTTTTTCTTACATGAATTACCACGCCAATGTACGGAGGAGGCAAGTGTGGCGAAATACCCTTTTCCCTCCTTGTCCGCTTCTTCTTTCTTTCACAGTATGGATGTGACACCTTCACAGTACGGATGTGACGCTTTCACACTAAAAGCGTGAAGAGATGTGAAGGCTTCACACCTTATGGAACGCTGGGTGTGAACAGGCTGGACAGAGGGCAGGCATCGGCTTCTTGCGGATATTTATTCAAAAAGACATGTCGCCGTCACTTGCGTTTCCGCAGCCTTTTATTAATTTTGCAATCAGATGATACCTTCACTACCCTATAAAATAACAAGCATGCGAAAAATCAAATCATTCCTTTATACAGCATGGACAGTCATCCTGGCAGGAACGTCACACGCCGCCCACGCTGAGGGACTGCCCGACCGAATTGCCGACGAGTTCCCGTTGACGCAATATGTAGACCTACGCATCGGAAGCGAAGGGCTGGGACGTGTGTTCATCGGTCCGACCTATCCGTTCGGCATGGTGAAACCTTCACCGGACTGTACGCCCGCACCCAACAACGGATGGGATCCCATGCCCACACGAGTGGACGGCTTCGCACAGACCCACATCAGCGGGACGGGAGGCGGACAGAAGTATGGCAACGTTCTGGTGCAACCTTTCTGCAACGGCATGAACCAGATTAACCATTACTACCACCGCGCGGAAGAAGACTTCTCACTGGGATATTACCGCACGACATACCGCGAAAACGGCATCCGAACGGAGATTACCACAGCTGAACGAGCCGCATTGTATCGCTTCACCTATCCTACAGACTCTCTGAAAGGACTGGCCATCGACGCAGGATTTTTCCTCGGCGAAAACCCGGTACCGGACGCTCGCGAGGCGCAACAGTTTGTGGGATCGGAAGTGAACATCGTCAGCGACACGGAAGTGGAGGGATACACTCGCATACGGGGTGGATGGAACAACGGAAGAGCGTACACAGTGTATTTCTACGCACAGACTGACCGCCCCTTCATCGAAACGGCAACCTGGAAGGGCGACAGCATCTGCCCGGACCAGAAACGACAATATGATTCTTATCAGAAGACGGGTGCGCTGCTACGGTTCGGCGGGGAAGAAAATCAAGTGCATCTAAGGGTGGGCATCTCGTTCCTGAGCACGGGACGGGCACGCCACAACGCACACCATGACTTGCCGGAGTGGTCCATGGAGAAGGTGTATCGACGGCTGCTGAACACATGGGAGGAGTTGCTGGGACGCATCTCGATAGCAAACGACACACCGGAGGAACAAAAACGTATGTTTTACACGGCCATCTACCATGCCCTGATGATGCCGGCGGACCGAACGGGAGAAAATCCGTTATGGAATGACCCGCAACCTTACTACGATGATTATTATGCCATCTGGGACACATACCGCACAAGCACACCACTACTTACATTGATGGATCCGAAGCGCGAGGCAGACTTAGTGCAGTCACTACTATATATCTACAAACGAGACGGATACCTGCCTGACGCACGTAGCGGTAACTGTAACGGACGCACGCAGGGGGGCTCGAACGCAGAAGTGATGATAGCGGACGCCTACGTGAAGGGCTTACAGGGTATCGACTGGGACCTGGCGCTGGAGGCGATGCTGAAAGACGCCACCGTGGATCCAGGCGGACACCACGAGGCGGAAGGCCGGGGCGGACTGGACGAATATCTACACTTGGGCTATGTGCCTTGGGGCATTCCACGTGCGGGTAACCGCACGGTAGAATACAGCTACTGTGACTATGCCATCTATCAGGTAGCGAAAGGTATGGGTAAGAAGGATCTGGCAAAACAGTACTTGAAACAAAGCGAAAGCTGGAAAAATCTTTGGCGCTCTGACTATGAGCACGACGGTGCACGGGGCTTCATTATGCCGCGCGACGCACAGGGCAACTGGCTGGATAGCCTGACCTATGGACACAGCCGACTGCGCAAGCCGAAGTATGTCTACACGCCCGTGACGTCAGAAGGGCCGTGGTACACGCCATGGTGGAATACATTCTTCTACGAGGGTTCGTCGTGGGAATACTCGCTAAGCGTGCCCCACGACGTACCGGGGCTGATAGCGATGTGTGGAGGAGCCGAGGCTTTCGAACGAAGGCTGGACACATTTTTCGATCACGGCTATTACAATGTGAACAACGAACCGGCCTTCCTCACGCCGTATCTGTATCACTGGATAGGGAAACCCGACCGCAGTGCGGATCGGGTGCGTGAAATCGTAGGGCAGCACTTCAGTGCAAAAGCAGACGGTCTGCCAGGCAGGGACGATGCGGGAGCAATGTCGTCGTGGCTGGCGTTCCACATGATGCCGCTCTATCCTAACGGAGGGCAGGACTATTACCTCATCCACGCACCGATGCTGCGGGAGGTAACGTTCCATCTGGCGAACGGTCGCCAATTCCGCATCATGGCCGAAGGACTGTCAGAGCGGAATCGTCACATCATATCGGCCACACTAAACGGCAAGAATTACCCCTACTCAGCCCTGCGCCACGCCACACTCATGGAGGGTGGTACACTAATACTGAAGATGGGCGACAAACCGGGCGAGTGGGGAAAACGTATGTTCAAGGAAGAGAAATAACATTATGAAAACCAAACTTCTTACTCTACTGACTTTACTGTGGATGTCCCTCGCCGCAGGGGCACAGGTGATACCGGACACATTGCTGTTCGTCTTTAAGCTGCACGGGCAGACGCGGCGCTTTGAGATGAGCTTCGAAGAAAAGAATGACACCGTAAGCCTCATCTGGGGCATCGAACGCAAGCTGAAATGGCTGTCGGGGACTTACACCATGATGCCGGAAAACGTAGAAAACGGCTCGTCACTTAGTTTTCTGCAGCCGGAGGACAAGAACCATGTGACACTGCCTGCCGGGGAAACGGTGTACATGATAGGACGCAAGGCATACCGCACGCTGAAAACGACGGGAGAAATGGACTATAACCGGACGACGTACCGTCTACTGGATACAGACGACCGCGCCCTGGGCCTGCCGCTACTGCACGTCAAGGACACGGTCGAGAATGAAGAAATGTGGATACTGGACCATCCGACTCTACCGCTAGTATGGCGGATGAAAGACAATCCACTGGAAATAAACTGGACAGCAGAGGAGATTAGGAAATAAGCCTCTCAATCAGCTTCATCGAGCAACCCCCAAAGATGCCGTCGCAAATCCGCCCAACGATAGTAAGGACCGGAGGCAGGGGCAAGACCGGTGAGACGTACTTCGTGTTCGTTGTGGAGCAACTTCACCAATATTTGCCCCCCGGCATTGCGGAAGAATATGAGTTGCAGGTTGGCTGCCATCGGCGAGACGCGGTAGTCCTGCCAAGCCAAGTGGAATTTCTCAATATCTGCTTCACGCCCGTTGCATCCTTCTATACCCATCAGGGCAAGTAAACGAATAAGGTGAGTATCATGCCCAAAGCGAAGGTCAGCGCAAGGCCTTCCAGCAGCAATGGCCTTGTCGGCACTCTCCACAATGTTACGTAGCAAAGCTGTAGCCTGGCGAGGCATCAGCCCTCCATTGAGCGGAGCGGCGGCATTACACACGTACATACGGGCGTTTACCACTTTCCACAGGGCCATTAGCTCGTCGTAGGTAAAAAGGTCGAAGAAGGCGACACCCTTCAAATGGTCGCAATTCTGCATGTCGATGGCAATCCAATAGATATCCTCCATCAGCTTCCGTTCCTGCTCATAGGACATGCGGACGGGCAAAGTGACCAGAGCCTTCACAAAACGTTCCGGTTGTATCTGCTCCCGCTCGAAACGGCGGAAGTCGGCACGCCACGCCACCGTATCGGAACAGAAAGCCTCGGCCTCGGGCGAGGTATGGGCGATGTAGTCCATGTAGCACTGATAAGCCCTGCGACTGACACACAAGCGGGGATTCTGCTCCTTCAAAGCCTCGGTGAAATAGCTCATGCTCATGGCGCAACGCAACGACGTGGACGAGCGGGCATCGACCACTGCACTGTCGGCAAATACCGACGGAAATGATGTAAACATACGGTAGGCAATATCGTGATGCTGACGTTCGCCTAACGGCGTAATATTGCCGCTACGCCCACGGGCATCTTCCCACACGCGATGCAAACGGCCACGTACATCCTCGCCCAACGTCGTAAGTGCATGCACGGTAGCCAGTGAATCGAACACATCGACCACACGCTTGTAATGCACATCATCGGTACGCCAACGGGAACCATGTCGCCCGTAGTGCGAGATGTAAAATGCCTCAAAACCAGCAGGAGGCGGAGTCTGAACAACAGCCGGTGTCGGATAGGCAAAATAAATACTCCCCAGTTCTTCGTTGGTGGGCCTTAGTTGTGCAGTGGCCATCCCCACTGCACACACGCATACATATAGTAAGACAACTATTCTGTTCATAACATATCAGAAATTAAAGTATATTTTATCGGGCCACAACGACGTTTGTCGAAGCCTTCTGCTTCAGCAGCTCCCCGGAAGCCGCCACAGGACGGGTGTCTCCCCACTTCAGGCGAGGATTATTGATATAAATATCACTGGCCGTATCAATATAGAAGCCATAAACCTTGTCGTTCACAAAACCTTCACCCACACAAGGTCGTTTGTCGTATACACCTCCCGGATAATCCGTTCGTTTTAACAATTGAATATCAATATCGTCAAAATAAATATGGTTCACCTTACCGGGCACATCACCACCGACAAACACACCATTTTCACTGATGCATTTCACATTGGAAAACCAGATGCGGCTCACTTCACCACACCGTCCTTCAGTAGCTCCTTTTGGAAAACGCCAGCCGGCATCCTTATGGTTGCCCACGGCACGAGGATAAGAAGTGACATAAATTGGCTCAGCCTTTCCCCACCACACATCTGACCATAGACGACAATCTACAATCATATTGTCAAACACAACATTCGTTACAGTACCTTCATCACGATTCTGAATGCCAATGCCACGGTTACTATCACGAATGATGCAATTATTAAATAAAACATTATTGATAACATCCATATTCTCAGAACCGATCTTGATGGCACAAGAGCGGGAAACCATCGTACAGTTGGTCACCACTACATCTTCACAAGAGCCGTATTCCTCAAACTCACGACGGTTTTTCAGGCAGATACAATCGTCGCCCGACTCGATGTAGCAGTTGGCTATGCGGACATGCCGCGAGTGATCCACATCAATACCGTCACCGTTACGTATCTTCAGGTTATTACGGATACTAATACCCTCTATCACTGCATCCTTACATCCGATAAGATGCACAGTCCAATAGGGACTGTTGCAAAGAGTAATATCACGGATAACCAGTCGGTCGATGGCTTCCAGCGTCAACACATGAGGACGTGGATCGAAGTCTGTCACCGGCTTCAGTTCATACGAATCTTCCAATTCCTTACCCATAAAAGCTACACCATTACCGTCGATGGTTCCCATCCCAGTAATAGAAACCTGCTCCAGATTCTTTCCACTAATCCACATCATACCTTCTCCACGGTTCTCGCGAAAAGCACTTTCTGTATAGACAGACTCATCGGGGTTGGCCAACAGGCGTGAATTGGCTTCCAAGTGCAGTTCCACAAACGATGCCAGTTTGAAGGGACTACACAAAAAAGTATGCCCGGCAGGCACCAGCACCTGTCCGCCACCAGCCTGTGCACAGGCGTCAATAGCAGCTTGAATAGCAATCGCATCATCAGTCTGCCCGTCGCCCACTGCACCAAAGTCCATAATATTGAATACATTGCCTGTCTGCTTCTGTCCTCCACAGGCAGCTAACAATAAACAACTGAAAACGAAAAAGATGTATTTAATTCTCATATCTATGATAATGATTAATGACCAATCTTTTCAATTACCTTCTTATTACTTCTGGTGGACAATCCTTCGGCAAACTACCCCACTCCCGATTGGGTTCAGGCCCCATCTCCAGTTCCAACGTGCCACCTTTCACAATGTCGGCATGATCCAGGTAGTTTTTGAGATAAGGCTGTCCGTTCAATGTAGCACGCTGGATATAAATATTCTGCTCCGAAGTCCCTCTAGCCTGAATAGTAAACGGCCGGCCTCCTTCCGGACAGAGCGTAATGGACGGAAAAGAAGGACTCGCCAACATATAATAGGGCGTACCCGGACAAACAGGATAGAAACCCATAGCTGCAAACATATACCAAGCCGACATTTGTCCTGCATCATCGTTTCCGGCCAATCCACCAGGGGTATTATGATATTCCGTATCCATAATATGGCGGACAACCTGTTGTGTTTTCCATGGTTGCCCAGCATAATTAAACATGAAAGCTACCTGATGGCAAGGTTCATTACCATGCCAATAACGGCCCTCAGAAAACATTGAATCAAGTTTGGCAACATAACAATCCTTACCTCCCATTTTTTCCATTAGGCCGTATGGATCTTGAGGCACATACCACGTATAATGACAAGGAGCACCTTCGGTAATAAAGCGTGTAAAACGGAATGCATTGTTCTCATCCAGGAAAATACCGTCAGCCCGGCGTCCTTGGACATAACCGGTACGGGGATCAATGACGTGACGATAATTACGGGCACGCTCCACCAAAGCATTATAGTCATCCTCCTTCCCTAAAGCAGCAGCAATTTGTGCCAACGCAAAATCATCATAAGCATACTCCAAGGTGCGCGATACCTGCTCGCAGGTATGGAACGCATCAGGCACACTGTCTTCCAAAGGAATATAGCCAAACTTTAAATAAGAGTCGAGCGCACGCCGTCCCATCCCATTACGATATTCTTCCAAAAAGGCAGGACATTCAAACGCATTCTTCCGTAGTCCCTCGTATGCTTTATTGATATCAAAGTTCCGTATCTCCTTGCTCCATGCGTCGGCTACTACCGACGCCACATGGTCACCAATCATGGCTGATGTATAACTGTTCCAACAGGGGAAAATGGGCATCCAGCCACCTTGCTCATACTTGCAGACCAACGATTGCATCATCTCACCTCCCTTCTGAGGAGTAATCAGATTGACCAGTGGATGCAAGGCCCGATACGTATCCCACAGGCTGTAGTCATCGTAATAAGTCTGTCCCTTTTTTGTCTGCATTATTGGAGTTCCGGTTGCGAAAGCTGGATAGCGACCGTCCACATCGTTAAACGTACGTGGCAGGAAGCTAGCCCGATAAAAGGCTCCGGAGAACTTGGCCAATGCTTCTTCGTTATCAGTCTCCACCTGAACGAGATTAAAACGCTGCTCCCAAATATCCGTCAATTCACAGCACACCTGTTCAAAGTTCCAATGGGGTATTTCTGCCTGCAAATTCTGTTCCGCACCGTTCTCGTCCACAAAAGACGAAGCAGCCTTCACCAACACCTCTTCTCCTGCTTTCACCTCGAAAGCCAAATAAGCTCCCACTCCCTGACGCCCATTCAATTCCAAAGAAGCATCAAACAATGAATCTGTCGCAAAGGTTCCATAACCGCTTATCTTTTTCTGAAGTTCGACCACAAAATGACCACTGAATCCAGCCGGTTCTCCCCAACCTTGATAAATGCGATGCACGGGGTTACAACCATAAATACGGCCATTCACCGTATCGATATGCACGGAACCTAGACCTTCATCACTGTTAGGAGTGACCACCAGATAGGCTTTACCTGCCTTCTGATAGGTAAAACGAAAAATGGCTGTACGCGAACGGGCCGTCAATTCAGCTTGAATATCTTCATCAGGCAAAGTGACAGCATAATAGGCAGGCGTAGCCACTTCATCAGCATGGGAAAAACGTGTAGCACGAGCCTCAACCTGACAACGCAAAGTGCCATACAACGGCATCAATGTCATAGAACCATAGTCCTGCGTACAACCGCCCACAATCCAATGGGAATTGCGAAACCCCTGAAAAAGACTGTCACGATAATAATAGGGAGCGATACACTTCTTTTCGGAATCGCGGGTCTGAGGTGTCCAAAAATTCATGCCGTTAGGCTCGAGAACAGCAGGTAAAGTCTGTCCGTATTCTTCGGTATTCTTGCCGAACATACCAGCTGTCCTTGTTGTACTGGCAGCTGTTCCCACTCGTGTATCCACGTATGACAGATACGATGTTCCAACAGGAACATCAGTACAACCAGCATGGAAGCACAGACAGAACACGAACAACCCTATTGCTGCAATCACAGACATTCTCATAACTTTATATATATTTTCTTCTTATACAACGGATAACCCGCTGCTGCCATCAGCAACATGAACAACAACGAATAGACAGCAGAAGCCAAATAAGGATTGGCCACCAACGAATGTATCATATCATAAACTGGCGGCTTGACACCTGTAACGCCAATCACAATAGCAAGGACTTCACTCAGCACATACAAAAACAATGGGTTAACACCGAACAATTCAAAAAAACGACACCAACGCCGTTTATCTTTATAGTCAATAAAGTACATTAACATAGCCTGGAACATAGCCGCCAAGCCGCAAGTAGTCAAGGCAAATGTAGGCGACCAGATACGCTTGTTAAGCGGAAAAGCCTCGGTCAACAGGAAACCGACAGACATCATCAAGAAACCCACTACAAAAAGTCTGACAATTTTCTTTTCTAGTGTATCGGCCTCCATGATTAAACGCCCACAACAAAAGCCTATCAAGGTATGAGCTATGGAGGGCAGAGTACTGAACAGCCCTTCAGGGTCAATAGGGCTCTTCTGATACAGATGGCCGACGCCCAACACGGCACGGTCAATCACAGAAAGCAGGTTGGTCTCATCGGGTACATACCCATTGGCTGCCAGCAAAAAGATACCATATCCGACCAACAATATTCCCGCTATCCACCCCATCCATTTATGGGGAACATACAAAGCCAAAAAAGAAGCTGCACAATAGCAAAGGGCAATACGCTGTAATACTCCAGTCAACCTCAAATGGGCAAATGGCAGAAAATCACCCTCACAGATATGGTCGAACCAATGGATGGCAATACCAATCAACAGGATGAGTAAAGTGCGTTTCAGTATTTTCCACACGACAGTCCCCGACGGCTCAAAATGGAATTTACGGAGAGCTATATAAGTCGATATTCCCATGATGAACAGGAAGAAAGGAAACACCAGGTCGCAAGGGGTCATGCCATTCCATGCCGAATGGCGTAACGAGTCGTAGGACAGACGCCCTCCAGCATTGTTCACCACAATCATTCCTGCCACAGTAATCCCTCTCAGCACATCGAGCGACAATAATCTTTTCTTCGGCAAAACCTCCGTCATGGCATTTTTCTTTACACATTAATCGTTCTGTACCAGTCTGATGGCCTTCTTGGCCAACTCAATGCAATCGCCTTCGGGCTCGGCAGTATAGAGATTCTTGGCCAACGTCCAAGGCTCTTCCATAGCGTAATAGTCCAGTTTCACTTCGGGCTTACCGTCCAGCTGATCCTGCAAGGTCCTCCAATAGGCTGCCCAGCGCATATAGTAGAAATCGCGCAAGATACCGTTCCACTCCTTATGTGCATAATCACGCAAGCCACCGTCGTCAGCACAAGTACGATTGCCCCAAGTCGTAATCTGCACACGAGCATTCCATTCATAAAGGTCTTTCTCTTCGGGTGTAGTACCCAATTTGCGGGCCTGCTGAATCCAGCGGCCTACACGGAACTCACTACGCGTACCCAGCAGGCTGTCCTGCATCATCAGCAAGTCAAGAAAACGTTTGGAGTCGCGGGCAAAACGTCGCTTATCGAAACTCTTGAAGTCGGCCACCGTACGATTATAAACAATACGGGCCTCATCAGATATGGCCTGACGTACCATGTCAACCAAATCGTATTCAAAATTATTATTGCCACGATACTTGTCGGCCACTTCCACCATCAGGGCAGCTGCTTCGGCCGTCACGGTGGGATCATAATAATTTTGCATCTTCGACCAACTGCTGGCCTGAAAGTTGTTCAGCGTGGGACGTCCGCAGAAGATGGACTCATGAGATCCCTGTTGATTGTTACCGAAAGGACAGTTATAGATCGAATTAGCCAAAATCATCCAAGCCTGCTCAATCTTGGCATCACGTGCACCATAACGAGCATAGACATAATCCTTCAGCCATTCTTCTTTGGTAAACTTCTGGGGTCGCCAAGGCAACTCACACATCAGTTCAAACATCACAGGATTATTTTCCGAACCTTCCATCGTCAAGCCAATGCCCTTCAGATGGGCTGCCAACGGATTATTCTTAGTCAGATAGAAGTTATTAAGCAACTGATCCATACGCCCGTGCAGGCCTACATTGCCACCAAAATTTTCAAGCATACAGAACAGCCAATCATGCTGTTCGTAACCTTTATCACGTTTCCAGATGGAAGGAATACCCCACATAGGGCGGCATTCGCTGAAGAGGTCAAGGATGAGCAGATCACCATTTTTCAGATTCTTGATCATTTCAGGACGGGGATTTTCCGTCCATCCCTGTACCACCCAGACAGCCTTCGGATTCACCTTCTTCATTTCTGCCATCACAGCCTTTCCAGCCGCATCAAAATCCACCTCATCTGCGTTCTCCAACTCGTGGAAAGGGTCCATGGAATAATAGTCAGCCTTGCCGAAAAGTTTCTGCTGCTCACTATAATAAAGAGAAGCTATTTCGCTATAACGAGGATCGGTAGGTTGTAGGAAAGCTGGGCGAACGAATCCATTCCACAATTCCGGTTTCTCAATATCAAGCCCCATCTTTTCATCGGCATCGTGAGGTACCATACCGCTATAACCAGGGAAAACAGGCTTAATGCCGTATTCTTTCATTCGTTTCAGGATTTTCTTTTGCAAGGCCTCCTGTTGGGTGTACCAACTATCGGGATTGGGGCCTCCCCAACCTTCCAAATTATTCATGGCCCACCAAGCCAAAAAAGCCGGACCGGCAATGAAGCGATTCACCTCATCGCTGCTATAACCCAACTTCAGAAGCATGTTACGCCACACGCACTCCATACCGACAGCCGCTAAAGGCAAGTTGATACCATGCAGAGCCATCCAGTCGATTTCTTTCTCCCAGCGTTCCCAATCCCAAAAAGCCATGGAATAAGAATAGGTACAATAATTGAAATCGTAACGCAAACTCAAATCCGTCTCCTTGCGCAGTTTTTCTTCAACAGGTGGCAGCACATCAGGCAACTTAGCCTGCATACCGTTCCAAGTAAGATGAATGCCAGCATAATATTTCAGATACCAGTTGAGTCCCGTAGCAATATTAACATAAGTATTACCACGTACCACAACCTTCTTTCCTTTCTGGTCTAATTCAAAAAAATCTTTGTCACCTTTCTTCAATTCAATGACAAACTTGTGCGACGCTCCCTTATCTATCCTTTCAAGCAACCCATCAATAGGATTTGCAAACAATTGAACACTCCACACGGATATTAACAGGATAAGTAAACTGATTTTGTTCTTCATGATACTATTTCTATTTATGCAACAAATATAGAGACTTTCATCTAGCTATAAGTGGAAAATAGAAAAGTTTAGGAAGAATATAGTCCAGTCTGCAACCTGAAAAGACAAATGGCCTCCTTAGTCCTTCTTAAATCCGCTACTGGGCAAATAACCGAAAAACTCTTTAAAACATTTAGTGAAATACTTAGGATCATTAAATCCTACAGCATAAGCAACTTCGGAAACATTAATATCACCTTTTCCTTCTTGAATCATTCGCCGAGCTACATTCAATCGATAATTCTTCATAAATTGTCCGATAGGCTGTCCCACCAGTGCATGCATTTTACTATTTACCAAAGTTTTGCTGTATCCCATATCACGTACAAAACATTCCAAATTATACTCTGAATCCGCATAATTCTTTCCCATTAACTCAATAGCTTTATTAACAAACTGCTGATCTCTGGATTCTTCCTTTATATGCAATTCGCTTACATTACCACTGGCTGAAAATTTTTTCTTGTAACTATTCCTAAGATTAAGAATGTTTCGAATGCGCAACAAAAAGACCTCTTCATCAAAAGGCTTACAAATATATTCGTCAACTCCAATCTCAAAACTTTTCTTCTCTTGTACATCCGAAGAAATAGCCGTAAGCATCAAAAATGGAATATGCGATGTAAGCAAATTATCCTTTATACGCCGTGAAAGTTCCATGCCATCCATAACAGGCATCATCAGATCGCTTACAATCAAATCGACCGAATGCTTTTGTACAATCCGAAGTGCTTCTTCCCCATTCTCCGCTTCAAGAAAACGATAATCCTTCGACAACAAAGAACAAACATAGGCACGCATATCCTGATTGTCTTCTACAACAAGAATCGTTTCTTTATGAGTATCTTCCCCAACCAAGTCTTCCTGTGTTGTTTGTGACCCAATAACAGTATCAACATTAGTAGAAGAAATCTCATGCTCAGCCTGTAACAAAGGAAGCAATATCCGAAAAGACGCTCCACGTCCCTGATTATTACGAGCAAAAATGACGCCGCCATGTAGTTCAATGATACGCTTACATAAAAAGAGTCCTATGCCTGTACCACTTTGCCCGAAAATCGGATGTTTATCGCCAGTCTTAGACTGAAAGAAACGATCAAAGATTTTATCCAGATCCGCTTCAACTATCCCATATCCTGTATCACAGACATTAATATAAAGTTGTGGCCCCTTTTCTCCACCTTTCGGAATGGCAGCAACAAACACATCAATACGTCCATTATCCGGTGTGAACTTAATGGCATTCGCTACCAAATTGACCAAAGCCTTACGCATATAAGCCACATCTATCATTACACAAGGATGATCGATACGAGTATATAGACAAATCTCAATTCCACGCTCCCGCGCAAACACCTTAAACGGTAACAACAATTCTGAAACGAAGTCAACAAAATTACAAGCCTTCCGATCCAAAATCACTTTGTTCATATCCAACTTCCGAAAGTCCATCAGCTCATTCACCAATGAAAGCAAATAACCTGAATTGCGTTCTGCTATCTGCAATTGAGCTTTCACCTCCTCATCTTCAACGACTTTTAAAGCATGTTCAATGGGGCCATGAATCAATGTCACAGGCGTTCTGAACTCATGAGTAATGTTCGTAAAGAAGGTTATTTTCTCTTCCGTAGCCTCTTTTACCTGTTCAGCCATCACTTCCAGTTGTTTATTTTGCACAGCCAATTCCTGGGTACGTTCTTCTACCTTCTGCTCCAATTCAGCCCGTTGCTGACGATAACGCTTCATCTTTCTGTGATAAAATGCCCAAATCAATGCCCCCAATGCCAGTAACAGGATTAAATAAAACCAGATCGTTTTATAAAAATAAGGTATAATGTGTACTTCGACTTCAGTCACATGCTCCGACCACTGCCCCATCTCATTGGTAGCACAAACCTGCAGAACATAATCGCCAGGAGGCACAGCTGTATATCTGATGACACAATCTCCCGGCCTTGTTTCATTCCACTCCCTTTCATACCCCTTCATCCGATACGAAAAACGAATGCGATTGCTACATGCATAATCCCCCGTTGTCACCCCTATTGAAAAACGACTTTCTCTCTCATGCAAGGTAATCAATGAAGTTTGTGTAATACTACGATCCAGATAGTCACCACTTGAAGGATAAATCAGATTACCAGCCACCGTTAAAGAAGTCAATTTAACGACACGATCTGCATAAAATGAGGCGAGTTCTTCAGGTCTGATAATCAATACCCCCATATTAGTCGCAACATAGATCCGGTCATATTTGGACGAATAATGAATACCATTCCAAGAATATTGTGTAAACGGCAAACCGTCACCTGCTGTATAATTCGTAAACGACATCGTCATTCTGTCCAACTTACAAATTCCCTCGTGAGTCATAATCCACAGATTACCTTGTCCGTCCTGCGTCATACCAATAATAGTATTGTCTGGCAATCCATTCCGAACCGTATAATTCGTAAACTCGAAATGCCCTCTTTCATCCTCCGAAACCTTATACAACCCACTTCCATTACCGCCTAGCCACAAGGTTCCATCCTTATCCTCTAAAATACTATTGATTTTCTCCAACCTCATTGATTTCGGCTCGTCCAATTTATATTTGAAGTAGGTATATCTAACGTTTTTATGCGACTTGGCATACACAAATAAATCCAACATCAACAACCCACGAGTCGTCCCTATCCATAAACGTTTCTTTTTATCGACACAAAGTGTCGGTATCATCTCAAACTCATTGTCGATACCATCAAAAAGGACCCGTTCAAACGTTTTCGAATGTTTATCATAAAACAACACACCACGTGTAGAGCCAAACCATATCCCTTCATTGATAACATCTTCACATGCACTACTGATAAAATCCCCCTTCAAAGTCGCAAATTCCTCACGAGTATAACGTCGGAAACGTCGATTTCCTGCCACATTCAAATCCAACTCATTGATCCCGACTCCCCATGTGTATGCCCACAAATGATGATCCGAATCAATCAAAAGGCCATTTATTGTATTATTAGTGAGTGAGCTTGGATCGTTCGGTGCAAACACATAACGCTCGCATATTCCAGTTTCCGGGTTCCAACGAGCCAGACCTCTCTCCAACATACAAATCCATAAATTTCCGTCTCGATCTTCACGTATAGCATTAACCGGGAAATTTTCTCCAACGGCAGACGCGTCCTGATCCGGACACCATAATTCCGTCTGAAGGCGTTTGGGAGAAAGCAGATTAATCCCTCCCGTTTCTGTACCCAGCCAAATCGTTTCACCCGACGTATAAATGCAATCTATCGCATTACAATTAATAGTTCCATTTCCTTGAGTCCGGTTCTGCCGAATAAAAGAGAAAGTATCCGTTTCACGATGATAAACATTTATTCCATTCAATGTGGATACAACAATATGCCCCTGCTCCGTCATTTTGATATCCGTTATATATGCCTGACTCAACATGCCTGGACGATGAGTTGAATAACGATATCGCTGCATTTGATGGGTCGACTCATTATATTTAAATAAACCCCTATTTGTTCCAATCCACAAGAAACCACCCTCCTCAAGCATACAAGAAATTCTCCAGTCTTCGCTAAAAGGTACCAAATCATTCGATAAAGGCTTTTTCTCCAACAGATGTCCTGGTTTCTTTTCAAGTACATATACCTGATTATCCAACCCTGCACAAATACGATCTCCAACATCCATCACGGCTTTAACGGGGGAAGAGCAAGATTCTTTCAAACAATAATAATTACTGATACCTCCTGTTTCATCCCACTCTATACACCACAAACTATTACTACAAGAGACCCACAAATTCCCAGCTTTGTCCTTATAAAGGGAATGGATATATCCATCTGCCAATGGTTGCAATGTATCATTCGATAAAAAATAAAAATCAATAACGGCATAGGTGTTCAAATCAATGGCTTCAAGTCCTCCCTCAGATCCGATCCACAACCGACGAAAATTATCCTCACAAAGTACATGCAAAAAATCATTTTTCAACTTTAACGGCTGCGTCTGTGTATTAATGCTCATGACCTGGTAACCGTCATATCTACCGATACCATTATGAGTAGCCATCCATATAAATCCTTCTGAATCACAGAGAATATCATCCACAAAACTATGAGGAACTCCCTCACTCTCTGTTATATAATGATAATTGTATTTACTGAAAAAGCGTTCGTCCGACTGTGAAAAAGCAGTCAGAACAATGATATATAAAAGAAAGAAAACAATCGACAATCGTAGTTTCATAGTGCTCGTAATCATGTGTGAGTTTCGTTGTACAAATATAGTGATATCCTCCCAAACAATAAAATCGCATTTAGCGTAAAAGGAAGATTAGCAGAGGCAAATAATCTTTCAATTCTACAGCAAGCTGCTTCAAAGCCTGTTGGATTCGATAATCCACCGTTTTAACCGATACATCCAACCGTTCTGCAATTTCTTTATAGGTCATATCCTTAAAACGGTGCATAACGAACGCCTCTCGATACGTTTCCGGCAAATGAGATATGGCTTCATTCAATTTCCTGCTCAAGCTGTTTATCGTACACAAATCACTTTCTTCCAGAACATTTTCTATTATATCCTGATAAAAACGTGTGTCCGCTTGCAGTTTTACTTGTTCCTGCTCGATCCGATTCAACGCTTTACGATAAACCACTTTCAACAAATATTTCGCTAAAGAAGTCTGGACGATTTCCTCTTCCCGATGCTCCCAAAGCCACAACAAAGCATCCTGAGCAATTTCTTCCGCATTTTCGGTACTGACAAACCGCTTCCCATATGCGCACAACAATGGATAATATTTCCGAAAAAGCGCATCAAAAGCTTTTGCCTCCCCATTTCGAAGCCTGCTCAACAAAAGATTATCTACATGCAGCGTTTCCATGTCATAGCTTTGCTCTCATTCAATTCAATGTGCAAAAATAGTTTTTCTAATGAAAAAGACTGTTATCTCAGAAGTATATTTTTCGCTTCAATAAGGAAAAGCAAGAAAATCCAAAACTCGACAAGTGTTAATAAATAATAAAATCGAAAAAGGAGTTTAGGAACTCTCTGTTCTCGCCTGTCTCTTTTACAAACGAGTCATCCATGAACGAACAACAGACCAACATAGAGCAACGATTGATCGAGTATTACGAAGGCAAACTCGAAGGAACGGCGTACGATGAAGTCAAAGCCTGGATTGCCTCGTCCGAAGAGAACCGTCGTATGGCTCGCCGTATCTATTCCCTACTGCTGGCCGTAGATGTACATCAAGTCAGCAAAGAGATTGACACAGAAAAGGCATTAAAGAAGGTAAAAGGTAGAAAGATTGCACAAAAGAAATCAATCAGTTGGTGGGAATGGGGACAGCGTGCTGCCGCTATCCTCATCCTTCCTTTGATTGGGCTTTTGATTTGGCAACAAAGCCGTATGCAATCCGCCTCTCCTGTAGCCGAGACATTGGAAATACGTACGAATCCCGGCATGACTACTCGTCTGCACTTGCCCGATGGCACTTACGTATGTCTAAACTCTGGTTCTACATTGACTTATCCATCCAGTTTTACAGGTGATACGCGTTCGGTTTATTTGGTTGGTGAAGCCTATTTTGAAGTAGCCCCCAATACCCAACATCGCTTTATTGTTCACACTCCCAGCCAATCAGCCGTCGAAGTATATGGCACCCACTTCAATATAGAAGCCTATCCCGACGATCCCAACATTACAACCACGCTGACCGAAGGCAAAGTAGGTTTCCTTTATAAAGAAGGTACCATCACTAAACGGACCATGTTAGATCCCGGTCAGAAGCTGATATACGATACAACCAACCAACGTCTGTCACGCCACCTCACTTCCGGCCTTTCCGAGCTGTCTTGGACCGAAGGAAAAATCATTTTCGAAAACACACCTCTGCCCGAAGCTCTCCACATGCTAGGCAAGCGCTTTAATGTAGACTTTATAGTGAAAAACACGAAACTGAACGACAGCCGTTTTACAGGAACCTTTACAACCCAACGGTTGGAGAAAATCCTGAAATATTTTGAAATTTCTTCTCGTATTCGCTGGCGATATTTAAACGATCCGGATATACACCAAGAGAAGATGAGGATAGAGATTTATTAATATAGATTTCCATTTGTGACTAAAAAACTAATACATTTACATTAACAGAAAGACCATGACCATGAAAGACAGAGCCCCGTAACAACAAAAAACATACGGAAAAATGCGCCAACATTTTTCCGTATGGAAAAGTCCATGAGACACGAACTTTATTTTTCACTAAATGCCCTACAAAGTTATGAAAAACAACCGAAATTTCCAAAACATGGAAATCGGAAGGTCGTTGTGGATCTTCACGAAAAAAATTCCTTTAGTTATGAAACTGTTTATTTTTTACCTCTTCTGCTCCATCGGTATGCTACAAGCCGTAGAAAGCTATGCGCAAAATGCCCGACTATCCTTGAATGTAGAAGAAGAAACCGTAGCCAACATTCTCCAACAAATAGAGAATGCATCAGATTTTGATTTCTTCTACAACAATTCGCACGTAGATTTGAACCGCCGTGTATCCGTTTCAGCACAAAACAGCGACATTTTCGCAATCTTGAAGGAAATATTTGAAGGCACGGAAGTACGCTACACCGTACTCGACAAAAAGATTATCCTTTCCACCGAACTGACAGCCCAAGGAACACAGCAACAGGGCAATGTAGTAAAAGGGAAAGTGGTGGACACGAATGGAGAGCCTGTTATCGGTGCAACCATCAAGGAGGTTGGCACTGACAATGGTACTGTCACTGACATTGATGGTAATTTTACCATCAACACACAAGCCAATGCCAATCTGGAAATTTCATTTATCGGATATCAATCACAAACAGTAAAGGCTGTTACCGGTAAGGAGCTGGCCATTACGCTGAAAGAAGATACAGAGATGCTGGATGAAGTGGTGGTGGTAGCTTTCGGTACACAGAAAAAGAGCAGCCTGACTTCTTCGATTACAGCAATCGATTCAGAGAAATTGGGATCCAGACCGGTTACCAATATGGGCCAATCGCTACAAGGTATGTTGCCGGGACTTAATTTACGAATGGACGCCAATGCAGGCGGTAATATCAATTCTACGCTGTCTATCAATGTGCGCGGTACTGGAACGATTGGTAAAGATAGTGATAATAATTCATTTAGTAATGACAATCCTTTGGTTCTTATTGATGGTGTAGAAGGAGATATGAATATGATCAATCCACAGGATGTGGAGAATATTTCCGTATTGAAAGACGCATCGGCTTCATCAATTTATGGTTCACGAGCAGCATTTGGTGTGATCCTGATTACAACCAAACAGGGCAAGCAAGGTAAGTGTAAGATAAATTACAATAACAACCTGCAAGTATCCGTACCTCAAGTACTTCCTACTCAGATGGATTCGTATACTTATGTAAATTATATAAATCAAGTTTATAAAAACGATGGTTTGGATTTATTCTTTCCCACAGAACAGGTAGAAAAAGTAAAACAATATCAAGAGGGCACATTGCTGAAAGAAGGTGCCACTTCTTTTGATCCTCTTTATACGGTGGATCCAATGTCAAACGGCTTATATAGAGTACGTGATTATTGGGGCAACACCGACTGGTTGGACTTACTGACTAAGGATCAGGTATTCAGTCACGAACATAACCTAAGTTTTTCGGGTGGTGGAGATAAAATGAACTATTATGTTTCTGGAAACTTTTTAAACAAATCTGGTATTGCAGAATTTGTAGATGATAGTTTCAAACGTTATTCGTTTATGGCGCGCATGAATGTGAATTGTACAGACTGGATGAAACTACAAACTATTACCCGCTTTGTACGTACCGATTATGAAACAGCCTCAGCTGCGTCAGGTACTTATAAAATGTGGTCATATATTCCAACAGCTCCTCTATATGATCCGTATGGCAATTACAATCATTATGAGACCCTACTTCCTTTAATGCAAGGAGGACGTTACAAAAGCCAAAAAGACGTTGTAACAAATTCGTTACAATTGGTATTGGAACCTATTAAGAACTGGATAATCACTGCAGATGCCACCTATCGAGTAAATACAATTTTTAATCATAATGATATCCAAAAAGTAACGGCATATGATGGAAATAATCAACCTTATTTCGTTCCTAACCAGGGAAAAGCTGCAGGATATACAGAAGTGAAAGAACATGTAGACAAATCTAACTTCTTTACCACTTCCGTAACATCACGTTATCATCGTGTTTTATGGAACAACCATGATTTTGATTTATTGCTGGGGTTCCAATATGAGAAATTGGGAGACAGGAGTTTGGAAGGTTTACAGGACGGTATAATCACCCCTTCTTTACCAACACTGAATACCACTAACGGAGTAAATGATAAAGTAACTGGTGGATATTCCCATTGGGCTACAGCAGGTTTCTTTGGCCGTTTGAATTATGCTTATTTGGGGAAATATCTGGCCGAAGTGAAACTTCGTTATGATGGTAGTTCACGCTTCTTGGGTGATAAGCGTTGGAATTGGTTCCCGTCTTTGTCTTTGGGATGGAATATTGCTCGTGAGAATTTTATGGCGAAAATCAATGACTATGTATCTTCTTTAAAGCTTCGTTTGTCTTTAGGTACTTTGGGCAATCAGAATACAACTAATCTATATCCATTCTATTCGTTCATTCCGTTGGGAGCTGGTACGGGTGCATGGCTCGTTGGAGGAGAAAAGACAAACACCTCCGCTATGCCAGGTCTTGTGTCTCAGATGTTGGGATGGGAAACCATCCGTGATTATAACATAGGGGTGGATTTTGGTTTCTTCAACAATCGTCTGACTGGATCAGTCGACTATTATCACCGTTATACCGATGATATGGTAGGACCAGGTGTTGAAAAGCCGAACACATTGGGTACAGCTGTTCCTGTGGTGAACAATGCCGACTTGGTGACACGAGGATTTGAAATAGAACTTTCTTGGAGAGACAAGTTGGCTTCCGGCTTAGGATATGGTATACGTTTTGTCTTATCAGATTCACAGACAGAAGTTTTGAAATATCCTAATGAACAGATGAAAGTAACAGATGATGCATTTTATAATGGTAAAAAGTTAGGAGAAATCTGGGGATATGATGTCATTGGCATTGCTCAGACTCAGGAAGAAATGGATGCCCATTTGGCACATACCAAACAAAACTTCAACGGTTCAACTAAATGGCAAGTCGGAGATTTGATGTATTTGGATCGCAACGGTGACGGAGAGGTCAATACGGGTAAAGGACTACTGAGTGACATGGGAGACCAACGTGTCATTGGCAACAGCACTCCACGTTACAATTTCGGTTTGACACTGGATGCCGATTATAAAGGCTGGTTCTTATCATTGTTCTTTAATGGCACAATGAAACGTGATTTCTGGACTGATGGAAGAGCCCTGTGGGGAGCTACAGGTGGCAGTTTGTGGGGATCTGCTCCTTATATGGAATGTCTAGATTATTTCCGCCCGATAAATACGGATGACCCATTGGGACCCAATCTGAACGGCTATCTGCCTGCTCCATCTTATACGAATAAAAACAAACAGGTTTCTACTGCCTATTTACAAAACGCCGCTTATATTAAATTAAAAAATGTACAATTGGGATATACATTCCCGAAGAATTGGATAGAAAAGTTAGGAATTAGCAGCTTGCGGCTTTATACTTCTATCGAGAATTTATGGACAGGAAGCAAATTGTTTGATACGATCGATCCTGAAATGCTGAATGCTAGTGCCAACTTCTATCCTCTATCTACGACTTACTCTTTTGGTTTGAACGTAACTTTTTAAATGAATACGACTATGAAACGGAATATACTTTTGGGAACAATTTGTTTGACTCTGATAACTACATCCTGTTCCGATATGCTGGATATGGCTCCCTTAGATAAAGTGACGCCTGAATCCTATTTTACCCAATCCAATCAGTTAGGTGACTATGCAATCAAGTATTATAATTTTCCTGCATTAGGGGGGGGATATACAGATTTTGTAGGGATTGACAATGGAACGGATGTACAAATATCCGCAGGTGTCAATACTCGTTGGGTTCCAGGAGAATGGAGAACTCCCGCAACAGGTAGTGCCTGGACTTTTGATCGTATACGAGCCTTTAACTATTTCTTGGAACAAGTTCTGCCCAAGTATGAGATAGGTGGTATTTCTGGAACAAAAGCTGATATTGAACACTATATTGGTGAAATCTACTTTCTTCGAGCTTATGAGTATTTTGATAAAATGAAGACTTTTGGAGACTTCCCTATTATTACGAAAGTCTTACCTGATGATACAGAAGAATTGATTACAGCCAATGAACGTAAGCCGATGAATCAGGTAGCCCGTTTTATCCTTTCGGACTTAGACAAAGCTATATCCTTGATGACGAAAGCACCAGATGATGGAAACAATCGGAATCGTTTGACGAAAAATGCCGCTTATTTGTTTAAATCACGGGTCGCTCTTTATATAGGTACTTGGTTGAAATATTTTAAAGGAACCGCCTTTGTGCCAGGTACACAAGACTGGCCCGGAAATTCTAAAGTTTATAATCAAGGTGTTACTATCTATGAAACAAACATAGATGATGAAATCAGTTTTTTCTTGACCGAAGCGATGAAAGCTGCGGAAGTAATAGCAGATGCCATTCCTTTGACAGAAAATACTTTTGATGACCCCACAAAGTTACAGACATCTCCTTATATAAGAATGTTTGCAGATTATGATTTAAGCACCTATCCAGAGGTTATTTTTTGGAAAGACTATGACTTGGAGAAGGGTGTCTTTCATCGGGTTAATAATATGGTACAATGGGCTGTATCAGGAGGTAATATGGGATATAGTCGTGGATATATAGAATCCTTTTTGATGGATAATGGATTACCTATATATGCATCTAATAGTCAATATAAAGGAGACTTAGATTTTGAATCTATCCGTACTCATCGTGATGATCGACTAAGGCAATTCCTCAAAGTAACTGGGGATGAATTGTCTTCTGGATATTACTGTGAGCCACCTGTTTTGTTTGGAGACCAATTAAGTACAACTGGATATGATACAAAAAAATTTAAAAGCAATAAGTCTGCGGCTGCCCAAAATGGTGAAGACACAGGTTGCCCCATATTCAGAGCTGTTGAAGCTTATTTGAATTATATGGAAGCTGATTATGAATTGAACGGTTCCATCAGTTCGAAATCAGCCAAATATTGGACAGCTATCCGTGCACGTGCTGGGGTAAACAGCGATTACTTGATAACAGTACAAGCTACTGACATGGAGAAAGAAGCAAAGAACTCATTTGCAGCCTATTCTGCAGGCCAATTGATTGATCCCATCTTATATAATATACGTAGAGAGCGTGCTTGTGAACTAATGTCCGAAGGATTTAGATATGCCGATTTGTGCCGTTGGAGAGCAATGGATCAGTTAATAGATCAGCCGTATCATCCAGAAGGAATCAATTTATGGGAAAGCCCACTATTTAAATCATGGTATGAAGGAGATTTATATTATATTGGTGATGGTTCGGGAAAAACGCCCAATATATCGGCACCATCATTGAGCAATTACATTCGTCCTTATGAAAAAGTCGAGAACAATTTATTATTCAATGGTATGCGATGGACTCCGGCTCACTATTTATCTCCTATAGACATGGGACAGTTCAATATTACTTCAACGGTAAATCCTAACGGCGATATAGACCATTCTTCTTCTCCTCTTTATCAAAACCCCGGATGGCCAACAATTGCAAATCAAGGACCTGAAATGGTACCTGGATTCTAGGATTTGTGTTATGAATGATCATTTACGTTAGAGCAGATTTTACGTAAATGCTAACGTAAAATCTGCTTATTTTACTACTTACTAAACAAATATGAAAACTATCCATTATTTATCTTTAGCAATTTTATCTTTAGCAGCATCTTGTACCAGTGAGAAGGGTCCCAATTTAGTTCCTACAGAACCTTCTTCTGCTCCGAATTATTGGTGTACATGGTACGCTCAAAATTATTGGCAGCAACGAGGTGGAGAAATTACAGATTTTAATAAAATTAATAACCCGAATGCGCGCGATGAGTTGACTTACAACCATCTATTCAATTCAACTGACGGCTGGGTAACAACCTATCTCCCGTTGGGCCGTTCAGACATGTATTTCCTAATTGATCATGGTTGGCAAACAAAAGATGCCTCAAAACGAATATCAGGAGCTTTACCTTTCTTTTCTCTGCAAATTGACGAAAACGATTTTCCAGAATATGCCAATACCCAACCAGAAGAGGCATTACGTTTGTTCAATGAGGAAATACAGGCCAACGGCTGGAAAGGACTTGGTATATGGGTACGTGGAGATGTACCTGCAGATGCAGCACGTACATTTGTGGAATGGTCCAAGTATGCCGGCATCAAATATTGGAAAATAGATGGTGGCGACATAAAGGATTTCAACTCATATCGGGCTAAACAAGAAATCTATCCTGAACTGGTGTTGGAATACGTCACGCCTGCGGGTAATTTGAATCCTGCTTGGGATAAACCTGGGCTTTCCGAATATCCTTCAATTTACAAGGCAGACTCTATTCATCGAATGAACACATTACGCGTTCTTCAGAATTCAGATGTATTCCGTACATATGATGCTACCCCACAATTGATGACAACTACCACATTGAGACGTACACATGATTTATTATGTATGGCGCGTGGTCCCCAGTATATTTCGGTTCTGAATGTGCAGGACGATTGTAACATTGCTGCCGGTTTAGGTTGTTTGGTAGCCAGCAAGCGCCATCCTAACTATAATGAAAGGTTGTATAAAGGGAAGGATTTGCATCACCAACTTCATGGGAAACGCCATATGCAAAGCCGTATCAATGAAGTGGAGCGATTTTGTCGTTGGGAGCGTATTGCCCCAGCCTTCCCTGTAGGAGTAGGTACCTATGTATATTCTCAAGAAGAATTGATAGACAGTTGTCCTTTCGATGAGTACTCCACTTGGAACAAAGCTACTTATGGGAAAACTGTTTATCAAAGTGCACCAGCCATTATGGCTCGTAACATGGAATTACCTGTAGTTGAGATAAATGAGGATGCACCTTATGTTGTTGCAACTAAATATCCTAACGGAGCTGTTTGTGTTGCTACCGAAGGCCGTGTAAAACCAGAAAATGAATGGTATTATCCTTTGGCCAAGGTTACGGTGAAAGTGGAGGATTTATCCAATCCGATAGGTGTTTTTGGATATTATGATGAACTGATTATAGATAGTGCGAACCCAGTTTTGTCCGTGAGTAAAATCTGGGCTCAGGACTTGTTGGCCGATTTTTCACAGGACATTACTTCAGAAGTACGGATTGAAAAAGGCCGTATTGTTATTCCCGGAAACCTTATTGAAAAGATTGGACTCTCTGCTGCAACTGAAGGAGATACGTCTTCTCCAGGTCTTGTGATGAATATTGTTGTAAACTAATCACATATTTGTTCGGAAGCTTTGCATAATTACTTTATGGGAGGCTTTCGAACTGATTTATAATTGAAACTAGGTTAGTATGAAAAAAATAAAGTATTTTATAATTTTATGTTTGTTGTGCTCAGTGATTTATCAGCCGATGTGGGCAAAGGTTCAATTGCCTTCTCTTCTTGCTGATAATATGGTGCTGCAACAGCAATGTCAAGTGAAATTATGGGGTAAGAGCAATGCAAATACTTCTATTCGCATTTTATGTTCTTGGTTGTCTGAAGCGATAATAACTGAGGCTGATAGTACCGGTTTATGGGAGGTTATGGTGAAAACTCCTTCTGCGGGAGGTCCTTATGAAATAGAGTTCGATGATGGTGATAAATTGGTTTTGAAGAATATATTGATAGGTGAGGTTTGGTTATGTTCGGGCCAATCTAATATGGAAATGCCGATTAAAGGTTTCTATGCTCAGCCTGTTTGGGGGTCCAATCAAGTGATAGCAGATGCTACTCCAGATTGTCCGATTCGTTTGTTTACAGTAAAGAAAGATGCATCTATATCGTGCAAAGATGATGTGTCAGGCTGTTGGTTGGAACATGCTCCTGAGTCTGTCGCTAATTTCAGTGCTACAGGCTATTTTTTTGGACAACAGTTGTATCGCACGTTGAAAGTGCCTGTTGGGCTTATTCATAGTAGTTGGGGAGGGTCTAAAGTGGAGGCGTGGATGCCTGAGGAAGCGTTGAAATTGTATCCAGAAATTTCATTAAGTCATCTTATTGACGGAAAGAAGGTTAAAGAACCTCAACGTGTAGCCTCACTGCTTTATAATGGCATGTTATATCCATTGCGTAACTATTGTATTAAAGGAATAGTATGGTATCAAGGAGAAGCTAACAGGTTAGATCCTGAACAATATAAACGTCTTTTTCCAGATTTCGTTCGTGAGTCTCGTAAATTGTTTAGAAATGATTCACTTCCGTTTTGTTATGCTCAGATAGCTCCTTTTGGTTATCAGGATGAGGATCATCCATTCTCTGGAGTATTATTACGCGAAGCTCAGGCTGAGTGTGAAAAGCTTATACCGAATGTAAAGATGGCTGTCCTTACGGATATCGGAGAAGATCGTTGTGTGCATCCTTCTCATAAGAAAGAGGTAGGGATTCGGCTAGCTTACCAAGTTTTATCTCAAACTTACTACAAAAAAGGTATTTCAGGTGTTTCTCCGCGCTATGTTTCTAAAAAAATCAGCGATGGAAAAGTGGAACTGGCTTTTGAAAATGTAGGTTTAGGTTTGACATCTTTTGGACAAGAACTATCTTGTTTCGAAATAGCAGATTCAAATCGTAAATTCCATCGAGCTAAGGCTATAATTCATTGGAATAAAGTAATCGTTTGGAATGATACTATTTCAGAGCCTATAGCAGTACGCTATGCGTTTCATAATTATGTTCGTGGAGACTTATTCGGTTGTAACGGTTTACCTGTCTCTTCTTTCAGAACAGATTTTTAAATAAATCAGCAATACTTCAAGTCATTTATAATAATGAAAAAAATATTTTCCTATTCCAGCTTTCTCTTAGGATTTCTTTCTGTTTTACCAACGTATGGTAGCAAACCTACTACAAAAACTTTACCTAATGTGATTGTTATTTTGGCTGATGATTTAGGCATCGGAGATTTGGGATGTTACGGACAGAAAAGAATAAAGACACCAGCCATTGATCGTTTGGCTGAAAATGGTATGAAATTTACCCAACATTATTCCGGTTCGACAGTCAGTGCTCCTTCTCGTTGTGTTCTCTTGACAGGAAAACATACAGGCCATGCTTTTATTCGTGGGAATAAAGGTTATCGTGCGGAAGATGGCAGAACGTATGATCTAAACCTAGCTTCTGACGAAGTAACAGTGGCCGAATTATTCAAGAAACAAAATTATACGACGGCCTGTATTGGGAAATGGGGACTTGGAGGTCCTTCAGGAGAAGGGCATCCAAACAATCAAGGATTTGATTATTTTTTTGGTTACTTAGGGCAAGGGAATGCTCATTCCTATTATCCAGACCGTTTATTTGAAAACAATACTCCGGTCATACTGGAGAACAAAGTCTATTCACACGATCTGATAATAAGAAAAACTTTGGATTTCTTAGAAAAACAAGCAAATGCGCCTTTCTTCCTTTACCTCACACCAACCATTCCACATGCAAGTCTAACTGTACCAGAGGATGATTATATGGGCTATGACACATGCTTATCAGAGGATCTTCCGTTCCCAGGAGGACACTACAGCCATCAGGATAAACCCCATGCAGCTTTTGCTGCGATGGTAAGTCGTTTAGACAGAGACGTACAACGCTTGATTGACTTATTGGATAGAAAAGGAATTTTGGATAACACAATTGTTATTTTCACCTCCGACAATGGGACTCATGTGGAGGGCGGGCATGACCCAATGTATTTCGATAGTAACGGCCCGTTCAGAGGAACTAAACGAGATTTATATGAAGGTGGAATCCGTACGCCTTTTATTGTCTATTGGCCTTCTATCATACAACCAGGAACCGTTTCTTTTCATGTTTCCACATTTTGGGATTTCCTACCAACAGTTTGTGAACTAATAGGTGTTTCTAGGCCGAAAGATACGGATGGTATATCTTACCTCCCCACCTTGACCAGTTCTGGTAAACAGAAGCAACATGAGAATTTATACTTCGAGTTTCACGAACAAGGAGGTAAGCAGGCTATTATTTGCGATCGTTGGAAATTGATTCGTCTTAATGTGAATCAACCTTCTAAAGAACGATATGAGTTGTATAACTTGAATACAGATCCAGGGGAAACCTCTGATGTGGCGGCAATGTATCCAGAAAAACTCCGGCAAATGAAAAAAATGATGTTTAATTCTCGTACTAAAAATGGAAATTGGATGTTCGTTTATGAAAAGTAGTTGAGTTAAAAGCTCTTTTAATCATAGAAAACAGTTCTATGCCTGTTAACGTTTTTCTTATTGTCCACAATTGCCCCAATGGCTTTTTGAACATACCAAAGAAGTATTGAATGTATCGATATAAATATGTGGTACTCCTATTGGCAATTAGTACGAGGAGTTTTGTCGCAATGTTCTTTTAGAAAATGAGAAATTTAGAAGGCGTCATTATTGTCAACTAAGGATAAATAGATGATACTTTTATGGCCTGTATCAATAGGCTGATGAATTACTGAAATCTCATTTCTCTACAAAACAAAATGTAATATTAGCTCCTCTACACAGAAAATTTGCTCAAATTAGTATTAACAAAGTTCAACTAATAGAGGCATATCCCAATATAATGAAGTAAACAATGTTTAGGAAGTTCCTGTCATAGACCAACTTCTCACTCTATATTTTATTTCCAGGCTATGATTTCAACTTTTAAGAAGTTAAATCAAGTAAAGCATGCATTAACTTATATTTTCCTCACCCAATACCCATTCCCATACCTTGTGTGTACCCTTCGCCCCAACTGGGCCAACAGACGGCTGAACGAAGTACAAGAACAGTCTTTCAAGGCTGCGGGATTCTTCTGTTTTAATACGGCATAAATATCTGCTGCAGACATCAGGCGGGCACCTTGCTCGCCTGCCTCGGTAAACACAAAGCAGTTGCTTATAAGTTCTTCAGCGGGCGTAATGCGGTAGAACGGACGGTTGGCCGCCTGAATTTCGGCCTCTTCGG